>Ga0210040_10003889_pt1 | contig 19886 bp, 8 predicted proteins | sample CryGeyCG12114_NA_FD_185462 | JGI IMG/M metagenome (GOLD analysis project Ga0210040, IMG submission 185462) | Groundwater microbial communities from aquifer - Crystal Geyser CG19_WC_8/21/14_NA (SPAdes) (version 2) | ecosystem: Environmental > Aquatic > Deep subsurface > Groundwater | place: USA... | reverse complement strand
TTCAGAATTAATGGCAGTTGCCCTGTGTTATTTGGCGACCCAGGTTAAATGGCCAAATACTCAAAATCGAACCGTAAATTCCAAAAATGCTATGCCAACTAAATTTATATTTTATACTTTTCAGTTAATTTTTTTATCATTTGAAACTTAACTTTTTGTTAGCACCAAACAAACATTGCCATGTAACCTAGCGAGCAATTTTACTGCCTTTTTTTTTGAAATGGACAGTAGTATACTAACCAATTAGGTAACTAACTAATATGAACAATTAGGTTTCCATGAGTGCAAAATACATTCAGTTAGTTTTTAATGATAAAATATCTCATTTTTGTACAAATTCATTCAATAAAAAGAAACTGAAAACAAACTTTGCCTACAACCTGAACATTTTCCGTGTTTATTATTATCACACTGAAGAATTTTTTAGTAGAACACAAAGTCTCACCCACTTGATGCGTTTCAAGTAGTTGTGGCAAACAATGTTAAACATTTCTGGACACGAGAGGAATAATACAGTAGACTATGAATAACCCACAAGTTATGTGGACAGGATTGCATTTGAATCTGAGAGAGAGAGAGAGAGTGAGACACACACGCTTGCATGAAGAGTTCACAGATTGACAATGTGATCATAATTGTGTAACGACGGACCAACTGGAAATCCCTCTTTCTCTTCCCATCGCCGTCTAAACCTCGTGCCGAGAGAACTATGCATGAGACAATATCAACCAGAGGGTCAAACCACTCAAGCTCTTACGAACTGCAAAACCAACCACTTTACTGGTGCTACTTCAGAGCAGTACTAACTTCAATTCAAGACGTTAGAATAAATTCACTAAATATATATAACTTGCATGTGCTCTATGAAACCTGGTTGAGATGCGAACTGAATACCACATGAGAGTTGAGTTGCTACAGCAGAAAACGTGGCTAGTTAGAAAACTAAAGAACATTCCCATTGTATGTAATTGTATGTAATGTATACATACCTTTATGAAAATTGCAATGCAAAGATGAGTAAATCAAACGCTATAGGAGAAAATCAGCAATAATGTCGGACGGATCAGCTACAGTTTAAAGACTAAAATACTAATAATAAAAAATGCATAGAAAGTAAGCTGGTAACTAAAGACTCCAAATATATGGTGTCTTTGGTTTCAGCCTTAACTTGATACCATAATACTGTGAGCAATATTATGGATTCTTGCAATTCTTGATGTTACCTAAACCAACCCCTTCAAATGCTCAGGCTTTATTGGCTCGCTGTTCTGGTTGATTAAAATAGAATTTGAGCAAATAGTTGACACAAGTATATAGATTCCAGTGCAGGGTTGGTTGCAAGCTATAGAGCTGGCTGATATACAGTGCTTTGAAACTGTGCAAGCACTATTTAAATTGCTAATTTAAAGAGACACGATAGTTTCTCCAATCACCATGATCAAGAGGTTACGAGTATCGCATTTCCACGTCAAATTTGTGCATTCATCATAGATCTCAAGTAACTGTCAACAAATGAATTAGCATTCGGGCAACTGAAGGACATGATGCCCTATGAAGTGAAAACGGTAAAACTCAAATTAGAATCTCCTGAATGCAAGCGGATGTGGGTCTATAAAGAACGAGAATGCTACCCCACAACTCTAGTGACAAGGAAAATACACGTTTGTTATAAATATACGTTCCCAAATACTACGTCCCATAGATTGTAAAATCAAAAAGTACGGGACGTACATATGCAAGCATGTACATGCATGAATGAATCTGATGATCCATGATGAATTCCAAGCATAGAGAATAGGGAAACACTGGAAGCACTTTGGATGCTTTAATCTATTACACACTATCTACCTACCATTTATAATATATTTGTTGAATATGAACGAGAGATTTCTACATAAATCTTTTCACTTTCCTTAAAAAGGGATCCAATAGCATCGTATCAACCTGTATAAATACTAATGTAACCTACCCAGTCAAATCTTAGAATCTAAAATACACTGTGCAATCCTTACAGAGAACATAGGGAGTCTATTCAAATATTATGGAACAATCAGAAATATACATTACCTTAAATTGATAAAAAATTAGACAACTTTTTCTGAACGATAATTCACTCGAATGAACACATGTAGACCTTTGTGTCCACAGTCAATTCACCAACTTGTGTGTATCAACTTTCACCGAATTCACTTCAATCAGGTCTGTAGCAGTAAAATGCTTCAGTCATACATTGTTCACTTTTTCTAATTAGTATGTACTAACTAACTTTGATTTGCCGTTCATTACTGACTCCTCTCACACTCCCTAATGAGGATAATGTACCAAGAGCACGGGCTACTGGAGCAAATTATTTGTGGAATCCTGAGCACTTGGTTGGTTGGTTAGTTAGTTAGTTAGTAAGAAGGGCGAGTATCATACAGTTATTCCTGCTTCTATTAGTTAGTAGTGTTCGCGGAACTTGCTCTGTGCAACTGAGAAAGACCAGTGCCAACCGACAAATAAATGAAAGGGATGAACTTGATCTTTTTTCTTCTTAGTTAGACCGATCGTTTTCACCACATCTTGATCCATCCATACTGACTCTACCCGAAAGGCTTTCTTTTCCAACCAAACACAAGTCTTCTCAAACTAACTTGCACTGCCCCACTATGCTACTTGATACCGTATGCAAACCCCGCGTGGTATTTATTCACTTTTAGTTAGTAAACAGTTGCTATAAACCATTCGTTCCTAATGAAAACCATAACAGTGAAGTTAGTTGGTTAGTTAGTAGTACCACCAATATATGTACATGATCATAATGATCGAAATGTTTTATAACGAATAATGACGATATAACTTACAAGTATCTCACCTGGTGTATCAACTGTGTAGAGATCATGTTTCTGAAAAGAATGTGTATACATTATGTCGCATTGTCACGTTAATAAACCATTCAATTCAATTCAATTCATAAAAAATAGTCCTGGTACCTTGAATAAGCTGCGACATTCGGTGTTCAAGAATCCATGTCGTAACAAGGGCGTACTCCTGTAAGCCCAATATTAATTTTTTCTCATTTTACACCCCATGTGGAAAACGTCTCACATCTTAACTATATGAACAATTTTAACGAAATTTGGTGTGAACATGAAAAAGCTTGTGTTCGACAACCTAAGCTTTAAATTTTTTAAATCGGTTGGTCAGCACGGACCGGAGCTATTAACGTTCAAAGTTAGGTTTTTCTGTAAAATGAGCAAAGTCCTCAAACCTGTCCAGTGCCATTTTTTGTGATCTCATGTTAAGTAGATGAGAAATTCAAATACACTGGCTCAGATTATTTTTCCCAGTACTCTGATAAGAGATAAGTAAGAAATGTTGCTTGAGCTTCGTTTTTTCGTTGGTAAGGTAGGTATAGGAAATCAGAATAAGTGGATGATTCGATTAATGCAATAGTGATTTATGAATTTCGAAAGACATGGGTTGATAGAGAGTAAAATTAGTAAAGATTTTCACCCGAAATGAGATGATCTTGAGGAGTCTCTTGGGACTAATCTAGACAATATATATATATATTTGGATGAATCTCTAACTAAATGCTAGAAGTTGCTGTTGTGTGTAACTGGCTGTGAAATTGAATGGTAAAAGCAAAAGGACAGCGGCCATAGTGGGGAGTATAAATACAGGGAATGCGTGTTTGGTGGAACAACTCTGGAATAACGTTTCAAATGTGTCGTACAAGTGAGAAGATGAGAAACAGATATTTGATAAGACTACATGTTTTTCGAGTGTCAACACGAACATAGAACAGTAGGTTCACATATACATGCCGAGTTGAGTTTACTACTACTTTACAAAGTATTCAAAATTAGTCACACTGAGAAACATTCACTTAATTCGCACAGGGGCTATAGAATGGTAGCTTGTGCTCCCTTTAGGCAATTTCCTAAAACTAATTGACAAAGATTCATTTCCTCTACTCTATAAGTCCATTTCAGATTGAGCTAGTGTGGTGGAGAAACTGAAACGCGTGTAGAAAAGGACACTTAAAACATTTATATGGGCGAGCAAAATCATATTCTGGGAAATAATTTTCAACGGGCTGGTATTTTCATTTAGCCAACGTGTTTGAATTTTAATAATTCGTTTAGTTTATTACACGGTGAGTAAAGATCAAAATTATGCACTATTTCTCTTCTTTTCAGACCTTAGGAAAGAAAAGTTAGTTTTCATTTCTCACTCGAGTGTGCGGCTGTTCCCACCTGTTTCATTCAAACGAGAGTTCAAGATCAGAAAGTTTTGTTAGTTAAACCAAATATTTAAGAGTGCTTTGGCACCCATACCGTGAAAAGTTTGCTTTATTTGCTTTCGTTGGAAGCCATGGGTTACATTGATTAACTTTGACATGAGAAACCAGTATGAATTTATTAGGTCATCCAATATTTAATCCACTATACTTATACATATCATTTTCACTGAAAAAATTAAAAGCAAGATCAAACTATTATAACTATTCTCAATAAAAATGCCAATCCGTTAGCTAAAGGGGAAAAAAGATTTGAACTTTTATTCATAAAAGTAGCAAAAGCCCAAATCTGTCCTGCCGCTGCATAGTCCTGTGAAATCGTCATTAAAAATAGTGTACCAATAGTACATGTATGTTCGATGGGAATCCACGGTGGAAAGCAAGAAAAAGGGGTCGTAAAGCTTCCAAGAACGGAAATCTCAAAAGTGGTGGTGAAGCTCCTGCCCAGAGAAAAGAGTAGAGGACATGCGAAAGTTGTAGTGGTTTTCCCGAGCCACAAATCCCGTTTGAGATCTACTTTATACTTACAGACTAACCTGTGAAGATGCTCGTTCCTACTGTATTGAAGCAAACTATTATTTGTCGGTTTAAAAGGATTAAAAGATAAATCTTTGAAACATAAAAATCGAGCATGCTTCTTAATGGAATCAACTTGGCTGTGCAATCTGTTCACTTGGGCTGACTACTACTTCTGACTGACCCTCTGTTTCTAGTTGGTATATAGAGCACATACTCACTACTCACATTGAATTTCATGGACTCTTTTTACTATGTGTGTAACCTCCATTTGTTTCAATCGAGAGGAGTAAAACAATGCATCGAATACATGGCGTAAAATTTTATGGTCTAGACTAGAAATGCTAATTCTCCCTCCTTAACCATGATGGTTATTTGCTTTTTTAGAGGACATACCAGGCACCTATAATATCAGCACTAGTAATCGGGTGTTTTTATTTGATGAATTGATTGGGTCGGATATGCATTCACTGCTGTAGTCATTACTACATATTCCCAAGCACATAATATGCACTCTGCGAACTTTAAGAAAAGGAAAGCGTCTGAAGAAGAGTAAAACCCTACCCTAGTATTGGTTCTCCAACATAGTCAAAATTTTAAAACCAGTTAATTTTTTTTGCTTTAAGAATGTAATAAAATATGACTCACTCAGTTGAAGTAGTTTTACTAAAATATCACTTTTTATGGTTTTCCAAAAATAATTCATTCCGATTATTAAGTTTTTTAAGCATTCCGGAATTTATGAGTTCTGAATTTGAAATTCCGGAAATGATGTTTCCAAATTTAATGCAATACCCCAAATTTTAACAGATTCTTTGTAAATTTTAAAATGATCCCAGATCCACACTGCCCGCCATTAGTAGGGCACCTTCCAAGTGAAAAACAAATCACAATATCCAGTATTGTCTTACACTACACTAGAATAAAATGAAGATACCTAATAAATAAATATCTGCTCAATAAAATCTGATTATTTTAAAAATAACTCAATTTTGCCTTTGCAAACATAACCTGCTGAGGAATAAATTGAGATACCATACATGGCCCACAGTTTGAAAACCGATTGCATGTGTGTGAGTTTTTACAAGCAACAGTTACAATTATAAGACTTAAGAGTGAAAGAGAAAGCAAATATTGACCGTATTGTTATCCCCATTCAAGTGTGTAAATAGGGAGTCCATTACGCTCTGAATAAAAGGGTTTTAAAATACGTTATTTCGTTGGATGGGATTCTAGGATGTATACTAGTTACTTGTATACTATACAATATTTATTTCACGGTTCCATTTATTTTCAAATGCCACATGCTTGGGGCATAAACAGTGGCAAAAGTTTCCAATATTAAAGACTTACTATAATTATCTCTCCACAGTATCAAATAAGGAGAACTAACAGGGTGAGGTTCAACATATTACAAACGTAGAAAAATGGAAATTACGACATTCATCACGTCCATATCACTCCTTTGAGACAGAAAAGCGATAGCCCTTGGTTGTTTTTATAAGGCATTAGCAAGTATAGCATAAATTCCAAAAGCTTCAACAGCTACAGATTACATTTGGTTGCTATTGATTCGAAATTTATCCTGTGTCTACCTTCATTGTGCAATAAATACAAACGGAATCATCCAGTACTGTTACATGCCTGCACTTTCTCCGTTCCTTTTTTCCCTTATCTCTTCTCACAGTGTACACGCGACCGTGATGGGTTGCAGGTTGCATGCAGTAGTTCTTGGGGCATAGTGAAACACTTGCAGACACCAAAAATGTTCCTTTGAAAGGAAAATGAGGAAATTCCAAATCCCACCACCAGTCTTTGTTTAAGCATATGCGGTCAGTCAGGAAGTGCAGTATGACAAAAAATTATGGCAAAATACTCCATACAGTATGTTTAAAATATTATTTTTCTTCAAGATCTTATGAGAAGTACTTCACACAGTTATATGACAGTGTTTAGCATGTTAATAGTAATACGAATTTGCATTGAAAAGCAAATAGCGAGTGAACTGTAGCCTATATTGCCAAAAAAATTACTTATACTATGAGAATATTTTTTACACTGGGATTCCATGATTAAGAGATTTAAAAGAGATGATGAATATATCTAATGTGAAGCAAAGCAAATCAACGGTGTCAGACCATTCATGTAAAAACAACGCTTTATTAATACCAAAAATAAAATAGGTAGATAAAGAAACGTATACGACATGAGATAAAATTTTCAGTGTGATGTAAATTAAGTTTGCGCGGAGTTGTGTTAAAATATTTAAGGCTCGGTGCAGCAGCAGTGATTAAAAAGAACTTGCAACTTCCAAGCGACTAGAGCCATCAATGTTAACTTACTGGGGTATTGTAGTAGTTGTCACAGTTCATTGTAATGATAGAATGAAACAATAGATGTTCCAGATAGTATTAGACATACAAATCTATATGCTTTTCATTGAAATGACCAGAAATTGGGGAATTGCTAGCTACAGCCCATGGCAACACGTTTACTAAAAGAATCGTTGACTTGATACCAGTTGCATACAGTGCAAACCATACTTTCGTGATATACTGCAACTAGTCAAATTCTAAGTCTACCAGTTCGTCTAAAGTATTCATAGTGAGACTAAAAACTATCTAAAATCTACAAGATCCAAAGCAACTATAAACAAAGTTCAATTCATTCTAAACGCTAAAAGAATGCACATGGTTTCGTATATGTGCTTTCTGTGAGAACAAACATTCTAGAGCTACTAGAGTAGAGCATTTTTTGCGCTATTTGCGTCATACGTAAAACTGTTCATTATGGTTTACAGATTAGTCACACTAGTCGAAAGATAACTGTGATAGAAAGGGTTATCGGTTATAATTGCTTACATCAAGTTAAAAATTCAAACAATCGTAAAAAAGGACATTCATATGTCGTAAATACGTGCCAAAATTGAGATAATTGCTAGATCATTAGGTAATGTTCTCCAACATTTTAACGAATCATAAATTACACAACAAAATTCCATCATACAGATTACAGTTGTCACTAACAGATTTCTTAAAATATACAGAACACATATTTACGAGATAAATTCAGTCTACTGCGGTTCTTACTTAAATCACTACATCATAACATCGGCGTATCTGGATTTTCGGTCTTATTTTTTATGAGAAATATGCTAGTGACGGAAGGATAGAATCCACTTCATTAACCCAAAAATTAGCGCAAGCACAATGGTAAAATTTGCCACCATAATCAATAAGACTATCAGAGCAATCTTCGTTTGTGCTTCTTAAACACACTCCACATAGTTTACTAATATCACAAGATCCTTCCTCCTTCCATTCTTGTACAGCAATCAGTTCATCCTATAGTGTATAACAAACTAATTGAATCAAACAGCCTATAGACAATTATAGAAACAAATAGTGTACATTTTGGTTTGCAAAATACAACATCAGGACATGACATTGTAGACTGAAACCAAGAAAAATGTACGTATATTTCTGCTTTCACATACCATAATGGATGTACCAAGAAAAAATTGACTCAGAGATTCCCATAGCATATTAATTTCTCTAGAAATTGTTCCCACTTTTCCATGTTCACCCATATTAGTCCAAGTGCGTTTGATACGACAGGATACAAGGTACACTTTCGTTAAATCTGCAAGATCAAAATCATCTTGTACTGGCATTGAATTTTTTAGTTTGAAAGTTACACATTCCATGCAATTAGTCAAGATAAAACGTTTAAATCTCTTACTCGAAACATATGAATGTCCTTTTTCACTAGCTAAGATGCCTCTAATAACGTCACTACTAGATAATGAATTAAATAGATTCACAGCATGCTGAATTATTTCTTTACATCGTTGAAGGCAGCGGATCCACTCAAGAGTACATCTTTCTTTTTCCTAAATTGCAATAAAAATCACATTTATACTTTTCGAAAATTATGATAATATCCAGTGAAAAATTTAAATGGAAAACAGTGTATTTGACATCCATGAATTTAAAACTTACGCTATCGAATTCCTCGTCAAAGCAGTTGTATTCTTTCCCTGGACTAGTATTGATGGTTTTGAATTCTTGATCTTTCGTTTCATTGTCGAGAGACAAAGAGTTACAACTACTAGAGGTCGTCAGGTTTTCAACAAAATTAGATTCATTTTTAGGTGATTTTCCTGGCCCCAATAAATTAAATGGATCTAAAGTAGTTACTATAGATTTTAGATTGTCTACACTATCACTCGCGACATAATTTCCCAAGTCCAGGCTGGCCACAGAGCGTGTTTCGGGAGACACTTCAGCCACTTTACCTTTGCCCAATTGTCTACCCATATCAGGCGAAGACAAATAATCCAAAGAAGGCTTCCGAGATTCATTTTGATTCATATTAACCAGTTCATCATCCATGCCACTCATCGCAGATTTTGTCGGTGAAATGCAAGGTGCAATCATAATGCTGGATTCCTTAGCCTCCTGGGGTGCAAATGGTAAAGAGGTCGACGCGCAGGAGACTGAGATGCTAGAAAAAACATCCGCAAGATCTGCACTCATGCTAGTAGAGTATAAATTCTTCGGGGGTTTCGACACAAAAGGCTGGAATGTAAAAGTATTACTTGTTGGGATCTTAAAATTCTCAGACAAATGGAATGTGCTGTTTTTCACTTTCGTCAAATTATTATTAGTAGCAAAAGGCTTCGCTGGTTCAATAGAACTAGTAAATCCAACGAAATTTCCGAACTCAGAATCACTATCATTAGACCTAACGGGATCGGGAGAGCAAGATATTTTTTTCGCGACTAGAATTCCATTTCCCTGTTTTTCAGAGGCTGTTGGTGTGGGTTTCAGTTTAACAGGAGTTATAGTACTCCATGTTGTTGGTCCAAAACTGTTGAAAGGAATAGGATTCTGACAACCGTGATGATTTGATTCCGTAAAGGACACATTACTGGAACTTGAAAAACTTTGGAACTCTCCAAAGTCAGAATCAGCACCGTCTAAAGTACATGAAGTAGTCGTTGGGTTCAAAACGGTTGGTGCCAAAGGTGGTTCACATTGTGGACTTAAACTCCAATTACAGCTCCAGTTCGAAGAAGAACTGTCGTTCTCTATTGGTGCCACATCTGGCTCATCTAAAAGTGATAATTCTCGTAAGGCTGAATATTTATCTTTTTCTCCGGCATCTGCAACCAATGCTTGATTACTAGCACCACTCTTGCGTGTATTCTCTGTCTGTACATTAGAACTGGATGAAACTGTGGGCAGAAGGATAGACGGGCTCAAGCAACCTTGGGTATTATTGTGAAATCCCTTAATTCCATTGTTAGAATTAGACCGAAAATTTAAATTGTGTTTGGCTAATCGATTTCCGACTGTACCACCATTTTGGAAACCGATGTTCGATTCTCCATTGTTGGTATGAAACATTCCATGGCTATTTTCCAAAGAGGATTTAAATATGCCAAAACCATTGGAAGTATTAGAGTTTCCTGAAGGTGGTGATTTAATAGATGATAGAATTCCAAGGTTTTTTGACGAAACGTTCAGTAGCGTACTGTTGCTAACCGGCAAAGATAGGCTCGAGGACACAGGTAAGGCTCCTTGAAAATCAGAAAATTCGTCCAATGCCATTTTGTCCTGCATCACCAGAGTACAGAAATTACATTCCTGACATAATAATGTTATAAAGGGATACTATATTAAACAATAACAAAATCAACAAATCCCAATTCCTGCTCCTTTTGTTTTCCTTTTCCATGTGTAATGTAATATTATTGGGATCTTTATAACATTCTAAGAATTTATAATATTTCTATAATTTGTTTTTTTACCTTTTCGGCCAGAGGTTTGGAAGTAAATCACTTTAAAATCAGTCAATTTATTTAGCCATAACTCCGTGCTGCTCACATTAGTAAAATATTTGGAAAAATTTCTACCACACCAGAATTTGTAGAAATAAATAACATTGTTTAGGGCCTCGCAGTCAGTTAGTTTGTTGACGTCAGTCTATGAGAACGAAGTAATGTAATACATGTGTCCATAACATCCGTATGGTATCAATTGTGATTCACCCAGTGGTGTGTCAGAACTAAACAACTTATTCAAGACTCTTTCTCATAAAAAAGTTGGCAATTGCACTTTATTAGTTCTTAATTTCGCAACTCATTAAAAACATAAATTTACTAGTTCTCTTGCACTGTTGTGCCTAGGAATAAAGTTTCAAATATTACGCCACACCACACAGGTGGTGGTGTATCCACTAAAAATTTGCACCTCCACCTACACAATGAGTACATGTGTTCCTATGTATTATCAAAGAATACGCTCAACACCACTCTGTGCTGTGGAGACTACAGGTTTCGTATTCATTGGTATTATTGATATTTAGGGTCTAGGGTTGGGTTATAGTTGAGTACCAACAAACTCCGCCAAATCGATGTAGAATGTTTTTGAATATGCAATTTGCGTTTGTAATGCAGACAGGCAGATGCAAAAAAGATTCATATGAAGGTGTCATTACCGGACCACTTGTCGTCTGATTTTTTTTTTGTTTCCTAGTTTTGGTAGAGAACAAGAAAAACAAAATCTCGTTTTTCCGTTTGCCAGGCAGACCTCCATTGGTATGATGAGCTATATTAGTTATTTGAACCATATATTAATTATGAAAATGCGCATCACAAACAAGCTAAGAAACAGGCTCGGGTTAGTCGGGTACACAATTAACTTTGGCATATATTTTTAGCAAAAGTGATATTTATTCGCATTTCATATGTGTATTCAATTTTAAATTTGCCTAAACGGAGATTTCAATGCATTATGAATATACATGACAGATTCGCGGATTATACACAATATGGTTTCAGAAACACGCCTTCATTATGGCATGAACTATAAGGGTAATAATAATCAATTAATTATTATTACATAGAATAGAACCACAATACATTACGGTATCTATTTTTGAATATATTGCGTTTTACACTATATATAGTATAGTTGAACTTGCTACAAATATGAAAACATGGCACAAAGGCAACATGATAAGAAAGCTGGGATTTAATAATTGATTCCGTCAATAAAATACAATTGGCCTAAAATAAATACCAAATTCCAATGCTATTATTAGTAGACAGTAAATATTATAACAACGAAAGTATGAGCGTTTCACCAAAAACTAGATTAATTGATAACCGCGATAAAGTGAGAAAACAGGACACCAGATATTACAAAAAGAAGTTGTTTTACATTTCATTGCTAAACTGACAATGACACAACCTACGTTTAATAACGTACAAACCGACATATTCTAATAGCAATGCGAGTTTTAACATGACTAGTTTGATACTGCCTTTAAAATTTGCCGTCTCGTAGGAAAAAAATGAATAAAAATAATGTTTCAACATATGACATTTTATTTGCTTATATATGGCCGGTTATCAGGGAAAAACTTGTAATTGTAATAAATTCAACTGTAAATAATTCGAGTGGGAGGTTAAGTTTAATTTCCAAAGAATAATGCTTTTCATTGTTATTTTATTTATTATCGGTGACTAAAAATACAGTCAATGGAATTGTACATTTCTTTAAAGACCATATTATAATGAAGGGGGCAACAATTTAAATCCAATACCACACTGGCTAATTGTAAGTTAAATCTGCATTGCAACAAAACCAATTCCACAAACAACTATATTACTACTTATCATAAAAATTACATTGTTCTTATTGAATCCAATTCAGTTCAGTGCATACAAATATGCATACGTTAGCGTAACAAGGCGACAATGACATTATTAGGAAAACCATGTAGTATATTATAGTTTGAATTCGCATTTGCATCCAAGAAAGTTATTACCAAAAGTCCATGAAAATGGGAAATGCTCCACAAGCAAACTGTCCAAGTAGAAAACACTTGGCAATAGCAGTTGAAGATCGAGATATACAAGAGACTACAATGCGAACGACGAGATACGATACAAGCACAAGTGTCTACAGAACAATTTTGCAGCATTTAACTCCGTTTACTAACAGAGTTAAACTACTCACATCCTAATGCATTACTCAATGAAAGTTAACCGATGTCAACAAAATTAACAAAAAACAACTATTTCGTATTTTTTAATCCTCTTCCCTAACAGCTTGGAAAGTTGGGAAGGAGAGTTTGGAGATATCTTATACTAAACGCACAAATAACTAGTAAATAGATACTAGAATATTGCGAGACAGTGAGTTTAGACAAAATGGGAATGAAATGGCAATAATGGAGGACACACGTTCCGGTGAATTCACAAGTAACACATTACACAAGTTAACTTTCATTGTCAGCATTAACGTACAACAAGTAATAAAGAAGTTTGATCACCCCTTAACAAAATATAAATGAAGTATATTTCAGTATTGTAGTACCTAACTAACAAGTAACGCAATCACTGTTAATCACTGATAAAATTGATTGATTTATAGTGAAGAAGCAGTCGTTATTGAATTAGTAGTAGCTGTTAATTTGCATCCAGCAAAGGGATATAGGATATGTAATATTATGTGCTCACTCAGCAAGCACTTGGATGAGAATGGTCATCATTAAGAACTCCGTTTCCAAGTTTTCATTTTATGATTGAAATGATTTCCTTTCCGACTTTACGTTTAGTGGCTCAGTAAGTCCACAATGTTGAACATTGTAAAAACGATATAGTGAAGCTATAAATCAAATCTATTAGTATTAATTAACAATCTAAAAATACGTCCTCGATTAGGGTAGCGTACAGAGGAAAACAATGTGAAATCCATTCCGGTATTTTGAGCATACGTCAAACATTAAGTTGATGAAGTGCGGATGAATTTGTGCAGCAAGTACTGACAATTAACTCACCTTTCTTGACTTTTGACTCTGAAACTCCACCCATCTCATTTCTTTTCGCACCTGATTGCTTTTTAATACTTTAAACTGTTCTTTCAAATATAGTTTTGTCTATTATACTACAGCCAAAGAGTGATCTATTCATAACCTAGTATTTTACATTATCAAAAACATTTAGGAGTTGAAGTGTCCATTTTCTCTTCCTTCACAGGCTCAAAGTGGTTGTTGTTATTATTGAAAGCACCTCCTTGGCCAGCTGCAAACTGGCGAGAACCGGAGGCCACTCGGATCGTGTGTCCAGAGTGCTTCCGAGGGGACCGAGCGTTTATAACACTTGGTCTGAAACAGTCTTCCAATACCGAAGGAGCCACATACGTGAATCCCTATACATGTCAAAGGAATTGAATTAGTACTGCTAAACATTTCAAACTCTTAGTTAGTACTGACACTTAAAACGAAAAAAAAAATACCTGGAACACTAAATTAGCACTCTCGCTTAAAGTTGTATCATCTGGGGAGTCAACTGGAAGCTGTTGTGTGAACTTTGAATCGAACAGAGATACATCATCTTCGCTAACCTATTAGAGAATGGAATTTCAATAATCATAAATTTGAAATTTCGAAAGCAAACACAGGGTAGTACCAGATAAAATCAGCTTCAGATTAGGCAAGGCAATGGTAGAAAATAAAATTCGGAGAATGATTAAAAAACATACCAACTTAGGTTTGAAGGGAGGTTCGATTTTACGAGCCTGGACTTCGTCCCAATTACAGAACTTGAAAAACGAATGCGTCCGAATGGGAATGGCATCAGCAACACCGTAGCCTAATCGTTGATTAGCTTGACGCTACGAAAAACAATTAGCCTCATTAACAGAAAATACTAAGAACTCTTACAAACGAGGTATAAAAATTCTATGCATACACGAACCTTTAGGAGTTTACGAATAATGTCCCGTGCGTCTGGCGTTAGATATGGAGGAAGATTTAGCTTCCCTTTCAGAATTTTCTCAATTGTCTTTTTCCTATTTTCAGCAGTGAAAGGAGGCTGAAATGCGAGGAAAGTAAAGATTGAGTACACAATTTACTTTAATACTGGGAGTTGGACCATAAACTCTCAACATTCATTAAAAACTTACAGCGCCGGTCAGCATGTCGTACATCAATGCCCCTAGAGACCACCAATCAACTGCTTTACCATGTCCGACTCTCATCAATATTTCAGGAGCCATGTACCTGTATTAATTTGATCATTAATAACGATATTGTAAATATATCAACATTAAAGCGGACGTGGAATATGAAAGACTATTTTCTAACTAACTCAATTGTTCCACAAAAAGTGTGAGTTACACCCCCTTCATGGATCTGTTCTTTGCAGAGTCCAAAATCAGTCAGTTTGACATGACCGTGAGCATCTAGTAAAATATTCTCTGGCTTCAGGTCTCTGATGTACAAAGCAAGAAAATTACATAAAAAATTAAATGGAGCATGAGACTAACGACAGAAAAATCATTCAATAATTGCATAATTAAAACACCAGTTTTGGTATTGTCTACGTACCTGTAAATAATTCCTTGGTTGTGCAAATGCTCCAAAGCCAAAATAATCTCCGATAAGTAAAAGCTATAAAAGATAAAATGTAATTATTCATCATTCCAGTCAATATCAGACGGTCGGATACCCACACCATGAAAATCTGATGTATTTAACTAACCTCGCCGTATCCTCCAAAAATATGCCTTCCCTTTCCAGGTGCATAAAAAGTTCACCACCACTCAAGTACTCCATGATCAAGTAGAGTTTTCCCCCAGTTTGAAAGGCATATTTCAAATCAACAATGAACGGATGCTAGAAAAGCAGTAATTTTTTTTTTAAATATACGATCATATCCGAGGGGTACTACAATGGAATGGAGAAACATCTATTGAATGGTAAATATAAAATGCATATATAAAAGCCCGGCTTACTTTCACAGCTTCCAATATGTTCCGTTCAGCTTTGGTATGAGCAGTATCTTTTTGGTTACGGACGATTGTAGCTTTTTTGAGTACTTTCATAGCAAAAAATTTGCCACTGTCTTTTCCACTGCATTTTCGTACTTGAAATACTTTGCCATAACCACCTTTTCCGAGAACTTTGGTTAATTCAAAATCACTGGGACCGGCCTTCAGATCTTGACTTACTGTTTGTTCAGAAATAGGGAACTCTTGAGTTGACTCTGCACTGTAAATCCACACATAATAAAAATCGTTAATTTTGAATTAGTTTGGAATACATGAAATACAATGACTTTAAGATACAATACTAGAAATATAGTCATGGCAACAAATCATACTTCATTAGCTCTTGAGAATCCCGTCCATCAAAAAATGAAGGGTTACCCTGCAAAACAGATAAGGGGAGGGATCATTCTAAATCGAATTCGAATTATTATAATTACTATAGACTTTAAATGTTACATAATCTCTGTCTTACCTCCTCCAAATCATAAGAGGATTCTTCATCCGATGGCCCAATATCTCCATCATGTAGCTCAATATCAAACACACCGCTTGCCATTTTGAAGGTAGTTATTCAGTCTTTCTCCAAAACTAAGTTGTCAATTGATGGAACTACAGCATAAATAAAAAAAGAGATTTAAAATCGTGCATTCCTGAAATAAGGGAATAAAAATTGCATGATGATTGACCCAAGACTTTATTTTTAGCTAACTCACTTTGAATTACTTATATTAAACGTATATCAATACTTGTACTAATTAACCTCCATTGAGGCAAAGGCACAGTCTATTCTCAGCCAAGTCAGATTATTAACTAACCCTCAGGATCATGAAAAAGATATGTTGAGCATTTGTGATAGGTAAAGTCCACAAATGATGTCTATATCATATTGCATACACTACATGCGATCATGCAACCTGAATGTCTTCACAAAAATTTCCTATCTTTCTCTATCCACTCTCGTGTACATAAGATAATTTATAACATGATGACCTTAACTGCGTAGCATGCAGTCACTCCAACAGCAGCAGCATCAGTCATTAGGTATCTGATATTCATATTGGCCTACAACACACACTGTTGTGAATTTAAATCCAAAAATCAAACATAATACCATTTGTTAAGCTAAATTCGACATTTGAGACTCGCAAATGTAACAAAGCGAATATTATTCTCCTCTCACTGTACCTTAAAATATTCATAATTATTACCATGCCGTCGTCCAAATGGATTAAATAAACATCGATGTGCTCACGCAATTGACAGGCAGAGAAAAAGGACCTTTAAATCTTACAAATCGTACAGACACTCGTCAAACGAATAATGGAAAAATTTGCTTCAAATTGACCTAAGTACGTCCTGAAACTTAATCACTGAGTAAACTGAAAAGCGCCGAGATTATGTACAAGGCATATAAATCATGATGTTAAATTTATGACTTTAGCTCCATGTCGCACAATATAGCGACGTCTGGTCAAAAATTGACCTACAGATCTAACATACGCAAGCAGAACAGCACAAAAATGAAAAAAATTGAATGGTGACAGTATGTATAATATGGTGACTATTACCTTCTTTTGATTTTCTTTTCCTAATCTTCATCAAACTGAAATGCCATACATTATATAATCTATTTACTATTTTGTAACAGATAGATAGAATTAGTAACAGTCAGCAGCAGAATATTACAACAAAAATTGTTTTATGTGTCATGTAAACCTAGGACACCTGCTCATCTACAATGTGCATTTCTGCATTTGAGCTAACAGATTTTTGTCTATAAGACTTTCGATAGTGCACAAACGTAAGCTATTAACAACAATCTTTCACTTTTTAATCCCCACTACAAATTAAATATTCACAATTTGCTACATGCAGCTCAATACAGTCGAACAGTTGCTATTTTACCAATGCCTCCTCAATGTGCTGCATAGCAGACAAGGTCAAACACTAATTCCTGTCCTCTCCTCTCCCCAGTGAATACATGCGTTCAATTTACATGCAACTTTTTAATGAGACCTTAGTTAGGGATTATCTATCAATGAAGTGAATAAATTCCCTCTCTGCACTAAATTTTTAACCGACATGCACTATGGTTTATTTCATATACAATGCGCCATGCATGCAGCGCGATCCGCGAGACGATGAAGGTGAAGGTTGAACTTGAGAAAGCTTTATACCTGTGGTTAATTTAATATTTAGTTGGTTAATAAAACACAGCAAGTGGATATAAAAAAGTAGTGAGCACTTTGCATATTACAAAAAAATATTGGTACTTTTTTCTATTCTATCTTGTTTGGCATCTCTCACTCTCACCATTTCTAAATGCAGTCAAATTTCAGTCAAATCGATCAAAATTGGAGGATTTAAAAACATGCACATGCATGGAGTGGATACCTGTTTTATTGTCCAATATTGTTTGTCATTGTCTCACAACCTCTAAACTAACTTAACGTACATACATGCATTATTAACGACTGAAACCTATAATAAAATAATAATCATGTGCACCAAATTTTATCAAAATCTTTTAAGTAGTTTACGAGATATGGTGACAGATATTTCAGACAGTCATCCTGACTTCCTGACCGACACACAGACAGAGTGACGGGAATTGCATTATTATAAAGCAGCTTCGCTTCGCTCACTACTAATTAATATGGATATAGTCTGTGCGCAGACCTGTTTTACTAAATACTATCACGAATGACTTTTAGAATTAATGAAGAAACATATGAATGAGCGTGTTCTAAAAATGCCTCCCGATTCGAAGTCAGTTAATCGCTATGGCAAATAATATTTAGCGGTTTTGAGTTTTACTATTACTCAATTATGAAATCTTGAATACAATTTTATGTGAATTAGATTTTGTTTGTTTTACAAACAGGGGAGCAGTTTTAGAACACGCTCATTCATATGGTGTAGCAGGCGAAAGCTCACTCTCAGTCAGTCCGACACACTTAGTTTGTTTTTTAAAATTGTTGGATCAGATAATACTTCTAGCTCCGGCCGGACTAAATAAAAAATGTATCATGAAAAGAGTGCACAGCATTTGAATGTTTCAGAAGTAAGGTTTTAAAGCCGTCTTTGATACTACTACTACCAATAAAATAGACGATAAAATGGTAGATTGTGTTAGTGTTCATACTGATCTACTGATGCGTAAGTTAACAATGAATGATAAGCAATACATGAATTTAATCAATCAGCGAACACAAAGACAAAACAAAAATTAAGCAAAGGCCTGGCAACCGTTTGTTTGTTTGATTACTTCATTGATATACGAAAATACATAGCACTTGCTTACCTTTAATCTATAACTGGTGATTACGTTGGATTCGATAATAAGCTCACTAATTGCATCGCAAGTTCCATAGCTAAAATTCATGCTTATTTAGACGACAAGGGTGACAATGGAATGCAATTTCTCTTCTTGACGGTCAAATAGAATACAAGAGGTCTGAAATTTGTAGTATAAGAGAAACAAAGATAACTTCCTGTTAGTCAATTCACAACGTACAAAATGTGAATGTGAGGAACTATATCACTCAACTACATGCGCTACACTAGTATGATTTAACCCTTCAAAACAAAATAACTTCAAATCAAATCCAATAATTTCAATCTCAAACAATTAAAATAAAAACTAAACATTAGTAAACAGAGATATTGGAAAGAGCGAGACTAGTAAACATATTTCTTAATTTTATTATTGCTTAAACTGTGCAGTGCCGAGCAAGTAAGAACAAAAACAAAATAATTGTCCAATTGCAATTAATAGTGATTTTATATGCTAAATTGAGCGTTTAGCATACGGTGCATTGAAGACAAACATTGAAAACACGAAACAAAGTTGCACAAAAATAATGGAGGGCAGACGCAGAGTACACACATCATGTGAGGAAGTGATCTTTCACTAGTTCGATTGTTAACTTCTATTGCCATGATGATGTAATTTTTGGAAAGTTAGCCTTCTCAATGGTTCTTAATGCATATTTATACGCGGACTGACCTACAGACAGACAGTCACATTAAGTATTGAGGAAGTTGATGCATATGCAACATATGAGATGTTGAAGATAGACAAGTGAATAAACCTCAGCAAGAGGGTATTCCGACGAAGCCGGGTTAGGAATTATTTATGTTAATATTACAAAAAACCAGTAATAATAATTAGGGGTTTTTATCGTTTTTCGGTAGTCTCATCAGCTAGTCTTCCTCTGTTCACCAACTTGCAATCG
>Ga0210040_10003888_pt1 | contig 19892 bp, 17 predicted proteins | sample CryGeyCG12114_NA_FD_185462 | JGI IMG/M metagenome (GOLD analysis project Ga0210040, IMG submission 185462) | Groundwater microbial communities from aquifer - Crystal Geyser CG19_WC_8/21/14_NA (SPAdes) (version 2) | ecosystem: Environmental > Aquatic > Deep subsurface > Groundwater | place: USA... | reverse complement strand
ACATGCCATTTGCCATTTAGTACCAACGTATGACAACTAATTGAGAATAAGCTAGTAAAATATAAATCAGTTTTACACACAGTTCAAATTCTTCGGCTCAATGTTTATTATTTGGCTAAAAAATCGTACACTTTTGAAAGGCGTTTGTAAATGAAATGATTCCATCCACACGATCCTTAGCACTTGTGCGTTCTATTTTCTGTATGCTTCTAACTGCGGATGGATCTAAATGTGGTCTGACATAAGTGAGTGACTTTGGACCAAAAGAAGCATAACATGGGTCTAGCCTGTGTGTGTGTGTAGTACTTTTTCTGTATACAGTTATCTAAGAGAGTTTTAGCTGTAGATAGAAGGGAAGAACAAAGCTAAATTTACACATTCACGATTACTCATTGATCAACATTCAAGACTCTAACGTGAACATGGAACATTCGGTTTTCGGTCTTTCGGGTTTGAACATCTGACTTACTAACTTGAATGGAAGTGATGTGAGCGAAAAAAAAAACCCCAAATGTATCTTTTCACGAAAAATGCTGGGGAGGAAAATGTATATACCATTGAACATGATTCATCCTTGTTTTGTGTAAACTATTTTGCTAGCTTAGAGATCATTTCTATTTCGATCCATTTCACATTCGTCATTAAAGTACATGTCTACATACAACAGAGCATGTTACCAGTTATGTTGGCACATTTTCCACGATTTAATCTTTACGTCTTTTGCTAATTTTATCGCATAGAAATCTGTGTTAATTTTTAATGCCATATGTCTTGCCACTTTGGTTGACTCAAAAATAGCTGATTTGGATTAAATATACGAGACAAGTAAATTATATGAAGACGTGGCGAAATATTTTTAATTTTATCGTTGTCTGATTTGATGTGATGTCTGAATGCACATGTCAAGAAGAGTTAAGTTTTTTTACATACTAGGGGCATAAGGGCGCCACATTCCACTTTCTTTACTTTTCGACGGAAGATTGACGATAGACATCTGCAAAACTGTCAGACTGACTCTCATATGTATTAAAGTTTTTAATATTAAATGCAGTGAAAAATCGCATGTCCATATAATAAGTATTGTGGATGCCTGGATGCATACCCTGAATATACAACAGCACCATTTTCATGGCTAAGGTCAGTGCTGAGGTGCATTAAATGCAATTGACAGTGTCAGCGATAAAAACATAAATCATCACTGCTGGTTGTAAAGCTAAAAATGCAGAAGTTACGAACATTAATATATAACTATAATTCATTGCGATGTAAAGGCCTCATTTTGAAGGTTTAATGATCAAATAAATTCAAACTCAAATAGCTCATGTTGTCTTGCGGCATTCTGTTTTCTAGTGAACTTTAGGTTTACAAATATTTCTTTCAACACATCACACCACACAAACACCCAGATATGTAAACCATTTTCACGATGAACCATTTTCATTCTGATAAGCTTGATATTCAAATTAATGCTCGTAGGATCTATGCAATAACTATTTATCACTTGAGTGCGTTATGGCTATTAGCGTTTTACAACGGTGTAATGTAGCATATTTGTTTGTGGCAGAGATATGACCCGAGTCCATGCAAGCATAAAAGGCATGGTGGGAATGCACTCAACACGTATGTACGTCTGTACTTGGGTATTGTATTTCACTTTTTCTTTCGACCCGGCTAAAATAACATTTATAGGTACGTGATGTCAACACAAACATTTTATTTTCTTACAGTAATAAAATGCCAGAAAAATTGGTAGATGTTGCAGCCCCGCCGTACTGGCAAGACTGAAAAGTCTCGCACTAAAGGACTCCTCTATACCAAGGGTCGAATCCTACTAACGGAGATCGCAAGATCTCCGACCAGCCGATTCCCCTCCAACGAGGGTTGAGTTGGGTTTAAGAAGATCGTAAGGTCTTGTCTAGAAAAATAGGTGGTTCCCTCTACTGAGGGTTAGCACCACAATTATGATCGCAATATCTATTCGAGTGGGGCTGTGACAGTGAGGACTGCGAAACCGAATCACAAATAATCGCTGTAGATTAACTTTTGCTTTGCTTATGGTTCTTAATTCTTCTTTGTCATGAAGTGCTATTTTGATGACGATGCCCGTCAGCACTAACTTATAACTTAAACAAATAAATAACACGTCTATGTGTAGGCAATGAGGGTTATATTTTTGCACGTAAATAATAAATACAGCCTATATGAATCATAATAAGAAAACATAACTATTATTAATAGTCGGTGGATCAAATAAGTTTAGTGACTACTACCACATTAATATATGAGTCATGAATAAATTGTATTCATTGGACATTTATGGCTAGTCCTGTTCACTTAGAGATAGTTTTAACTCACAAATGAAAATAGTACGATTATTGGTATTATGATGACTTTTGATGCGTCAAATGATATTATCGATAGATTCGCATAACCCTAATCAATAAACAATGTTAATACATGAAAGCAGGTAAGCTTACCATTACTTTCAGCTACAGTTTCACGGACAATTCCTGCAGCATCTTCGGCATCCATTTCATCCCATAGACCATCACAAGCTATGACTAAAAATTCTTCACTCCCATCGAGGTCAAACACTTCCACATCTGGTTTGCTTACTACATAATCCTTATAATCAATGTCCCCTATAATTGAAAAAACACTCGTCAATAAAAATATGTTAAAAAATGTATTCATGAAGCATAGTTTTATACTATCATCATACCAATAGCTCTAGAAACTGCTAGAGTGCCATTTATTCTCCACACATCTCCGAAACAAATAACGTGACCACCTAGCTCTTGAATTCTTTGCATCTCATCCTGTAGAGAAAAAATTCTTTAGAATCAGATTGGCCAAAAAAACAGTTGTATCCCAATATGCAGTCAATCGATCGATCAAATTCTTACCTCTCGTTCAGGTTTATGCGGAACCACAAGATCGATTATCTCTGTCTTTTTGGCAAGAACAGCCTGAGAATCTCCAGCCCAAGCAACAAATAACTTTTCTGGGGTAAGGACGGTAACAACAGCTGTAGCACCACTTTTCAGGCGTTCCTCTCTACACTTCTTTAAGAAGGCAATGTCCGTGTTGCTAAAAGCATTTATTAATGCATCTTCCATGCTAAATTCCATGCTTAGATTTCGAATAAGGTTTTGGTGCAGCTGCGATGCACAATAGGATGCTGCTTCTACGCCATTGTGACCATCGAACACAGCAAAGTAACTCATTTGACCAGGAAACTATTGATAAAAAAAGGCACACTGAAATCAAAACTTGTACGGAAAGTTTTGAAGATTTAGATTTGTTTAAATTATGTTACTGTTATATAATAATGAAAGCATTATTATGTTTTGTAACTCCGATTGTAAAAATCTAAGTTGAATAATAAACTGTTAAATACCCCAAATATTTCATGAGCATTTGGTAAAATCACCATCCGATCCTCCAAACTGCGCCTAGTATTCTTAATACTGAAGGAAGACAAATCATTGACTTGCGTGTGGTTTTCTTTGCTTCCCAAAAAATCATCTTGAATAACCGAGTCTACATTGTCTTGACTTTTCAATTTTGTACAGATCGAGTCCACAACACCGGTAACTTTTTGCATCAATTTCAGGGGCTGATAGCATCCTACCGTTAAGGAGAAATGCATTTACGTAATGAGCAATCTTCAAGTCTATAGGTACTTTAAAAACATACTGAAGGATATAAAATGAATCTACTCACGGCTAATTTCATCTTCTTCTTTGATTGACTGTCCGTCATCTTCGCAACAATCTGAAAAATCCGTTTTTGCGACGTCTTGACGTACATTTTTCAAAATCAGGCACAATAATGGGTATGGACATTTCCTGAAAAAGTAAACCATCAAGCATCATAAAAAACATTTAAAACATATAAAAACTCCAGTTGTCTACTACAATCATAACGGATAAACGACAAAATTTATTTTTTATCAGGGTTTACTAAAAAATATATACTTTTGGTGAAGATATTCAGACGACCAATGTAGAGCTTGGCCTAAGATTTCATCCTTCCGGATACTATGACGGAGGACTTTAATTGGCAAAGGATCTGTTTTGATGTCAGTAGATTGGTAGTTCATTAAAAATTCGTTTTGATTCATTATTAGCAAATTTTAAGTTGAGCCAAGACAACTTTTAGGCACAATCTTTCAAAGTTGACTCTTCCTAACTTGCGAAGATGGACGTTCTGCGGGTTTGCAGTTTGGACACAAGAACAACACATACACGTGAACGAGACGTTATTTCAAAGTGACGTCTCAACAATGTAATTTTGTTTTGTTAAAAAATTGGATCCGGTTAAAAGTTGCACACTCGGTTCATGCATTGAAAAGTCTCTGATCTGATCAATATGTCATGTCATGTAGTCAGTCATTCTGATATTAATCATTGTACAAACAATTATTCAAGTCGTTGAATTATCCCTTAGAGATGAGATATTACGATTTACGATTCAGAGTCAGTTGTTAATCACATTCTTAGTTAGTTGCAAAAAGTATAAAAGGTAAAAAAAACCTTAAACAATCACTGACTGAACGTTTTCAAAACTACTGGTTCTAATCTACATCAGTAAACTTTTTCAAATGTTAAAAATCTATAGCAATTTACTAGGCCTTGCTGTTCTTGTCATTTCTTCATGCTTTAAAAATGTGTTTCCGCTCTGTGTGCATCGGTATAGAAAAGCAAAGCTGTATACGCAACGCAAGCAACAGAATTAACGATACAAGCCCAGCTTACTACAGCACTCCAACAAACAAGCATCCTTCAATGTCAATACGTTGTATATTTAGGATCACCGTAGAAGAAGGATGCACCGGGATGCACCTAAAGTTAGCTTATAGCTGGTTGTATAAATTCTAGTATGTATCTCATGCAATTCTCATCTCATGTTAAAAATGCTGTGAACCCACAAAAGCATAGTCGATTCAGTGAGCAGAGATTCGCGTTTCTTAACACCAGAAAAAATGCCCATAGCCTATCTGTGCTCATGAAAACACAAAAAAAAATTGAGCCGGTACATTAGCTATCATATATTATTATACTGTGGCTAGCGCATAAAGGAAAATATATCTTGTAATATTTCTTGTATGGTGCGTGTGTAATGAAGATGAAAGATGCGATCTTCTTTTGCACGCTTTATGGGATAAAATCAGCAGCAATTCTTGATTTTAAAGGATTTTTTTTGTCTACTGAACACTACAAACTTGCTGCTCAAGTAATTTTGAAGAGCCGATTGGATTACCTTTAGTATATTTGTACTTTCCTTGATACCATGTCCCTATGCTGGGGTATGTTCATCAGCTTATAAAGTCTGCCACTGTTGTTAAAATCAAAATCAAGTGACAATTGAAGTATGTATCTAATTTAAAAAACAAGAGGAGGTCCTTGGAATACTATTAGTTTTTTCTTAAGCAGTTTGACGGACCGTCAATACAAGCTCGCACGTAAAAACTTTATTGACACTCGTGAAACTCGCATGGAAATGCATGCAATCTATGGCATCACTTAAACTAAATTTTTAAAACTACTACATCATGCTTATATTTTAATCCATGATCAGAATTCATCATTTTGATTGCAATTTAGAGATTTAGACCAGTGAACGCTTAATTTTCATAACGAAAGACCCACCTTTACATATAGGGGAGCAAAAAAATTACCAAACATGAAATGGAGTAGATATGAACAGCGAAACAGCCATAGAACACAGAACACTACCTACAAATACATGCAAATATGTAGTAAATCCCAGGTAATGGAAGAAAAGCGACTACCTGGAAAAAATACTGGGAACTACGAAAAGGCAAATAGCTAACAGATTTATTAGACAGGTTGGGTAAGTAGAGAAAGTCGAAATCTGACAGGGCTTCCTGAAAATCGGAATATAGCCAGTGCAAAATTAACCGTATAGATTTTCAAAAATTTTATAATTTGTGAAAGAGCACATCTTGATCTCAAGTTCGTTGGAGTTCGCAGGTAAATCAGTCTAAATGTTGTCAAGTCTGAACGGCTAATAGTCTTAAATTTATTATCAAAATAGCCGAATGCTTTCCGGTCTGAAGTGAACCGAAACCGCACTAGATTGTAGATTTTCTGTTTTCATCCTTGCAAGGCAGGTCATGATGAGTAATTTGATTCGTTCGTTAGTTTGTTTTTGTTAGTGTGGATGTATTTTGTTTGATGATCTTAATTTTGTATCCATTTGTTGCAGATCTAGGACTAGGATTACTCAAACGCAACGAGTTTTTGCCAACGAACATGGTATAATATGGCAGGTATGTGTCAATCTTATATACGTATTCATTGCTGACAATAGATTTTTACTTACAGCTGTTCAGAAAATCTGTCAAATCTTATAGTCAAACGTTGATTTTATGCCTAGAACGTTATGTTAGTTATATAGACTATTAAAATCTTGTGAACTTCTACCAAGGCTTAATGCAATATATTTTATTCTAATGCGGAATCTTTTTTCACCGTTTAGCCGTTATGATGGACATTTTCCAATGGCTGGAATTGCTGCTGTTATTATGCGTCGTCGTCAAAGGTAGTGATGATGGAGGCCAAGTCATTTTTGCTGTGAATGCTGGAGGGGAAGCTCATATCGATAGCAATGGTGTTCATTACCAAAAAGATCCTCTCAAGATTGGAATTGCCTCAGATTATGGGAAACATCTCTTAGCCATAGGTCGTGTCCACCCAGGTGACCAAATTTTGTACCAGACTGAACGTTATCATCACTCAACTTTTGGTTATGATATCCCCGTGGAAGAAGATGGGGAGTATGTCATGGTTTTAAAGTTTTGTGAGGTTTACTTCAATGCGCCAAATATGAAAGTGAGTCAACTATATGGAAATGCATATTGCTTTTTATTAGTAGCGAAATTCTGACTGAGTAATTTTTTTCAGGTATTCGATGTTGTTTTGAATGGTGATCACACTATTATTTCTGACTTGGACATCTATGAAAAAGTTGGACATGGAGTTGCTTATGATGAGATCGTGTCCTTCCATGTGACAAATAATGCCAAAATTTTGAACCACAATAGTATCGAATCCGAAATCCGTGGTGGGAAAATTAAAGTAGAATTCATAAAGGTTTGCTCACTTTCATTTAAAGTGATTATAATTATGTCGATCTCGATACGATGATAAGTAGATTGTATCATTTGAACGTTCATTAATATTTTATATTTTTAGGGTTATCGTGACAACCCTAAAGTAAATGCCATTTACGTTATTAAAGGAACACTTGACGGTACGGCTCCTATAAAATCTTTATCCGATTTCTAAATATTCTAAACTTTAAAAGTATTGGCTTGATTTTATAAAGACGTTCTTTTCATCCCTTATAGATATCTCTCAGTTGCCGCCCATTCCTTTTCGGGAAGAGGAGGAAGAAATTTTGGAAGAACCAGAAGAGGCGAAGCTAAGTAAAAACAGAAAGCCTAGTGGCCCCAAGTCTGCTGACCCGTACGAAGATCTGACATTGACTTCAGCAATTTTCCCTGTCTTTGTAGCTATTGGAGCTTTTATTCCATTATTATTTTGTCTTTGTAGACTATGAAATTAAAATGCTCTCATTTTGGGGTACATTTTTATCTGATATCCCTAAAAAAGTCACTTAAAGTAAGTAGTTATAATACCCTAGTATTTTTTCTTCAGGAATTTTGTTTTCTTCTTTGACCTCTGCTGTTATTTACTTTTTTATCCTGACTGATTGTACAAACTCGAGAACCAAGTCATTTTATTTATTTACGTCGAGTCCCATCACAAAAGATAGTCACTAGTTTTCTCTTCGTACTGTGAATTTAAGGGTAAGCGAAAAAGCTGGAAATTTTTCATCGAAATCGAATGCTTTTGATTTTGCCCAAACAAGGGAAGTACAATATTACTGTCCAGTGAGTGTAGTATAACCTTTGTTTTATTTACACTTAGACATGTTTTTTTTAAATATCTGATTGAATAAATGTTTTCCATCATTTGAAGTGGATGTACACTGCATTGTGTGTCAGTAAAACATCGCTACATACATATATGTTATATAAGACTATGGTGATAAGACCACCTTTACCATTTTGATATTCTATATCGATGCAAGCAAACTGAGAACCGGAAATAATCTTTTGGTGTTCTGGTAGATGCACAAAACGTGAGAAGGTTATAGAAAATCCATGCATGATGAATTCTTTGCGAATAGCAACTTTTGACATTTCCGCTTCTCTCCGGAAATAATTTTACATCAAATTTATTGAATAACCAATCTCTTTATTACAAACAAGGATTTAAATACTAACCAGACCCTTATTATGTAGTTATTTAGGATTTAAAATTTCATTACTCTCTCTGTACCATCCATAGTCAGTGGCTATCAATACATTCTCTGAAAATAAAAACAGAGACTATCTGCAGACTTATAATGGAGATTTTTTTTTTGTATATTTTAAAAGTGTTTTATATCTTTTATTTCCTTTTAAAACATTTATTCACTTGCATAAGAAAAAAAGGTAACACTGGACATGGTTGTAAACCGCATTCATACTTATAAACTGCACTCAAACTTTAGCATGCCTGGAAAAAGTTCTAAACCAAAAAAAAAGCTCTATTTTAAGAGGACTGGTAAACACTATGTTTTCTTTTTTATATATCGTATGAGCTCATTATCTCCTAAGAAAGTACCATTATTTATTTATTTAGAACTGAATTATCTGGAATTCACAACATATTGACACAATGTAATTCACTACAGTTACAATACCAAAATTACATGCAAAAGTAATATATGGAGAAGTATTTTCAAGTTAAAGCTGAACAGATATTCATAAGCTGCTTACCATTGTATAAACACAGCTGATTAGTTTTTAACTGAAAAGCATGAGAAAGTGTACTCTGAGTATTATAGCCTACACCATGAACCATGATGCATCGAAGAAACATCTTTCTTAAACTACATGAAAGAACTCAAGTGTTTTGAAGTTCACAATTTCCAATTCGGTTGTAAACATCTTGGATTAAAATTGATAAATGAAAATAAAAAATATTGTCTTTTTCATGAGCTTCCAAATATAGGCGAACACAAAATCTCAATCCCTACAAAAAACTGCAACTTAAGTTAGTAAATGCTTCAACCTTATGGTAGCTAATCAGAACAATTATATAACCCATGTATGCAACAGTGAACAACAGAATCTAGGTTTCTCACACAGATTAATGATTAAATGAGAAAGCAGTTACTACCTATTAGTCAACATTGATAAAATTATCTGCACCGATAACACATAAGTATAATTTTCATCCAATAAATCTACCTCTCAACCCTTATTGTGGACTATTCAACACTCAAACTTTCGATATCCATACATATCTCCCACGGAAACAAAAAACTATGACTAAAAATCATAACTATAAATCTAGCTTTTTCATCACCCCTTGAATGCATTAAGCGGGATAATAGTATATTACACAGATCAAATATTACTCATGTAGATTTATAATATAACATGCTGACAAATCTATTTTTCTACGAAACTAGCTACACAACCACAATGTGTACTCAATAAGATGGTCATATAGTAAGTGAAAGGAGCTGGATTAACTAAACTTATGATTGAAAAAGAAACGAAATTAAGGGGATCCTACCTTCCTTTTTGTCCTACCTACCTGTGTGTGTTTGTGTACATGTAATGTGTATGTTTGCGTACCTTACTTTTACTATCTTAAGCCCTATTCTTCACACAATACGGAGAATTGATTGTCCATACACTTTCGTGCCCATCTCCCGATGACCAATCTCTAACCCTTTAAATGGGAGTAGTGTGACATTCCATTTCCAAAGATGCTCCAGGTTGTTCCAGTATGATTTCATTCCCAATGGAGTCCACTCGTATACGTCGTGGTATGGTTTTAGGTAATCCACTCAACTCGTCTTTGCTGATGTGGTCCACAAGCCCTGCTCCCAACGAGTCTCCAAGTACATTGATCGTTGTCCGGAATCTGTCCCTGCAAGTATCATCAAATGCATACAACGCAGGCATTAGTCTCTTTCTCAAATCCCCATAAGTCACATTACACGCGAGATACACACAAAAATCACTTACAAGAGCCAATCCACAGGAATGATGTAAGACACGTACTCTGCAGGTAGTCCTACCGTATTCAACACCATTACCATGGTCACAAGTCCGGCCTGAGGAATTCCTGCTGCACCGATACTAGCTGCAGTGGCTGTTATACTGCATGACAATAATTTGGCAAACTTTAGTTTCTAGCATCATAAAAATATATTCCAATTGCAACGAGTTTTTTAGCATTGCTTTAATGTGGCCTCCTTCCAACAAAATGCTATAGTCACACAGTGACAGTAGCAAACTAACTAAAAGCCTCAAAGTTTGGCCATAGCATACTATACATAAAATATTGTGATGTTGTGGTCCTAACTATGCAGCAGCATAAAGAGAGAAAATGAAAAATGTTTCTACAATCTGTAGTACAATAAATTACCTGATAGCGATGATACTTCCAATCGAGAGAGAAACACCATGCATTTGGGAAATGAAGATGGCAGCAACTGCCTCGTACAGAGCAGTTCCATCCATGTTGATTGTGGCTCCAATAGGTAGGACGAATCGAGAAACCCGAGGATCAACTCCATTTTTGTTCTCCAGACAACCAATAGTGATGGGAAGTGTTGCCGAGCTGAGAATACAGTAATTCATTTTTGTTATCAAGTATTAAATTATCAATAAGATAATGATTAATAATATTGCGCGGAAAGTTACAAAATTCCAAAGGCAAAGTTGGGTAACTATTAACAGTAAGAGAGTCAAGAGAGAATAATCTTCTGAGTTACTCCCTTTTTCATTTCCTTCTGTATGTGACCACGGCATGATTCAGAACACATGTGCAGCCATAAAATTAATAGCGACTCATTAAATTGGTCGCAAAAATGGCAAGCCCAAACACATTGGTATTCCAGGAAGAACTTGGTTCTCCTCAAATGAGAACATTTAATTTAGTTTGGAGGAACCAACAGCTATTATACATCAATGGGATCAAAAGTAATTAAACAGTATAAAGGTCCAAGATATAAAAAAGATACTCCAGTACCATAGAGACTTTCTCTTTTTACAATTCTGTTCTCATTAAAAAGAGTTTTGAAATCCCTTAGCTTCGTAAATAGCACACATTTTGCAACATTACGTTTTGGGTCTTCAGTAAAACTAATAAACAAGCTGACTGCGTCCCGCAGTTGTTTACTTGGTAGTATTGTGGAGTAAAACTTTTCCACATACATTTTTGCTTGGAAGGAAGGTTTCATTTACTCAGTCAGTCAGTCAGTGACGTGACTATGTACACATCTCCAGATAATTATATGTGTTTTGCGGAATTCTCTGCACGCCAAATATCATCCCACTTGCCGCACATTACATGTTTAATGAAAAAAGGGCTCAAGTGAGTTCGTTCAAATACAGGAGTCATGATGACGAGTGAATGGGATTGTGTACCTGGAAGCTGTGCCAAAAGCAGTGGCAAGTGCCTGGGTCATATTCATGATAAACTTGAGTGGAATGGTTCGAGTGACGATCCCATACATGACGGGCAAGACAATGAATCCATGTATGAATAAGCCAGTTAGTACAGTGATAAAGTATAGTCCTAATTTCTCAAGAATCAGCCCAATGTCGTCCGCTTCCAGCAATTGTGCGGCAATCAAAAAGCACACTCCAACAGGTGACAACCTGTAGACAGAAATTAAATCATCAATGACAAACTAAACTGAAGATATCCGACAGACTGTTTCGAGTAGTCTAATTAAAGCAATGTACACTGTGGATGACAGTTTGAAAGTTTGAACGCAATTTTTAAACAACTAGAGTGGAAATTTCTCATAATCCTCTGAATTCCCATACTCAGCATTAATAAACTCGGCGAAAACACAAGAGGGAGAATGACAAATCCGGTGAAAAGCTAAGGTCGGCGTCCAAAATGAGGGCAAATACAAACTGGTGGAGCGCTAAATGTTGGTGAAATTATTATCGTGTCGAAAAAAATAACAAACAGGCAAAAACTCATCTGCACCAATGTAATTCTATGCATATAAAACAATAACAATATAATATGGTTTCATTGTACACAATTGTCCGAAAAAACCGAGGAAAACAAGACTAACCATATGACTACATATGAAAATTTCTGAAATTTTTTAAATTAATAATCTGTATTTCAGGCGAAACAGTAAGTTTTTAGTTAGGTCAGGTGGTTAGAATTGGCAAGTCTCATTTAATGGAGCACGAGTTTTAATCTCACTCAGTCAGTGAAAGGACTAAAAATTTCGCCTCTTTTCGTATATTTTCGACAAAATACTGTTTTCGCCCATAAATGGCGCTCGACTAACTTGTGTTTGACAACATTTTAGCTCTGGAGTTCAGTTTTTTGCCGAGTTTTACTTTCGCTCAATGTGCTTTTGACGAGTTGTTGAGCTGAGTTGAGATTCACCCACTAGAGGTGCCACGAATATTACAACCTTGAGTTTATAACATTCTTCATATGAAATAAAATACACAAGTACGTGAAGAAAATATTCGTACCAAACGACCCAGTTTGTAATAATCATCATGGCGGCGGATAAAGAGTGGAAAAATTCCAGCAAAGAGCGTCCTTGAGGTCCCATTTTGGCTAAACAGATTCCAAGTACAGTAGAGAACACAACCAAACCCATGATATTGGTTCCCATTTGAAATTTCGATTCCATTTTCCATTCTGTCAAAGGTATAGCTTAAAAGAAAAAAGATTGAGTTAGATATTTTTTTCAGCTTTCCATGCTGGCAAGATATTCGTTTCTGAAAAAATCGAAAGCTTACATCGATTTTCCCTTTCAGCTTGACGAAACTCCTCCATAGAAGGAGGGATCAGGATTGTTTGATACTGAAATACACAAGATTTTGTTCACAAATCATGTCCGCATCGCAAATTTTAATCTAACTACTTCATAAAAGCACAAATCATCCCGGTAGATAGAAGTGAGACCCCTCACAGTACATAAAGTCGTATGCATACAAGTAAAGTGCATTAATTGTCATGCACTTGAGTGGTCGAAAAAAATAGGAGCTTGTGCTTGTGTATGCAAAGCTTAAATGTAATTTACCTGGTAAAGTGCTGCCTGAACCAAATTGGGAGGAAACATGTTCCTGAAAATTAAAAAAAGTTTACATTAGGTATGCATAGCATGCATTATAACTATATTCAACTTAATGTAATTTCTCTCTCAGTCTCCCTGTCGTCCTGTCATTCCTATTAGGTCCAATGACGTTCATTAAAATGCATTATAGTAAGTTTTGTAAACTATTTCTAAAGTTTTGTCGGCAACAGAAAATCGCGACCAAATTTTCAGGTAGTCCTTTTTAGCTGCCACAGTAGGAAATATGCAGAATCTCAATTATAGGCTTATAGGTAATCATAATACACATTATGTACAAAAAAAAGCCGAAATTTTAGCATTTTGTTCTTCGATCGCGTTTTTAGATTTTCACTGCCTATATATAACAAGCCCACTCATATTTACTCACAGCAGGTGACAGTGACACTTGTTTTTCGTCCACCGCAGATCATAATCATATGCGCACACATGAGACATTTGCAATTATGAAATAAAATTACATATATTCCAGCATAATGTTCTCATTGCATCAGATTATACACCCACACATGTTTGTTTACGACGTGGATATTTACTAATTTACCTGTGGTAAGTTGTTTTTATTTTGTCTCATATGCATTCTCCTTTTACCACAGACACGAATGCACACAGACAAATATTTAGCAGGTATCATTTCATTGAACTTTCCTATGAGGAGCTCCTATAGAAGACGCAATTAACAAGTCCAATATCCAAGGTTAAAGTCAAGGTTTACGTTAATCTGTTTTTTATACACTAGACAATGGAAATAAACGAGCTTCTCAACATCTCTCTCGACCCACTCCATAGAAAGAGATTTTGATCAATTCTGGAACATTCCATTTTCAAGTTGCTATCTCTTTGAACCATGTAATTTTGAAAAAATTTTCATTCCAACTGTTAACATTCCTGATTCTTTTTCCTTCTATCCAACTAGTTACATCTTCATGCTCGCAATTTATTCTTTACAGCATAAATGTCGGCTATTATATATATTATGTTTATTATGTTTATATCATATTGCCCCATATTCCTGCCAAAGAAATCCACATTTGAACCTCATTACCCCAAAGTGGCTGTAAAATAACTATAACCTCGACTTTAAATGAATACAAAAAATACGGCACACCATATGGCTCAAGCATTTGAGTTGAGTATGACAATAATGCCCAAGTGTTTAGTTTCCGGTTAGTGAACCGGTTTTTTATCAAAACTGGGATGAAGATTCATTGATGCACTAGTAGATTGCTGCTGGCCTTGAGATCTTTGCAAACCAAAAGAATAAAAAAGTGTTGACAGCAGTAAAAGGAGTAGATGACAAGTCCGTAAATATAATTAACACGCTAGGAACAGAAACCAGACCTTCATTTCATATGAAGCAAAGGGAACGAAAACTGTTAACATGTAAAGTGGGCACGAGCACTGATGCGACCGGTGTGCTTCTCTGAAAATTCATAGACACTATTAGTTCTATATAGTTAACTCGCACATTTGTACCAGTACCTCAGAATTATTTAGATTGCTAATTTTTACATTCGTTTTTGCTCCAGACTTTTTTTGTGCTTTGAGAAGAAGAAGATTTTAATAGGATCTGTAGGGTGGAGCCAGTAAACTAAGGTATAACGTCATAAATTAAAAATGCTCCCTTTCCCTACTCATAACGTATTACGAACAAACAATGACTCTAGGTTCCCAAGAAGTAATATATTCAGTCTACATTATTCCCAGTACTTTTAGTACTCTTCAATTGGAAACTATTTTATGCACGATAACGGACAATGAAAAAGTTGGATGAACATTCAATGAAAGTTCTATTGGTTTTCTCTCCATTTTCATTCGAAGAATCCTGTAAAACGTTGGTTACTATTTACAACGGTAGGTTCTTTCGTGTTTATATTTAGCTACATCAGTTGCTATGCAAGTTTCTATGGAAGAAGCGGAGAAGCTATACAAGTAATGCAAATTAAAAATTATGGAGTATACTTGGACAAGTGGAAGTACTATTATGTAAATAACGTACAGTGTATGTACTGGAGGAAATAAAAAATTGGAAAACTTCAAACAAACTTAATAAGGGAGGTAGGAGAAGAACGCCAAAAATCCACTTGTTGACGCACGAACTAAACTCTTTCGCCAGTGGAGAGAAGAGATATAAAAGTCAAAAGTACGAAATTATTTTTCAACTCGCATGTATGCCTATAGATTTACGAGCGGTTGCATGGAACAAGAACGCTGATTTTTCACTCTCAGTCAGTTAGTTATAGGAAATTAACAGATAGTGCACAAGTGTAGTGCTTTCCTTCTTTCCTATACGTGTTTAATGAATCCTCTGAGGATAATTTAATAAACGGAACTCTTCGTAGAACACTTCACTTAGGAATCAAGAATGTGCACAAGACAAGGTGATCAAATGTTAGACACTGTATGTGAATCAAAAATATAAAAATAACGTCTGAATTATATAAAATAGGATAAATTGTCAATGTTTTCAGAGTAAAATTGAATTTATCCATCACAGTAAGGTAAAACTAATTCAATTTTATTTATGTGCAAATATGCTATTTGAATAATAGGTCTGAGAAGTAGTGTATTTTATATACAAAGCTGCGTTTTGAAAAAAAAATCTTGATTAGAAAAATGGATGCCAACATTCCTATCAATTGTTGAATACGCAAGTATTTTGGTTCAATTTACAGACTTATCAAAAACTGGTAATGCGAAAAGTCATAAAAACATGTCACGAAAGAATGACGCCGAATGGAAATGATATGAGCATTCCATTCCATTCTAACAGCCACATATCATTTCCCTAGTGTAAATAAAAAAGGTCTATTTCAAAATGCTAGGGGCAATAAGTACTGTGTGTCTCTACTGTCAGTCAGTTTTGGAAAAGCTAAATGAAAAACTTTATAAATTAAATACGCTTATCATTATTTTTCCAGACTTAAACGCGAATGTGAATCTAAACCAAAACAATGCGTGATTTATAGACAAATCAACAATCACAGCTATAGACAACGACGTTTTTCATTAATAGGGAGTCTCCCATACTCAGTCAGTGTTGACATTTTTTTTTTTTTCATGTGATGGTCATGGCAATTTAGCAGATGGGAATGGATAAGACACGCGTGCTTTTGAAGCAGAAATCCGATTTCGCTTGCAACTCAATACAATATCAAGACGTAGGAAACGGGAAGAAGCAAAATTGAGAGAGCAACAGGCAGAAAACATTGTCGTTACTACACAAGGGTGTGGACAAATTCACTGTCGAGTCGCATGCAATAAAAGTGAATTTACTCATTTCAATCACATGCACATGGTTTTTATCCTTGCTATCAATATGCAATTTGTAGTGTGAGAAGAAATGCGTGCATACATAATCTAGTATAATATTTAGCTGATTATATAATACGTCATGCATATTCAACATTCATTTTGATTAGACCTGATATCTATAGCAATGCAAAAATCGTAGGGCAATGTTCCAAATATTCATACATATACGATAATATGTACGGTCATTAAAAAAAGACATCACTCTTGGGATTTCAAAAGAAGTAATAAAATGTCATTTCCGATCGTAAATAAACTTTATTGTCCAACGTTTTTGTTCATTTCGTGCAGTCATCTTGTAGCCAGCAACAGTTAATAACTAACAACCACCGGATCTAATTACAAGAAACGAAAACAATGATGAGCCTTGCTAGTGCCACATATTTGCGGCAAGAATCTCATATTCCAGTCACTGACTAGACTAATTCAACAAAGATATAGCTTGCGAGCCAACCCAGCTTTTGTACAGACATAACAACCCCACGTATTAAGAACACGCTTTCACGTATTATGTAAACGTTGTCAAGCTCTGTGTTGATAAAAAAAAAGAGATTTTTTGAACCCAGTATTGCATGCACCTACAAGAGGTCGTAAAAGCTGTGAGAGTGACATGGTAAAAAAAAAGTGTGTAGAAAATCAATATTTTATTCGTTCGTGTCTTATGAACATAGTTGAGCCATGTTTCCATTGCTTTTCAAGTGCTCTTCTTATTACCTATTATAGTTGTTGATTCGTGTCTGCAGAAGCAAAGGAGGGTTTTAGACCAATATATTGAGAGACAGGAGACAATTTCCTCTCATTCTCTTTCATAGTCTAATATTATCGGTTTTCTCAAGTGCTCTTTGAGTTGACGATTTCTCTCCTCTCCCAGATTTGCCAAGGCAGTGGCAGTTTCGGTCAAATACACTATACACAATGTCTTCCAATCATTTTCTCTCAACAATCATTCCCATATGTACTGCAAGTCTGCAAGTACTACTGATGCCCTACTTTTCGTAATAACACTGTCATCCTGTTTCACCCGCCATTTAGCGCACACTACTTTGTAAATGAAAGTCATCACTATCACGCTAATAATCTAACGAGATTGTCAGTTCTATTTTTGTCATTTTTTTGTCCAAATTATCTAATATCGTATGAGTAGCAGTATGGAGTCTCACAAATACAGATTGTGACACCCAGGGAATCTTCAATTTCCATATGTACATTATTCCACGCTCTATACATAACCGTTCTAGAATAATTCCACACCTAAGATGTATGTAATTTATATAAAATTGGTTTCTAGGCTTACCTGACTAAATCCATGAGTGTATCAGCCGTGGTGACATTACGACCTTGAGTTTTGGAGTTAATAGGTTCAGATCCGATTTTCCCGGGGTGAATGGCTACCACAAGGAAAATACCCAGAACCACAGCAAATATCGTTGTGGTCATGTAGTAGCCCACAGCTCGAGCGCCAATCCGTCCCGACAAACTCAAGTCCAATGATCCAATGGCGGAGATTAATGAGGACACAATAAGGGGGAGGATGAGAGCTTTAAGCATTCGTAGAAAAATGTCTCCAACAAATTTCACATAAGTTCTTTCTCTCTGTGACCATGGTTCATCTCGAGATCCCCGAAGAATGAATCCAAGAGCGATTCCTGAAAGAACTCCTGACACCGTCAGTAGTGTGAGCAAATTGGACTTCATACATTTCCACGTCCCTTGTGCTGTTGGCGCTGAAAACTTTTTACCCATTTTCTTCCCCTCAGCAGCTTGCCGAATCACTTTGATAGGAGATGAAGACCTGGATTATTTTAAACGACACAACTTGTTAGCCTCGCATGAATACTATCCGTACAGATCGATTTGAACTGATGTTAAGTACAGTAAATTAACCTTAATATAACATTATATTGGATCTCATAATTTCTATCAGCGCACGACAGTTAATAGTGTTACAACGTGGTTTGCATGAAACTCGCACCAGGAGATAGAAAAAGAGCAAATGTTAGTACTGTGAATAGTGTGAACCAAAGAGGCTTATCTAACGAAAGTGACTAAACGCACAAAAAAACTGACATCCATACAAGCCAACAAATAAGGATTTATGCACTGGTAAACCCTTTCAGCTGATTTTATTTATCACCCCAAACGAAAACCAGTTGTACATGTGTCAAAGCCTTTTCATAGACAAGCAATCTTTGCCAATTGTGTTAACCATAAGACAAAAATCCGATTTCGTTTCCTCTCAATAATACTTTTTGGCATCAAGTCCATACATGTAAGCACTAGAATATTTGCGCAAACTCAGACTTCTGTTATTATTTCAAGGTGTTTATCAACTATAGTGATTGTGGACAAGACAAATTTCAGAAAAATTCAATCATGAATAAATCAGAAATTTATCCCATACGCATTTATTTGAATCCCTAGTATCCACAATCCAGATTCCTATGCAACATTATTGTTTACCACAAAGGGAAAAGTAAATCATACGGAGATCCTATCTATTTGAATAATTCTGTGTATCACACAAAAATATGAAAGGATAGCTTGGATAGAAAATTATAATGAAATTCAGGTCAACTGAGAATACCAGATCGCGAATATCAGTTTAATATTAAATATGAATTTCAAGCACGAGGTCAACTAGCAGAAGAACAAAAAATACAATTTGTTTTCTTTCAAATATTTGGTGCCGAATATAAATCAGTGTATCCAGCTACTATAAAAAGTATTAATATAGAACTCAAAGAAAAAAATCCTAATAGTATGAAGTTAGCAATAGAATGAAGATCTTAACTCCTTTATTGCCGAGCAAAGTAGGTCACATTTTCAAACTTTAGTAACATTAATTACTTTTAGTTTAGTTCCGAACGCAAGCCCAACTGGAGACCTACTTGTTTACATCACTGTACCCTAATCGAACTTTCCCATAACACTGATTATTACAAACAAGTAAAACTGACATTTAATGTGTAATGGAGACACAGCTGATCACACACGAGAGAAAATTAAGAAAACTTTTCATTATTGGTAAGATCGTAAATACCAAATACCAAATGTATGCAAACTAATGAGTTGAACGAAAGATGACGCCCTAATATGTAGTATACCTTCTCAAGCAGCTCAAACTTCAAATAGTTAGTAATTTTCAGTTCATGAGCCATATGGAAATAAACCGTAAAAAAATTAAAGTTCCGTCATAACTGTATCATAAAAGGTTTTATTTTCCGGAAAAATTACTTACTAATTGAGAAAACGTAATCATTCTGAGAAGTAACTCGTTTATGTTTTTCATGATTCTTAAAAGTCGATATACTAGCAGCTAGTTTGCTAGTTAGTTGTCATTCGCTGCCTTCATTACTCAACAA
>Ga0210040_10003887_pt1 | contig 19893 bp, 14 predicted proteins | sample CryGeyCG12114_NA_FD_185462 | JGI IMG/M metagenome (GOLD analysis project Ga0210040, IMG submission 185462) | Groundwater microbial communities from aquifer - Crystal Geyser CG19_WC_8/21/14_NA (SPAdes) (version 2) | ecosystem: Environmental > Aquatic > Deep subsurface > Groundwater | place: USA... | reverse complement strand
TGATGGATTTTAGGGATTTTTAGAGATGAAAAGTACTCACCACATCCTGGACAAAGGGTCTTGGTGATAGCATGAGAATTGCGGCGATTGGCCAACATTGGTGGAAAGATGGGCACAAAGTGAGCCCCCACTTTGGCCACAAAGACAAAGTACTTTCTCCCGGTCTTCAATGTGGTCGCTTCAGGGGGCAAACATGCATTTGGATCTGGGATGGTGGTAGTAGTGCTACTACTACTGGTCACAGTTTGGATTGTGGCTGGATTCCATGTTTTGGGCTTCCGACGCCGCAATTTCATGTTTTTTCGCCGGCTCACGTTCATTCTTTGTCTTCTGTTGCGCCGGAGCAACTTCTGTGTAAAAAATGTGATGTTTTACAGGAAAAAGAGTAATTTTACCAGGAGGACGGAAAATTATAGTTGTATTGAATGAACTAAACATGAATTTTTGGATTTTCTACCTTACCTTATTATCATTGGTCCCCACAGGGACAACGGACTTGTGTAGCCGCCTAGAAAAATCAGCTCTGCTCCCAGGCTCGACCAGTGACTTAGAAAGGGACATTTTCTGTTTACTCCTACCATTAGCATTACTACTAGCACTAAAAACACGGCCACCATTACTACTAGTATCACTTCGGATGAGAGATGAAGTGTTCAGGAACTGAAGTCGGAATTGCTTTCTCTTATATAGAACAGGGGCGGAGCCCTTGACCACTCGGTGGAGATCAAAAGTGACTCCGAACGTGTGATCGGATCGCACATCACTCCTGGAGCGTGCGGTCCCTTGAAGGACCAGTGGGCTCTGCCAAGCTTTCACGCTGATGTCTTTCGGACCCGGAGAGGCCCAGGGAGCACTTTTGAAGGGACACGGAGGCCCTGGACCCGAGCCTGCTCTTGAGGGTCGACACTCCACTCGGAATGGGAATGCACTAAACATTAGCAGGAAGACTGAGAATGTCCACAGCACCAGGATGATGTACTTCATATTTTCTTCCTGGGCTATTTATTACTATGTCTTCTCTGGTTCAAGTTCTTTGTTCACCTCACCACACACTACAAGAGTTCTACATGCTAAATACGTGGATCCAGTAGTGTAGTCCTTTAACTAACTAACGAGCCTCAACTTTTTGACTTCTAACTAACTAACTAACTAAAGTAGATAGTGTCTCGTGCACATAGTACAGTTCACTTTCTCAAAATCCTCGCGTCTTGGGGTGGCAAAAGGGAGGACCATTGTTCTTTTGTAGAGAAACTTTTGGAAACATAAAACAAGCTTTCGTTTTCACAAAATCTGGCAATTGTTGTTTGGGGGCAAGATGAGTCCCTTATTGCCATAGTAACGCTCTCAGCTGCCGGGGTCATAATAATAATCATCTCGGGTTCTTCTCGCTCCATAATAATACTTTTGGGGGATTTGAGATTTTCTTTCCAGTAGTAGTTAGTTTGTCGTACACTACACATGCAAGTATAAGTAACTGTAACTCTTTTTCCGGGAGCATTGTATGTACACTACTACTGTGTGATGGAGACGGGACACAAGGACTGACTGACTGACTGAAAATATTTCAGTCCCTTACCATAGGAATAGTAAGTGAGCAAGTTAGTTGTTGGTTAGAAGAGCTGCAGCTAGCTGAAGAAAGTGATGGCTCGAGTGTATGCCTAATACTAACTAACTAACACACTGGTTAGTCAGTGTGTTCACTTTTCTAATGCGGAGGACAGTTTTAGCTTATGCTCCCACCAAAGTCAGTCAGTTGTTAGCAGCGGGCATATGCATGGTTAGCTAGGAGTATGTACACATAGTAGTGCGGAGTATAATATGTGGCCTATGGCTACGATTATGGTGTGTGTGCTGTTGCATTCACCGTGTAGTGTATTACATTATAAGTGGAATAGAAGAAAATGCACACACTTTTGTAGTCTGAGAGGATTGGATGGAAAAAGTGAGGACTACAAAGAGTGGTCTTTTTGGGTTTGTCAAAGTCTCTTACTCTCATTTTCACATGCAAAACAAGTTAGTTAGTTGGAAGTGGAGGCGCTAGTTCTTGTTGACCGCTTTTTCATGTATAAAGCCACTTTTTTGGGGCCAATTGTTCATGTTGCGATCTTGAAATCCGTACAAATGGGCACTATGATAATTTATTTTGTTGATTCATTAAAAATGCATGAAAATTTTGTCTTTGATGGACTTTTTTCGAGAATCTAAGATGAAAATGCGATTTTTCGAAACGCAAAGCAATATCAGCCCAATTTGAACCGAATTAGAACTGTAGCGATGATATTTACTATTCATTTGAATCTCTATATGCATTGCCAATGCTCATTTTGTGACTAATGGAAACCCTGGACTTAAATTTTATTTCGTTCTTGCAAGGCCAAACTAAAAGTCTGTCGAAAACTGGGAAGAAAACGTGCATGATTATGTGTAAAACGAAATCCATGGGTCGTTCCTCTATCATCATCATGAGTTGAGCATTTTATGCACACTACCATCTTGTAGTTAGTTACTAACTCCAGAGAATTACCATATAGTAGCTAGTGCTCGTAAGAAGACGGCAAGTGCGTTATAGTTTGGGAAGCCAGTAAGTGAGTCAAAGCACTTATTATTATTATTTGCTCTACATGTAGTACTTGCAATAGATTTCCTTCTCTCCGCGCTCTCCCGATAAATTTAGATCATCTTCTTCTCTCCCTTTGCTACACTCGACTCACATAAGATATTACTTTCAAGCTACTAACTGAATAGATGCAAAAAAAAGAGGAGATAAAAAGTACAGAGAGAGAGTACAAGCCAACAATAATAATAATATAAGAGTTAGTTGGAAGTGGTGATATTGACTAACTAACGAACCCGAAAAACTAAATATGGCTCTCAACAGTGAATTGGGTGCATTATTTGAAATGCTCTCAAAATGTAATATTTCTATTATAGGAGATAGGTGTCCCATTATGACTGTGTGTGAATAATATGATTTATAGATGAAATAATATGATTTTTGTAATTGAAGTCACCATGCAAAAAAGTTTTTGCTTTCTGCGTGCGAATACAAAGACATGGATTCTCAAAGAGTCTACACAGGCTCCATCTATTTATACGGAGTGTAATTTAAAGCCACTTTTTGTTCGGATATGATTGGGAAATGAAATTGGTCAAAATATGGAGAGCCTGAAAAAAATACGGTTTTTGTTCTAAATAGGAAATGCATTGAAACTTGCAGCGAAATCGACACTGTTAGTTAGTTAGTTAGTTAGTTCGTAAAACTAGTGTCAATAATTCTTTCACATGACAGGAAATGTGTGGGATCCAAATCTTGGATCCAATCATGATGTCTCATTCATTCCCAATGTGTATGAAACATTGATCCCTGTGTGTAGTCTACAAAAAAAGTCTTAAAGATTAAAGATCTCCCCAAGTTTGGATCATTACCAACTCAAGGATGATCAATCAATCAATCATGTACTAACTAACTAACTAAAACTAATTAAATTTTCTAGACTTTTATACTTTAGTTTATTATTTCAGGCAAAGAAATGAACTGATGGCAATGACATCTCGATCGGCTAAATATTTTTTGCATTCATTTTTATTATTTCATTATTGCAACAATTCGTATAATGTCATCATCATAATATAGAACAGTTAACATTAATAGTAGTATGTAGCCAGTAGTACTAGAGTGTTTAAAATCCACTTGCAGTTTCTACTTTGTCGTCTGTATGTATTTTATTATAACGATGAGTTTAGTTACAAAGTAAACTGTAAGTTAGAATTTAACTAACTTTATGTTTGAAATCATACTTAGAAGGCTTTCCGCTCCAACCAACAACGAACTGTCTCAATAAAAGTAAGGAAATTATGGTAACTAAAAACTTTAACTACACTAATAATAATTGTATTGCAGCCGTGAAAAAACACACACACGAAACTCTGCTACAACAGAGTGCAAAATTTGAGACAGTGTGAACAAATTGCATTTATAATTATCACTACAATTGAATAGTTTGCTTGCGAATCTATTAACTTACTAACTAAATATCTTTGTTAGCATGTCTATATTCCATTTTGCGTGTGATGAAAACAGATAAATTGCTTTTTGACCAAAACTTTTGCGATTCTTTGAGCTTCAGTATTTAATGCTAACTAATGCTACTAATTAACAGTCCAACTAATTGACTTACTAAGGTGGGAAACCGAAGAAATACATTGTGTATTGTGTTGCCCATAGTTTGTTTGTAAACGCCCGCTTTCGGGTCACAGCTGCGCACTGACTCACTACTTACTATAGTACTACACTATGGTGAACAATATTGGCGCCAATGGTGAAGAAAATTCAATAAGTTGAAATCATTTTGTCCTGTTTTAAACAGTGCAAGATAAAAATAAAGAATAAAAGGACGGCATATCACAATTTCATCACTGATTCCAAGTTTCGTGGAAGAAACCATTGTTCAAAACATCAAAATTTCCTTCATCATGGCGTCCAAGTGAACTAAAAAGCAAAATGTATCTTTTTCGTTGTCTTTCTCAACTAAATTCATTCGAATTAACTAAGCTTTGTCTTCTCGAACTGTCGACCTTGTTACACGCAATTAATAATAATTATTGAAACATTATATGGGCTACACAGCCTAAAAGTAATAGTTGTTAGGTAGTTATAGACTGAAGCTGTACAAACACAAAATCCAGCCATGTTTGCAAAAGCTAACCAACGATACAAATTAGAATACACACCATGGTTTGCTTGCAACAATGGCGGCGACTATTTAAACAATTGTTAGTTATTTTATATAATGTACTCATCAGGAAGGTGAGATTTATTTTAGGTTTTAACAATTAGATGGTTAGGAAATGATATGTCGTTGATTACAGGGCATGGCTCTGTAAATAAGATTAGGAGAGCAAGCGTTTTTTTCTTTGCCTTACAATAAGTTAGTGAGTTACAAATAAGTGTGGTACAACGTTATTGTTAGGCAATAATGATGCAACTTATGATAATTAAAAATTTTCATTATGGGTATAGTATGCATCGTTTTGTAAATAAGATTTAACAATAATGCTTCAGCAAATATACCTTTCACTATAGTTAGTTAGAAGTAGAATACCCTGGTGTTTGATTGCCGCTTAAAAACTGTATTTGATTCACACAGCACAAAAATTAAATAGCGTATTAGAACGCATGAAACTGGATAATTTTTTGGCTTCACTCACTGCATGTAAGCGAATGTTTTCGATGTGATTTTCAAATTGTACATTAGATGGTATGGCTGTATGATTTTTCATATTTGTTTTCCAAAACGAATCAAAACTATCGGTTAGAGTTGATTCCAAATATAAATGGATCGACCCCGGCCTGTATTCATTATACAGATAAAGGGAGAAAATAAATTGAATAAAAATATTATCATCATTTCCTTAAGTAACTGGTAAGCCATCAAGTTCCAGAATATTTGGCTCCCTTAATAAATTATTTTTGTCAACTATTAAGTCTGGATAAAAGTAGCACGTGGATCATTTTTTAGCGCCTTTGTATATTAACTGGCAACATATATAACAAACATGGGATCACATTCGTAATACTTGGTTGGATTTCGTTCGTCCAACAACGAATTATTTCCAAAGGATAACATTTTCATATAATAGACCTACTATCTTTTCTTATTACATAATAATCTTTTGACTACCACGAATTGAATGACTATGACTATGATGACAATGAATGAAACTAACTAAATAGCTAGGGAACTAACAAACTAACTAACTAACAATAAATTCACATTATTACATGAACTTTGTGATTTGTATAGACATAGAAAAATCAACAAGATTTATTTTCTTCTTTCTGCTACTAACTCCTAACTACTATAAGTTAGTGAAGCTAATTATAAGCATTTTTTTGCATAAGGATTGTGTAGAGGTAGAGCCTTCGATTCGACGTAGGACACTACTAGAGACCCAGTTACCCAGAATTCAAGGTAAGTGTGATGAATTTTTTTTAGGATGGTTGGTTGGTTAATCATCATAGATGCATTTAGCAACAACACGATTGTGGTTAGGTTCGTTTTTCTTTGGACAAATTCACATACATTAACAACATAATGATGATTCGTGATCAACAACATATTAATATATACGGCCGCAAGAAATAACTGATTAGTTAGTTAGGCTATCATGATGATGATACAGCTCAGTTTTTTGGAATGTATCAAGTCAACTCGTTAGTTTTCCATGTCCACATCCATTAGTTGTGTGTTCATCCTGTGTAAACTCATCAGATGTAGGAATAGGGTCCTTCAGTAAGCGCCCTACGTAGCAACTGTCAAGAGTTGTCATCTTTACTATTGATGGGGTTTCCGGTAAGTCCATTATTTGCAGTGTTCCCTGCAATTGCCACAGTTCCAGCTGCCGCATTTGCCGCCGCTACTGGATTCCCGGTTATTGCTTTCGTAATCCCGACGGGTTGCTCCCCTCGATTTGGTTTGTACTCCACCCCCGGGTCGAATTGCATCAGAACGAATATCTGTTTGGTACCAAGAATGACACTCATAGAGAAAGTAAAATTGACCGGATCGGATCCCCAGTCCAAAAGGAAACATTCTATATATTATATGGCTCACCTGGTCTGTAGGCAGCAAGGTGAAGTCATCAGGAGGATTTGTGATGACATATCGTTTAGAAGAGGCGTCTGGAGACGAAGACGTATCTCGAAACCTAGAAAAGACGAACGGAGCATTTACCCAGCCTCGCGGTCACTACTGGACTAGTTGCTAAAAAAACGCCACTGCCACCATATACAATTGAGCACGCGCTGCGAGTTGAACACACTGTACGTGTTCTTTCCAATGCCTACAAACAAACTGATTTGCACAAAATAGTCTACAGAAACACAATACAATCCACACCACATAATGAATGTGTCTGTCGACCACAACTACATAAATACCACGAATGCTGACTGACTGAGACTCCATTTAACAATTAACATGTAATTTACTTGCTGAACTATGGTAATTAGTTAGTACACTAAAATGAAAAGAATATATGGAGTAGCACAAAAATTTGGTGCAACGCGTGTGTGACGACTGTACTGTAAATTGTGCAAAAGTAGATTTGAACTTGAATCAAGTAAACTACCATATTTTGTGCGGTGTTATGGTGAAAATGAAAATAAGAAATTTGATTTTTTTTTTTCAGGAAAAACGCAGCATCCTCAGAATTTTAGAACCCCTTACAGACGACACACAAGACAAAAACCAGTAAATCTTTTGCATGGTCTGCGTTCAATTAATTGTAATTAGTTAAAGAGTGTAAACAGTAGAATTGTTGATGATGAACTCATATCAGAGAAGTTTCGAAACGGCAGAAAGTTTCGTCGATGGATTTTAAATTTATTCAAACAGTTCAAAAGAGGGTTAAATGAAAGCAATGGAAATATTTTACGTTTGTTAGGATCAAGGGCTTAATTTTTTATTACACGTTGGAAAGTAGTATTCAAATGAAAAGTTTCTTGATGCATCCAAATCGTATATTTGAGCATACAACAATTGAACTCATGCATTGCTTTTATAACTTTCCACAACTTGCGAAAGAACAGCTATAGCAAATTCGTGCAAAAATAATAAACATGCAGTCATGCACATTCAAATTTAATAAATTGTCTAAAACGCACAAAATACTCTCAAATCTCTTCCCACACACAGTTCAACAAAATATCGCCCAATTGAACAAAGAGAATTGACAAACATATTTTTTTTCAAAAATACGCGCGTTTATAACTAAAGACGAATCAGAAACTGGCATTGCCCAAGCTTTTTTCTGCACGCAAAGCACAAGACCCAAACTCATTCGGTAATTCGGTATACCAAAAAATGGTGGCAGTTCATTGTTAATTTTTTCGTTTAAAAATTAGACAAATTAGTGCGGCGTGCTAAAATTGTTAACTAAGATTAAGTGAGCAAGGAAGGAAAAAACAGGATTTTTCTCATTTAATATTTTACAAGGAATCATCAAGGAAAAGGAAAGTCTCAGGAATGTATAGGGGCTTTTACGATTTTCAAACAAACCAACTTTCAACTGTCTAGAACTAACTAAAAAGTTCTACTGTCAATGTTCACTGCATGATAGAAAACAAAATTCTGAAAACCTCACGTCTAAACTCACTCACTAAACTACTAAATACTTGTAAACAAAGTAAGTGTCGACAAAATAACTTTACTAAAGTTCTAGGTCCATCAAATTCAAAACTTCAGCTTCTCAAATATTCATCATCAGTTCTACAAACTCCAACTACACATTCAAAGTCTGAAACTCTACGAAACTTATAAGACCCTTAGCAGGTCCAAGGACACCAAAACTATGAGGAACCAAAATTCGTGCTCATTGTATTCATGACAGGTCTTGGGGCAACTAATCTAACGTCTCATCATAATGCTAACTAGCTAGCTAACTAACTACTATACCAATATTTAAACTAACTAACTAAAACGTATTTCCTCGAGCAATGTCTTCCTCCTATCTTTTTCAATTGTACCAACACCAACTAAATAGCTAAATCAACAACTATCTGCAAAATCTGTTTACTCTACAAACTCTACTTTCTAACAAGGTTCACTTCAGAATCCACTCAGAGCCTTCCAAACCTCATTTAAAAGCATAATTTGTGCACCGTATATAGCACTTGGTACTTGAAACTTGTCTTTCTGTAATAATGTACGGAGTTGGACACGGATAAAACCTTGAATGGATTCTTTAGAGAACATACACTATACTAACTTTTACGGCCTTCATTTCACGCTACAAGAAGTCACATAGTGTGCGCTCTACTTTGACTGACCAGAGACCATTTGATTGAATAACTAAACTAGATTGTCCAGTGGTCTGGTCTTTTCTACATAATACATTCACAATACGGATGCAATGTAGACACAAATGAACTAACCAACTATAGGTTTCATATTGCTCCTAAAGTTTTATTTAGCTAGTTAAGTAGATGCAACATTCTCTATAGGAAAACGGTCTATATAGTACGTAGTTGCCCCAAAGGAGATGATGGTTTTTATTATTTTCTCTATTCTGGATGATGAAAGTAGTGAAAAAGGAGAGAAGTGAAAGTGTATTTACATAGGAAGTAACCTGTATATCCCGATACAGAGCAAGCCGTACTGACGAAGGGCGCCAGCAAATAATGCTCCGTACTTGCCCCCTTCGCCGTACTGATTGAGTGGTCCCTCATAGAGAGAGATTTGGCTCACTCTGCATCGGTCCCGGTGGCTCAACGTCTCAGGAGTACTGTAGCCACCACGAAGACCAGCCCCTTCTGCGAGGATCAGCTCCAACTCTGGTGTGGCTCCACCCGTGATCAGTGAGCGGATCAGTGTCAATGCATTTTGATTGAAATATGTCTGCAGACGGAGGAAAAATAGACAAACGATTAGTCGGAGAATTAATAAACAATTCAAACTTAGAGTAAGTCAGTGGGTAGTGTTTTTCCCATCTGATGCACAACGCACAAAAAGAAAAACAAAAGAAATATGATTGATTTGAACAGAGCTTTTGATAGACAAGAGAGTTAGGATTTAAGGCTTATAGAATCTTGAATCCCAGGAAATGTTATGCTTATTTTTTTAAGAGAAGAGACTTTGAAGATCAGAGAGAAATCAAATGGGTTATGTATGAAGCTATAGAATAGTTTGCACAAGATTTTTACTATACTGACTGACTAAAAAATAAACCACAGTAAGTGGACATAATCAGAGGCCGTTAGGCTTTGTTTTCCTGTAATGGTGTTTTAATCGCATATAATATTATTGAAAATTCAGTATATAATTGGTTTTCCATGCATTGAACTAAAAAGTATACAATATTAGAACTGAATGTACTTTAAGTCTAATAGTTGGATACTTATTTATCAAATGAACTTCACTTTTTTTCCATCTTTTAGGAGTGCCATTTCATATTTACCACTTTATGTCTAAAGATTTATTTATGAAAAAAAAATTATTCCACGTGAAACTTTCCTCATTTTTTCACTTCTTGCAGCCACTATAATATTTCCATCACTTCATAATTTTCCGCACCTTTAAAGTGTGCGTCTCATAAGAACATTGCATTGAATGACTTACGCACCACCCAGCAATTCAATTGTCAAAGGCCCATACCCATAATGTACACAAATTAAAAATTAAATCAGTTTGAACGACTTGCACACCGCTAATCGCCAAAGACCCATAATGTACAAAAATTAAATTACATTGAACGACTTGCACACCACTATACAATTGTAGAAATCATAGCGCACAATTTTGTATTCATTATAATGGGAATATGAAAAACTTTAATTAAATGAGCAAAAATTAACTAAATGCTAAAAGCGGCCTTTCAACGATGCATTCTTCATCAATAAATATATGTTGAAAATTTCAAGCGAATCCGTTCAGTAGTTTCGCCAAAACCATGAACACAAAATTTCATTTTGTAAGCACCGTTGCGTTTTCAGATAGGTCACGTGACCAAAAAATAAAACATTTTTTTTAAAAATCAGTGACGCATTTCTGTGTTTTGAAATTTTTTATACAGAGAAGACTCGAGCAGCTTAACATACTCAAAAATTATGAAGTTGTTTTGTGCAGTACTTTTTGTGTAAAAAAATAATCTTTATTTCTTGACTTTTTGAGACCCCGTTTGACGTACATTTTTATGAGAGGTCTCAAGCCCTCTAATAATCACTTTGCGTCTTCATGCGCCATTTTGAAAGAAAACTTTTTCTCCTAAAAATTTATTTTTCCGACTGCGACGAGACGGACTCACTTTTTGTCTTAAATTCTTTTTTAATGGTGTTGCACACAATATAGTAGCCAAATTAACATACAGATTACTTTTAAACGACTTTCACATTAAAAATCACTTACAGTGGACATTAAAGAGTCCAGGACGGATACAGCAAACGCAGTGCCACATGCAAAAGGCTGAGTAAGGTACAATTCTGTGTCAGGATCGTCATCATCGTCTTGATCCAGAAACTGGACATTGCTATCATTCACAAGCTCTGAACACAGACAAAAACATGATTAACTATTCAGTAACAACTATTTTCATCCAAAAAACACGCGAAACAGCATTTTTTATGTTCCGTATACCTGTGATCATAGGGACATTAGAGCCATAAACAGAGCCTCGTCTTTGTAGCACAATTGGACTCCCCAGAGGACTATTGGTATCCGTGCCACCTGCCCCATTCTTGGAACGAAGAACACCAATGGTATCATCAAACGTCATAGCCTTAATATTTAACGAGGCCAGAATGGCTTCCTTGTCTGCTAAAGTTGGATCGTCATTTGATGGCACTTTTGCACTTAGAATCACACACATGTCACATAAATTCACGTTTACGGCACGTAAATCCGCCCGACTCAAAGGAGAGCCCTGTGCGAAAAAAAACATCATCATAAATCATCATAGTATTTATCCGACACGATATTTAAGTATAATAATGATCAACAGAGTGGAAATTTTAATAATCCTAGCTTCTCAAGATATTCCTTAGCAATTCATTTCAACGCGCTAACTCACTGACTGGAGTCTACCGATAAAAACTGCCTCCTTCCACTCACTAGCTACAAATCCTATTAAACAAACAAACTAAATGCTGGAGCCGTAAGATATATCACACTTCTTTTCACACTGAGAAACTCCTATCATCAAGAAGATCAAGTAATCCCTAGAGCAGATCGTATAGCGCAGAAACTTATAAGCAATTTAGAGTTAAGTTCTTACATTAAGGACAGAAATCTTGGGTAAATTCTGGAGCATTTTCCATTCCCGTCGAATGTAGTCCACGGAGCCAACAATGACAACATGTTTGAGCTCGTGGTAATGAAAGTTAGAAGCTCGGAGAGGCATCACAAGATTTCGAAGACCAATCAGGGGAGAATCTGGATCCGCGAAAAGGCAGACCACCACATGTCCATTGAGCACGGTCATAGCCGCTTGATTCCGGTCCAGGATGCACTCCTCGAGGGATTTGGCTGGGCACCAGTGAAACATCCCCGTGGAATCGTATTTCATTTCTGTCTTTTCAAAGTCAAAGTCTTTGGACTGGTCGTCAGCAATGCCCACTTGGATTTGGTTTGCTTCTCGACTTCCATTGTTTCCTTGTGAGGCTCGACTTGTAGGCCTGGAGGGTGCAATAAATACAGTTACTTTTCTCAACTCAGTTATACTTTTATCGCACTTTGTGGTATGTAACTTTGTGTACGTTAGAATGGTGTTCGATATTCTCTGGAGTTCGTTAGTTTAGTAGAAAAGCTAAAGTTTCTTTTCAAAAGAAATTCAAATAACAAAACTGTCTTTTCAGAAGATTAGATTGGGTAAGTTGAATCATTCCTTCCAAAGTTGTGAAACGAACTTTAAATTACTTTTTAATAGTTATTGTGTTCTATTCGTACAGAAAAAATTGATTCCTCTATTGGTTGACACTGTTGACAGTTGCATTGCACATGCGCAATAAGATGGATTGCAATTATCAAACAATGACAAGAAAGACGCTTGTTTGTTAGTTGCACATGCCCAGAACCAAAGTCAATACATAGTTGCATTGCTGTATTAAAGTTAGGCAAATGAAATTGGCGTTAATGTTCAACATTTGTATTATTTTGTTTTGTGTGAAATGCTTGTGTTTAAAGTTGCTTTAAAAAAGTGTAACCTACATTAATTTTTTCACTTCATAGGACAAGTGATAGTTCCCAGTTGGGTCTTCTACAACGGCATTCCTGTTACGGCAAAAAACACACACACAAAATGTAAGCAAAAAGTAGCATTATTATCCTCCTTGTTTTTTTATTAGTTTTGGCCTGACGCGGAAGATTAAAGGATATCCAGAAAATCCAATAACCTGAGGATAGATCTATAGGGAGTCGTATAATCATAGAATCTCAGTCTTGGTACTCTGTATGTATACGATCAATGTTGGACAGATGGAAACTTTCTTTATAGGAATTATGATCCGTCACGCAAAAGCACAAGGTTAATTAAATCATCGGGGCGAAAGAAAATCCCAAGTGACTTCATGTTACAACGGAAAGAAAATAGATGTGCATTCGTTACAGATTGGAAAGTAAAACCAAACTAAAATTAAATGTCTCGCATGAGACATTCGATTTCCCATTCTAGGCTGGTTTGAGTTGCCAAAAAAAAATAGAAAAGTTTGTCTGTATATTTTGTATTCTACTTGTATCAAGTGCGCATCAAAGCACTGTCCAATGTAAATGTCTAATTCAATCCCGTTATTACTCTATCATCATTATTTATTTTGGTCGGAAACTTTATTATTACAGGCTCCAGCCCAGAGTGTAATTAAGTTAACCGAAGAGAAGCTTGGACAAGTTAGAGACTGACTGACTGAGTTACACGTAAAATGATATTTTCAGTGGTAGAAATATGATAGGTGGTCGACTTTATTGGCCAAAGTTTAGACAGTGAATTATTACCATCAGAGCAGCTAATGCAATATGTAACGAATTGTACAGCTGGGCAATATATTTCATTTCATTATATTGGATTTTCTGGCAGAATTCGAAAGTGGTAAGTAAGCAAATAAACTTTTTTTAAATCCTACCTGTTATTGGCCGCAGTGACATTGTCTGGCGCAATCGAATTAGCTTTTTTATTAGAATTTTTGCCAACAAGACCGGTGGAATTCATCCGAGGTTTTCCTAGGATCTGATTATGTTGATTTGGACTCCCATACGCTGTAAAATGGACAATAGGCGCAGATTTTGTTTATGAATAGTGAAAATTTGCAAATGAATTAATAATTTGAATCCAGTTTCACTATGTTATACCTGAGTCGGTTCTGTCCCGAGCATTCTCCTGGCCTGGAACAGAAATAATGCGATCTACGATAAATTAAAAGCTTCTAAAGATATGATGACATGGAAAAGGCTTGTGGAGAACTCAAAAGGGTACATAACATCCTTCTATATCGTACAGGAATGGCAAAATATGAAATTTTAAACAATTTTACGTTTACTGTGTGTGGTGAATCTAACGATTCAAATATTATTTCTTAACAAACATGCAATATTATAAAGTAATATGTTAGTTATAGTTAGTAAACTTTTGAATAACGCAGGGAAATTTATAGAATTTTTAGTGTGACAAGTGACGATTCATAGATTTACAGGATGTTTGAAAAGGCCCAGAAAGTTTGATTTTCATGCCGCCATCATTTATTTACAGTGTTTGAGCATTTCACGTGGCATTGTCAATTCTAAATATCGCATGCAAAATGCAAACTATGCAGACAGTCTCCAAAATCCGGCTGAGTTCGTAGTATATTATGTACCTTGAATTTATGTGTGTACGTTATATGCAACTTTTTACTACTTACTTTTAATGTGAATAGTGCATCATGAAAAATTGAATAACATAGACGGACACGCGTGAAAAATTAACAAGCTCAGAACACAAAAGCAATACAAGTATTCAAATAGTAACTAACTATTTAAAGAGGACAAATGTATACAGTGCCAAAAATGGGCATGCAGAAAAGGCAATTTCCAAACCTATAAAGTATTCAGGAATATTGATTTCTATCTTAAGCTCACAGAGAAAGCAGAGTTCACAATGTGCATTCACACGTAACTTACTGTAAATGACGGTAAAACTTTCAAAAAACTTGAAAAATACACGTTTTTTGTTCTCCCGTTCCCCCAATAGATGTTGGATACAACTTTTACTGTCCGTTTCATACTAACAATCTAACTTACATGACTAACTAAAGCAAGTTTTCATGATAATTTCGTCTTCAAACTAATAACGCATTAAAATTGAAAATAATAGCTTCAGCAAAAAATTAACTATAACTACCTATCAACTAAAACTAAAGTTAAGACTAATTGCAAGAAACTTTTATTAAGTTGTTGAAGACTCAAAACTTGTATAGACAAACTTTTCTACATAAACTGAACCCATTATCGATTTTCTCACATCACAAACTAACTAACTAACTAACAAACTAGCCAGCTACTAAAATATTAAAAAACATACACCATTTGTCATTACATGCAGTATAGTCAATACGTTCCACCCTGCCCCCAAAAAACTACCTGACAAAAACTACGACAAAAATATTGACCCTCTCTCCAAAAAGTCGTGCACTTTTACAACATTGAAAATATCATGTGAGAGGTACTGCAAAGGGAGTTTCCGCAAAAAATTGCCAAAGGGACAAGCCATAGAAACTTTTGTATTCGTGAAAATACAAGTATAATACAAACAGCAGTAGTAAACGTTGCAGTGAATATTTTTGTTGCAAAAAAATTACATCTATACAAGTTAGTTGGTATTAGTGAATGGATAAATATACCTCGGACATGAACCGCCTTGGGTATTTCTGGAGGAGTGAACGTAGGATTAAGAGACGGATCTAGTTCCCCTACCAAACACACATTTTATAAAATTCAACATCAATCCATATATGCAATACAAATATGTGATGAGTAGTTAGTTAGTAAGAACGTAAATAAATGCAGACTTTAAAAAAAATCCCCCCACACAAAAACGACACACAATTCTATAACTAACTAATCTAACTGCTTCATTCCACCACACATTATAGATTGTTAATGATTAAGTTGCTAAAAGTCTGGACCTTTTTTGACCAGCTATACCGATCATTATTATTATTATTATGAGTGCACAAAAAACAAAGTAAAAACTACACGCACACAGTGAAAAAACACACACATAGAGACACAGAGTATAGTAGTAGATACAAAAGAGACACACTGTATTAGTTTGGCGGCATAGACGAAATATTGACTACAGTGGAACAAAGTGAAACAAACGAGTTTTCTTGTTTTCTACTTTTTCGTGATGAACAAATGAGCCAATATACTGTGTGATGATAATTTTACTGACGTTGTTGACACAATGACAAGATTTATTCATGAGCTAAACTTGTTGTTATCATGTGAATAGTGTAAACTAACTTTTTCACGTAGTTAGTATCGCTCTTATAAAAGTCTATAGTGCAACTACGGAACATAATGTTTGCAAAAAATATGGAAAAGGAAACGAAAGAGTTGAAAACTTTTTTTTTTCTTCGTCAACTGACAAATTGAGACAGCATTCTACTTGATAATATAATGAGAAATGAAAATAACTTGGCTATGGCATTTAATAAATGACTGTCCCATAAATTGTGTACATAAAGAGTGAAAGCCTGAAGAAAAAGCTGTGCATTTTTTTCGAGTGTGAAAACTTGCTATGAGACTTACCAGGAAGGAGAGTGTAGTCTTCGCCTATACGGAAAAAAAGAAAGAGAAACCGCACATGTATATGTACAACTCACATAGCACATTTAGATAGCATCATCCCACAAAAATCCACATAGATCGCAATTTAGAGACACAAAAATGGAAAAAAATTGTGAGTCAAAAGATGGATTCAAAAGTAAAAGAAAATTAACATTGTTTGCTTTGAAAACAACGAATAATTATTAATATTGCCAAAAGTAGTATAGTAGTAGAAGTGATGATTGCAACATGAAAACAAAAATGGAAACAAAAACCACAAAAAAGAAATTAATCGACGCTACAAACTCGTATTCAATAGAATAATAATAATACTAATAGCTACACAGAACACACACTGGAACATTTAGAGAAAAACAACAAAAGCTGAAAAAAGATTTCCACGAGGTGAATTCTAACAATGTGTATACCGACGGAAGACGTTGACTAAAAATTTCCAAGCATTCATTTACAAACTATACTAGTAACTAGTCACAATTCCCTGAATCCTAAAACTGAAATATTTAGGGCTTTATAATTTCTAACCTAACCGAATAAAAAAAACGATAAAGTTCTCTTCCACTTTCTCCCACACTATTCTATACCCACTTTGAAATGCTTTCGCCAAAAATATATGTACATTGACTCGAAAAAGTGAAATTTCAACTCACTAGCTCGTCCCACCGCTTGTACAGCCCGCACGCCTTTTCTGAATGTCGCCACTGTAAATCAAATATATAGCACATTTTTACTTCCTAAACCAAGACAAAGGATACACAGGAAACTTTCTTTGAATTAAATACACATTTCATGTCCAACTAACTAACCACGCCTCTCATTTATGGTCACATTCACTCTGAGTTATGACCCAATTATATGACATGATAAATAGTGTACAGAGTTGTTCCGGAGAGCAAACAAAACTTTTTGTATTGCACTCTAATTTCCACTATTGAAAAAATCCCACTTTCGAACTGTCTACACTAAAAGAGCTACCCAATGGGCGAATAGGGCGATCAATACTACAATATATTCCCAAAAATCCTCATGTTATGGAAATAGGGCAGTCAATCCTGAATTTATAACCTTCCATTCCTTTCACACTAACTAACTAACTACAGCTTACATGAAGATACAGGGAATTTATTATTGAAAGCCCTTTACGACTATATTAGCATATTGAATTCTCAGGAATCAATAGATCCTCTCACTCACTCTAAAAGGGGCAAATAATTCATTCGCCACTTCTTTCATAGCACATGGCAATCTAATGCGATCTCTTAAGTAGATGAAACGAAATATTTTGCACACTGAATAACTAACTAAATATATGCATAGTCATGGTGTGTTTCACGTTTATACCTAGCCAGCCGACTGACTAAGGCATGAAATTATCAGAGTCAGTCGAGTCTACAGACTCCAGTATTAAATTTAATAACACAGAAGGAGATGCCTGAATTCCGTTCCATAACTATACGATCCGACAAACACATAAAGAATCTCTTTGAACTTTAGTTCTTTTATCTTGGTGTAGTGCACATAGTGCAAAAAGGTTCCCTTTCAAAACTATGTAACTTAACCTCCCCATCGCGAATTATTAATATGAGGAAGAAGATAGGAACTTTGGCTGTTGCTAACTAATGAATTTCCAGAATTTACAAACATGTTTAGCAAGTTTTCCTTATCTATGCCTATATAATACAAAGGGAGGAAAAGTTCTTACAGTTTTTGCATTTGCATTTTTTAATGAGCGTCTCATCCGTCACATGGTCATGGCACGCTTTGCAGTAGAACCAAGCTCTGTGAGAAAAAATACAGATTTTCCATATGCATTTTGGAAGTTTTGAACGATACATGATGGGATTCAACAAAAAACAAACCTTTTCACTTCGTCCGCACTCTGGGCTATAAAGAATCCAATAGTGTTGGCCTGGATTTTAGCTCCACGGGGATTAATAGATATCTTCGAGTCAACTCCATCTTCATTCTTCATCTCAATGGCCAAAAGGAGCAGTTTCAGTTTTATAAAACATAGTCTGCACAAAAAAATAGTCAGTCATCAAACCATGCATATGCATAATTCTGGCAAAACACTACTGCATTGCAGCAGTACAATAGTATCATATGTGTCCAGCTTAGTTAGTTACTACTGCATTTTCCAGTTCATTTTTCATGCCATATGATACTAACTAACTAAAAGCCCTCATTTGGCATACAATACAAGGATGGTATGAAACACCGGAAAACAATTTGGCAATGTGTTGTGAACTAAAGTGTTCAAAAAATTGCTCAATGTTGTAAAAAAGAGCTTAAGGGACATTCAAGAAAATTGGATTTTAGCCCTGGGGTGATTTTGCCATGTATTAAACAAAATGAGTTGAGGCTTTTTTTGTCACCAGTGTTGTAAGTCGCATATGTACTTACTCTGAGGCTTGGGTGAAAGTCATGCCTACAAATGAAGGGCTCAAAGTCTCCGTGTACATTTCACATCCAGTTCCTTGCAAGTAGTCATTTTGCCAAGCTTGGGTATCCGGAGACTGCAAAAAAAAGAGCATGAAAAGTTAGGGACGTAGTAGGTACATAGATGTGAGCATTCAAAGTTTCCACACGTAAACTACTCAACTATAGATAGCTTGTATTATGGAAGGGAGTTGGGATTTTTTTCATATACTCACTGACATAGAGAAATGTTCAGTTCGAGTGAGTTTCTATAATGTAAGTAAATAACTTTTGATCAAGAAGTTAAACAGGGAATAATAGTCTAGTTGGTTTCAATCATTGGGAACAGAGGATCGATATGGTGGATGCCAAAAAATGGTGGAGTAAATAAAGTCTGCAACTAGGCTAACAATGCTAGTTGTTTCGGAGCAATTCAGCTAAAAAATAGTTTCTCATCATGATGAAATTTTTAAAAACGTTAGTTGACTGATCACAGTTTAGTTTATTTCTCAGAATAAGAAAAAACTCCCGAGACAGAAATAAATTTAAAGAAAAAAGCCATCCTTATCTTTTTTCATTTCCCCAGATCCCATGCATCTAATGCATACAAATTGTACCAGCTATTAAAAAAGCTGCCACCGGAATTTCATCGTCAGCATAATTTAGACTAGAGTCACTCAATTCCTTCTTTTCTCAGATTAAGTAGAATAAAGAATGAAAAATGTTCTCTCACCGTCTTGAAAGAACGCATGGCAAACAAGTTGGCCATCATGGTTGAAAAGCCAGGAGCTAGGCAAGATTGTGCGATGAATCCTAATTTCAATTCTGCAAGGCAAATCACATCATCCCCTCGTTTCCAATCCCAACTTGGGATGTTGAGCAGGTACGCCTAATCACAATTCATGGCGATTAGTCTTTCGACATAATTACGACGATCAAAAGCCTCTTGACATGTCTTATTTGCTTTACTTATCACTCTGACTATCAACAGTTTACTGGATCAACTAAAAATCCCTATTTCACCACAAAACTATCTCTCAAATCCTTTGAAATACATCACATTTATCCATATTTAGCAAAATAAATATTTACCACAGCCTGTTTATTCGCTACTATACTCCAAAAAGTTGATATAACAAAAACTAAGCAAAAATCTGACACGCGC
>Ga0210040_10003886_pt1 | contig 19896 bp, 16 predicted proteins | sample CryGeyCG12114_NA_FD_185462 | JGI IMG/M metagenome (GOLD analysis project Ga0210040, IMG submission 185462) | Groundwater microbial communities from aquifer - Crystal Geyser CG19_WC_8/21/14_NA (SPAdes) (version 2) | ecosystem: Environmental > Aquatic > Deep subsurface > Groundwater | place: USA... | reverse complement strand
GCCGGACCCTGCCCGCGGAGCTGACCGACGCCGGGCGGCGCCAGGTCGCGACGGCCAGCGCAGCCGTACGGGCCGTGGAGGACCGGATGGTCTCCCGTCTCGACCCGGACGAGCGCACCCAGCTCACGCAGCTGCTGCGCCGGTGCGTGGTGTCGCTCGAGGGAGGCTGAGGTGTACCAGTCCGTGGATAAACCCGACTTTGCTACTAGGGAACATAGGATGGAGGCATGGCGGCCAACCTCGACCTGACGCAGCTGCGCACGTTCGTGGCGGTCACCGAGTGCGGCGGCCAGGAACGTGCGGCGTCTGCGCTGCACCTCAGCCAGCCGACGGTGAGCCAGCACATCAAGCTGCTCGAACGTCGACTGCGCCAGACGCTGACGCGGCGCAACGGTCGGCGTACGGAGCTCACCGTCGACGGAGAGCGCCTGCTGGTCGAGGCGCGCCGGATCCTCGCGGTGCACGACCAGGCGCTCGAACGGCTCGCGGCCGACGGGATGCCCGCGGTGGTGATCGGCTCGACCGAGACCGCCGCCGAGCAGGTGCTGCCGGGGCTGCTCGCCGTGCTGCGTGACGCCTATCCGACGACGTCGGTCACGTTCAGGATCGACCGCTCCACGCAGATGGCCGAGGCGGTCGGGCGAGGTGCGATCGACCTGGCCGTGCTCCTCGGTCTGGGTGCTGAGGTGCCGGGTCGCCAGGTCGGTGCGCTGCCGCTGACGTGGTTCGCGGCACCGGGGTGGCGCGAGCCCGGACGCACTGCGGCGATGCCGCTGGTGGCCTACGTCGAGCCGTGCGGCATGCGTCAGCTCGCGGTGACCGAGCTCGCCACGACCGGCCGTGCGGTTGCCGTGGTCGCGGAGTCCACCAGCCTCGAGGGTGTCCTCGGCGCAGCCCGGGCCGGCCTCGGCGTCGCGGTGCTCCCGAGCGCTGGTGCGGTCCCGGCGGGGCTGGTGCCGGTCGACCACCTGCCCGACCTCGGGGCCATCGGCGTGTTCCTGGCCGCCCGTCGCGGTCTCGACGTCGATCTCGAGGCGGCTGCGCTGTCGGCGCTGGAGACGTTCTTCACCGGGCTGCGCCAGCCGGCGCCCCTGGACACGGTCGGGCTGGACCGCCGACCGGTTCCATCGGGCTCTCCGATGGAAGTGCTTCACGCTTCGTCGTTGGAGCTGGGCTCGGCGGGTTCCTAGGCTGCAGTGGTGATCACGAACGACGAGAGGGGCCGGCGGCGATGACGACGAAGATCGTGCTGACCGAGGTCGACCAGCTGGTCAGCGACCGTGCCGCCGGCAAGGCGGTCCGCGTCCTCGACGTCCGGTGGTCGCTCGCGCAGCCCGACGGCCGGCCCGCCTACCGCGCCGGTCACATCCCGGGCGCCGTCTACGTGGACCTCGAGACCGAGCTGTCCCGGCTCGCGGGACCGGGCGAGGGGCGCCACCCCCTCCCGCACGAGGCCGACCTGCAGGCGGCCGCCCGCTCGTGGGGGATCGACGACGGGGACACCGTCGTGGTCTACGACGACTCCGGCAACCTCGCCGCCTCGCGCGCCTGGTGGCTCCTGCGCCACGCCGGGCTCGACGTCTCGGTGCTCGACGGCGCCCTGGGAGCCTGGCGCGACGCGGGACTCGAGCTGGCCACCGGCGACGAGCCGGTCGAGCCCGGGTCGGTCTCCCTCGCGTACGGGACGTTCCCGGTGCTGGCCCTCGACGACGTGGCGGCGTGGGTGGCCGAGCGACCCCTGCTCGACGCCCGGGCGGGCGAGCGCTACCGCGGCGAGCAGGAGCCGATCGACCCTCGAGCCGGCCACATCCCCGGCGCGGTGAGCGCCCCGACCGCCCAGAACCTCGACGCCACCGGCCACTTCCTCGACGCGGCCGCGCTGCGGGAACGCTTTGCAGCCCTCGGCCTCGACCCCTCCGTACCGGTCGGCGTCTACTGCGGCTCCGGGGTCACTGCGGCCCACGAGGCGGTGGCGCTGACCCTCGCCGGCTACCGACCGGTGCTGTATGCGGGGTCGTGGTCGGAGTGGTCGTCCCACCCGGAGCTCCCCGTCGCCACGGGCTGACGCTCCGCTTCCACCCCGACCTCCCCTGCTGCCCTCCCCACCCTGGAGTTCCCATGAGCACGAGCACCATTCCTGGCACCGCCACCCCGCTCGACGCCGTCACCGAGCTCGACACCATCGAGTGGCGCGAGCCGGCCGGCCTCAACCCGCGCGGGACCCTCGTCGTGCTCGGCGGCCGAGGCGAGCCGCCGGAGGTCTACGCCCGGTTCGGCGCGCGGCTGTCGGCGGACGCGTACCGCGTGCTCGTCGTCAGCACCGCCGACCCGGCGAGCCCGGCTGCGCGCGACGAGATCGCGGCCCTGCTCGCCGACCCAGCGCTGGTCGCCCCGGTCGTGCTGGTCGGCTCCGACGCGGGTGCCCGCCTGGCGCTCGACCTGGTCGGCGACGCCGACGTCACGCCAGCGGCTCTGGTGCTGGCCGGTCTGCCGGTCGGCGGTCTCCCTGCCGACGCGTCGTGGCCGCAGGACGAGATCGCGGCCCGTACAGCCTGCCCGACCCACCAGGGCGTGCTGCGGCAGTCGTTGCGCGGGAGCCTGGCCGACCGGCCCGTGCTGCCCCGGCTCGCCCGGGGGCTGGACCTGCGGGGCGTCCCCGTGCTCGCGCTGCACGGAGCCGACGACGTGATCAGCCCGCTGCCCGCGGTGCTCGACCTCTACCGCGGCTCCGGCGTGCCCGAGGTCCAGGTCGTGGCGGGCGGGCGGCACGACATCCTCAACGACGTGACCCACCGCTCGGTCGCCGCGACCCTGGTGCTGTTCCTCGAGCGGCTCCGGCTCGACGCCGGCCTGGTACCCCTGGTCGTGACCACGTCCACCGCGCGGAGCCGCCCATGACCACCGACACCGCTCCCGACACGGGCACCGCTCGCTGGGCCCGGCTCGGGGCCGCGCTCTCGGCAGGCGCCGAGGTCGCGGTCGACCTCAAGACCCGGGCTTCGGCCGCGACCGACCGCTCGGGCTGGATCCCGACCGGTCTGCCCGACGCCGTCGTGCGGGTCGCGACGGTGGCCGACGTGCAGGAGGTGCTGCGGTCCGCCACCGCCACGCGTACGCCGGTCGTCACCCGCGGTGGTGGGACAGGTCTCGCGGGCGGCGCGGTCGCTGTCGCGGGCTCGCTGGTCCTGGACGTCAGCGGCCTGACGCGCATCGTGGAGATCCGGCCCGACGACGCGGTGGCGGTGGTCGAGCCGGGGGTCCTGACGGCCGACCTCGACCGGGCTGTCCGGGCGTACGGGCTGCGCTACGCGCCCGACCCGGCCAGCGCCGCGATCTCGACCATCGGCGGGAACATCGCCACCAACGCGGGCGGCCTGCGCTGCGTCAAGTACGGCGTCACCCGCGACGCGGTGCTCGCGCTGGACGTCGTGCTCGCCGACGGCACGCTGCTGCACACCGGGCAGGCGACGGTGAAGGGCGTGACGGGCTACGACCTGACCAGCCTGCTGGTGGGTTCGGAGGGCACGCTGGGCGTGGTGGTCGGGGCCACCCTGCGGCTGACCGCGTTGCCGGCCACGGTCGCGACCGCCACGGCCTTCTTCGACGACCTGGACGCGGCGGCGGACGCGACCCTGGCGGTGACCCGCGCGGGCGCACGGCCCGCGACGCTCGAGCTGATCGACGGCGCGACACTCGCGGCGATCGACGCCGCGCAGGGTTCCGACCTCGCCGGGCGTGGGCAGGCCTTCGTGCTGGTCCAGACCGACGGGTTCGCGGCCGAGGCGGAGCTGGCGGCCGCTGCCGCCGAGCTGCGTCGCCTGGGCGGTGCGGTGACGGTGACGACGGACGCGGACGAGGCCGAACGTCTGGTGGCCACCCGTCGCCTCGCGCTGCCGTCCATCGAGCGGCTCGGGCGGGTGCTCATCGAGGACATCGCCGTCCCGCGGTCGCGTCTGGCCGAGGCCGTCCGCGGCGTCGCGGCCGTCGCCGCGAGCACCGGGGTGCAGATCTTCACGTTCGCCCACGCCGGTGACGGCAACCTGCACCCGATCATCGCCGTCCGCTCGGAGGACCCGGAGCACCTCGCGGCCGTCGAGCGAGCGGCGGACTCGGTCTTCGCCCTGGCCCTGCGGCTCGGCGGCACCGTGAGCGGCGAGCACGGGGTCGGCCTGCTCAAGCGTGGCTGGCTCGACGCCGAGCTCGGGCCGCGCTCGCGCGAGCTGCAGCGGGGAATCAAAGCGGTCTTCGACCCGCTGAACCTGCTGAACCCCGGCAAGGCCGTCTGACCCCCGTGCTGACAAGGAACCTCGCATGAGCATCGAGCTGAACGACGCCGCCCTCGGCACGACGGTCGCAGGCGCACCGGCCCCGCGCGGCACGGTCCTGGGCGCGGACGCGTTCAAGGGCGTGTTCCGGCGGCACCCGGCCGGCGTCGCCGTCATTACGACCGTCGTCGACGACCAGCCGGTCGGCTTCACCGCCACGTCGGTCATCTCGGTGTCGGCCGACCCGCCGCTGCTGGCGTTCTCGGTGGACTCGGCCTCGTCGGCCTGGCGTGCGCTCGCCTCCGCGGAGACCCTCGTCGTGAACTTCCTCAGCGCGGCCCAGGTCGAGGTCTCGGCCCGGTTCGCCACGAGCGGCATCGACCGGTTCGCGACCACGGACTGGTTCACGCTGCCGACCGGTGAGCCCGTGCTGGTGGGCAGCGCTGCCTGGGTGCGTGGCGAGGTGCTGCAGCGCACGCCGGTCGGCCGCAGCTTCCTGGTCTCGGTGCTGGCGCTGGAGTCAGACGTCCCCGCCGACGTCTCGAGCCGCCCGCTGGTCTACCACGACCGCAGCTACCACGGCATCGGCGACCACTCGGTCCTCTGAGGTCCAGCCCGCCCTTCTGCTCGAGAAACCGCTGACTCCCGCCCTCCGTTCCTGCCGGAACGATGGACGGGATCAGCGGTTTCTTGCCGGACAGGGGCCTCGGGTCTACGGGCTGATCACGCTCTGAGGGGCGGTCACGGTGTCGCGGGCGGTCGCCGCGTGGCTGCGACCGGGGACCGCGTCGAGGAGCTCACGCGTGTACGCCTCGCGCGGTGCGTGCAGCACCTGGGCGGCAGGGCCCTGCTCGACGACGGCGCCGTCTTTCAGGACGGCGATGTGGTGGGCCAGCTGGGCGACGACAGCGAGGTCGTGGGAGACCAGCAGGTAGGTGAGGCCGAGGTTCGCCTGCAGCTCGCCGAGCAGGCGCAGGATCTGCGCCTGGACGGACACGTCGAGGGCGGAGACCGGCTCGTCGAGGAACACGAGGTCCGGGTGCGCGGCCAGCGCCCGCGCGATCGCGATCCGCTGACGCTGTCCCCCGGACAGCTCCGCGGGGTAGCGGCCGAGGTACGAGGCCGGGAGCCCGACCTGCTCCAGCAGCTCCGCGGCGCGCGTACGCCGCCCGGCCCTGTTTGCCAGGCGCAGGGCGACGAGCGGCTCCGTCACGCACTGCGCCACGGTGTAGCGCGGGTCGAGCGCGGAGAACGGGTTCTGCTGCACCAGCTGGAACCGCGACCGCAACGAGCGCAGCGCACCCCAGGAACGTCCCGTCAGCTCCTCGCCGTCGAAGACCACGCGGCCGGCGTCCGGCGCCTCGAGACCGAGGGCGACCCGCAGCGTGGTCGTCTTCCCGGAACCGGACTCGCCGACCAGCGCGAGCGTCTGCCCGCGCCGCGCGACCAGCGACACGCCGTCGACGGCCCGTACGCTCCGGGCGCCGCCGGTCAGGCGGGGGAGCGCGAACGACTTGCTGATCCCCTCCACGCGCAGCAGCGGCGGGGCCTGGTCGCCGTCGTCGCGACCGGCGTCGCCCGGGCCCGGCGCGGTCAGGCTCGGTGCGTCGTCGATCAGCCGGCGGGTCTCCGGCGCGCTCGGGTGCTGCAGGACCTGTCGGGAAGGTCCCGTCTCGACGACCCGGCCCTCGTCGAGCACGACGACCCGGTCGGCGCGGTCGGCCGCGACCCCGAGATCATGAGTGATCATCAGCAGTGCGATGCCGCGCTCCGCGACCAGCCCCTCGAGGTGGTCGAGGATGCGTCGCTGCACGGTGACGTCGAGCGCGCTGGTGGGTTCGTCGGCGATGATCAGCCGCGGGTGGCCCGCGAGCGCGATCGCGATCAGGACCCGCTGGCGCAGCCCGCCGGAGAGCTCGTGCGGATACTGCCGAGCGCGTACGGCGGCGTCGGGCAGGCCGGCGTCGGACAGCGCCTCCACGACCTCGGCGGAGACGGAACGTTCCGGTACGCCGCGGTGCCGGACGGCCTCGGCGACCTGTGCGCCGATCCGCTGGGTCGGGTTGAGCCCGACCGTCGGGTCCTGCGGGACGAGCCCGACGACCGAGCCGCGGATGCGCCGCAGGACCCGGTCGCGGGCGTGGGTGACGTCGTCGCCCTCGATGATCACCTGCCCCGACGTGACGACCCCGGTCGGCGGCAGCAGCCCCAGGACCGCCTGCGCCATCGTGGTCTTGCCCGACCCGCTGCCGCCGACCACCGCGACCGTCTCGCCGGGCTCGATGCGCAGGTCGACCCCGCGGACGGCCGGTCGGAGCATCCGGTGCCGTCGGTAGCCGACGTGCAGGTCGCGGACCTCGACGACCGGCTGCTGGCTCGGCCGACCTGGCTGGCCCGACGCGCTCATCGGACCTCCTCCAGCGTGCGGGCGACGTGGTTGAGGCTGATGACGACCAGCCCCACGAACAGCCCCGGCAGCAGCGAGACCCACGGCGCCGTGACGAGGTAGTCGCGCCCGCGGGCGATGAGTGTGCCCCACTCCGCAGCCGGCGGCGCCGCTCCGAAGCCCAGGAAGCTCAGTGCGGCGACCGACAGGATCGCCACGCCGAAGTCCAGGACGGCGAGCACGGCGACGGGACCCCAGGCGTTCGGCAGCACGTGGCGCAGCAGGATCCGGCTCCGGGTGGCGCCGCTCGCCCGGGCGGCCTCGATGTAGGGCAGCGTCTTGACCCGCAGCACCTCGGCCCGGGTCGTCCGGGCGAAGCCGGGCACGATCCCGACACCCACCGCGACCGCGACCGGCAGCGTCCCGAAGCCGAGCGCGGTGACGACGGCCAGGGCCATCAGCAGGCCCGGGATCGCCAGCGACACGTCGACGACCCGCATCAGCACGGCGTCGAGCCAGCCACCGAAGTACCCGGAGACGACCCCGAGGCTCAGCCCGGCGACGAGCGCGATGGTGATCGCCCCGAGCGCGGCCGAGATGGTGAGGGTCGAGCCGAAGACGACCCGGGTGTAGAGGTCCCGGCCGAGCTCGTCGGTGCCGAACCAGTGCGCCGCGCCGGGCGGGGTCAGCCGGGCGACGGGCGCGGTCGCGTACGGGTCGTAGGTGGTGAACAGGCTCGGCGCGAGGGCGGCCACGACCACGAGGACCACGAAGACGAGGGCGAGCACGAAGCCGGGCCGGCGCAGCAGCGCTCGGGCACGCTGCGCCCGGGGGGAACGATCCGCGTCGGGGGCGGCGGCGGACCGGGTACGCCGGGGTGGGACCGGGTCCGCCAGCACCGGCGAGACGCTGCGGATGACGGGGGACACGGGGGAGACGTCGAGCGTCACGGTCGGACCACCTTCGGCGCGTGCACCACGCGCGGGTCGATGAGGGGGTAGAGCAGGTCGACGACCAGGTTCACCAGCACGAACGCCAGGGCGGCCACCACGACGATGCCCTGCACCACCGGGACGTCCTGGGCGAGCACGGACTCGGCGGCGAGCCGGCCCACCCCGATGCGGGAGAACACGGTCTCGACGGTGATGGCGCCGGTGACGGTGGCACCGACCAGCAGGCCGAGGATGGTCAGGACCGGCAGGGCCGCGTTCCGGCTCGCGTGGCGCAGCTGCACCTGGAACCTCGAGAGACCCTTGGCCCGGGCCGTCGTCACGTACGGCTCGTCGAGGGTGTCCCGCAGGCTGCGGGTCAGCACCTGCGCCAGGCTCGCCGAGGTCGGGATGGCCATGGTGACGGCCGGCAGCACGATGCTGCGCCAGCCGAGGTTCCCGGTGGCGGGCACCCAGTGCAGGGTGAACGCGAAGACCTGGATCAGCAGCAGCCCGACCCAGAAGGTCGGCAGCGAGACCCCGAGCGACGGCAGCCGCGTCAGCAGCAGCTTGGCCGGACGCCACTGCACGTACGCCGCGAGGAACGCCAGCGCGACGCCCCCGACGAGGGCGAGGACGACAGCGACGCTGCTCAGCAACAGGGTCGGTGGCAGCCGCGACGCGAGGAGCTGGGTGACGGGGATGTGCGCCGTCAGCGAGGTGCCGAGGTCACCGTGCAGCGCCCGGAGGAGCAGGTGCAGGTACTGCAGGTGCACCGGCTGGTCCAGGCCGAACCGGGCGCGCGCGGCGGCGATCTGGTCGGGGGTCAGCGAGTCGAGCTGCACGTTGTTGGCCGACAGCATCAGCGCGACCGGGTCGCTGGGCAGCAGGTAGAGCACGACGAAGGTGACGGTGTAGGCCGCCCAGAGCACCAGCAGTGCCTGGGCGATCCGACCGAGTACGTAACGCAGCATCAGCGGGCCTCAGCTGTCCAGCCACACGTCGTAGAAGGAGCCGAACGCCTCCGAGGTGTAGCGGAAGCCGTGCACCTGCGGCGCCAGCCCGACCCGCTGGACCCGTTCGGCGACCGGGAAGCTGACCCCGTCCTGGACGAGGGTCGACGCGAGCCCGGCGTAGATCTTCGCCCGGCGCGCTTCGTCGGTCTCCTCGGTGCCGGCGGAGAAGAGCTTTTCCACCTTGGCCGCCGTGGCCGGCGTCTGGCTGTTCTGGGCCAGCGCCTTCGACCCCGAGATCGCCGGGTCGAGGATCCACTGGAGCACCCCCGGGTCGGCCCGGGTGTAGTAGGTGCCGATCAGGTCGTACGCGCCTGACGTGATCACCGCCGGCTGCTCGGCCCCGGTGCTGACCTTGAGCTGCACCTCGATCCCGATCTGCTTCAGCTGGTCCTGGAGCAGGACGTCACCGGGGGTCTCGGCGGTGATCGCCTCGACCAGGGTGAGCCGACGGCCGTCCTTGACCCGGGTGCCGTCCGAGCCCGGCGCCCAGCCGGCGGCGTCGAGCAGGCTCTTGGCCCCGTCGGGGTCGTAGGCCAGCCCGGCCGCCTGCGAGACGGCGTACGGGGTCGTCGTGTCGTACGGGCCCTGGACGACGGGGTAGTCGGCGCCGTAGATCGTCTTGGCGTAGGTCGCGCGGTCGATCCCCTTCTGCACCGCCGAGCGGACCGCGGCGTCGGCGAGCGGGTGCCCGGCTGCGGTGTTGGGGTAGAGCGCGGACGACGGCCCCGGCAGGGACCGGTCGACCACGGTGTCCCCGCTGCCCTGGAGCTGGGCGACCTGCTCGGGGGTGAACGGGTTGCGCGGCCAGGCGACGTCGACCGCGCCGCTGGTCAGGTTGCCGACGCGGACGCTGTCCTCGGCGACGTAGCTGACCTTGATGTGGTCGAGGTAGGCGTCGCCCTCGTGGGCGTTCAGCGACGACGGCCAGGCGTAGCCCGGACGTCGGCTGAGCTCGAGGCCCTCGGTGGGCTGGTAGGAGTCCAGCGTGAACGGGCCCGAGCCGACGACCTGCCCGAGGCAGCGCTGCTCGGGCGTCTTGGCGTACGAGCCGGGCGACAGGATGGCCAGGCTCGTGGTCGAGGTCGCCTGCAGGAACGCCGCGTTCGGGGTCGAGAAGCGCACCCGGACCGTGTGGTCGTCGACGACGTCCGTGCCGGCGTAGCCGGCGATGTAGACGCCCCCGTACGCCGTCGGCAGGTCCTTGAGCAGGGCCGCGTTCCCGTCGAACGCCGTCTTGACCGCGGCCGCGTCGAGGGGGGTCCCGTCGCTGAACGTGACCCCGTCGCGCAGCGTGAAGGTGTAGCTCTTGCCGGAGCCGGCGACCTTCCAGCGCGTGGCGAGCCAGGGCACGATCTTGCCGGTGGCGGGGTCCTGGTCGGTGAGCGAGTCGGCGAAGTTCCGGATGACCGTGCGGTGCTCGATCCAGTACGTCTGGAACGGGTCGACGCAGGCGAACGCCGGGTTGTCGGGCCAGAACGCGAGGTCCAGGGTGCCGCCGTTGTGCGGCGCGCCGGTCTGCGACACCGACCCGGCTCCGGTCGTCCCCGAGCCGCAGCCGGCCGCGAGCAGGACGGTCGAGAGCGCGGCGGCGGTCAGGGCCACGAGCCGCCTGGCTCGTCGGCGCGGGCGGAGGGGCGGGAGGCGGGTCACGAGGGGTCTCCTGTGGCGGGGTCGGGCGTGGGTCCGGGCGTCGGGGCGGGCTTGAGGTCGTCGAGGGATCGACGGCCGGCGAGCAGCAGCGCGGCGTCGTCCTGCGGCGGGTGCGGGCGGGCGCCCTGGACGTCGCGGAAGTGCCGTTCGAGCGGGTGGTGGCGGGTGAGGCCGGGGTTGCCGATCGCGGCCAGCGCGGTCTGCACGGCGGTGGTCGCGGCCCGGGTGGTGAGGAGCTTGGCCACCCCGGCGCGGCGGGCGGCGTCCGGGTCGCCCGTGTCGAAGCGGGCCGCCAGCCCGAGGAGCAGCTCCTCGGCGCCGACGAGCTGGGCCTCGATCTCGCCGGCGACGGCCTGGATCCGTTCGGTCGTCGCGATCGGGCGGCCCAGGGACGTGGGCACCCGTTCGTGGGCGAACCGGACGAAGAACCGCTGCGCGGCCCGGCCGATCCCGACGTAGAGCGCCGCGATGGCCAGTCCGGTCGAGCTGCCTGCGCTGGATTCGCGGGGGAGCTGCGAGTGCGGGGTGCCGCGGAAGTTCTCGGCGGGGATCTCGACGTCGGTGTAGATCACGTCGTGGGTGCTGGTCGCCCGCATCCCGAGGTGGTCCCAGGTCTTCTCGATGCGGATGCCCGGGCTCTTGGCCGGGACGATCGCGTGGGCGAGCAGCGGGTCGGCGTCGTCGGTCGCGGCCCAGACGAGGTGGTATGCGAGCCCCTCCGAACCGGTCGCGAAGCCCTTGTGCCCGTTCAGCACCCACCCGTCCGCGGTTCGCCGGATCGTGGTGGCTGGGAGGCCGCCACGGGCGGGTGCTCCCCACTCGGGCTCGGCGCGGACCGCGTTCAGCAGCACCGGTCGGTCCAGGGAGCCGGTCACGACCGAGGCGTACAGGTCCTCGGGCCACCACGGTGAGGCGCTCTGCTGGGCGTGCTGGAACACGGTCATCGCGGCGATCAGCGCCACCGAGGGGTCGCCGGCACCGAGCGCGCCGAAGACCCGGACGGCGTCGACCGCGGTGAGCGTGGTTCCGCCGTGCGCCGGGCCGATGCCGAGCCGCAGGAACCCGGCGTCGTGCAGCACCTGCAGCGGGACCCACGGAAAGCCGGCGCTGCGGTCGTACTCCTCGGCGGTCTCCGCGAGCGCGTCACGCACGCGCGCGAGGCCTTCGTCCGACAGGTCGGGGGTGGGCAGGCGTGGGGTCGACGGGCGCGAGGCCGGTCGGTGGTCGGTGAGGGTCACGCCTGCACCAGCTCGCGCACGGGCAGCGGTGCCTGGGTGACGACCTCGCCGCGCCGGCCGGTCGCGCGCCGGTGAGCGAGCTCCTGGCGGACGAGCGGCAGCACGTAGCGGCCGTAGTCGATGGCGTCGTTGAGGTTGTCGTAGCCGCGCACCGACACCAGCGATGCGCCGAGCTCGACGTAGTCGAGGATGGCGGCGGCGACGGTCTCGTAGCTGCCGACCAGCGCCGTGGAGGCGCCGGCACCGTTCGTGGCCTTGGCCGTACGCGTCCACAGCGCCCGGTCGTGCCGCTCGCCCTTGTCGGCGATGTCCAGCGCCCGCTGCGAGCCGACGTTCTGCGGGCGGCCCGGCTCGGTCTGGCGGCGGCCGTGGAAGGCGCCCGACGCGTAGGTCTGCTCGATCGTCGCCAGGGTGCGGTACGCCTTGTCCCAGGCCAGCTCGTCGGTCGCCGCGACGATCGGGCGGAACGTGACCCAGATGCGGGGGACGTCGGTTCTGCCGGCAGCCCGGGCCTCGGCCGCGACCCGGTCGATCTGGTCGCGTGTCTCGGCGAGCGGCTCTCCCCACAGCCCGAAGATGTCGCCGAGGCGGCCGCCGACGCGGTACGCCGCCGCCGACGACCCGCCGATCGACACCGGGATCGGCCCACCCGAGTACGTCGGGAAGCCCGGGCCGAACTCGGTGAACCGGTAGTGGCGGCCCTCGTGGCTCCACGGCTTGCGCTCGGTCCAGGAGCGCTGGAGGATCTCCACGTACTCCTCGGACCGGTCGTAGCGCTCGTCCTTGGTCGCGAAGTCGCCCTGGCGGGCCTGCTCCGCGTCGCTCCCGCCGGAGATGATGTGGACGACCGCGCGACCCTCGGACAGCTGGTCCAGGGTGGCGAGCTGCTGGGCGGCGACGGTGGGGTAGATCGTGTTCGGCCGGAGCGCGATGATCGGCCGGATCCGCTCGGTGTGCTGCGCGACCGCCGCGGCGACCGTGAACGGGTCGGCCGTGCTCGAGCCGTAGGGCGCCAGCGTGTAGTCGAAGCCGCCGTCCTCCAGGGCGCGGGCGTAGCGCTTGAGGTAGCGGAGGTCGATGCCGCTGCCCGGGTGCGGGTTGAGCTCGTCGGCCTCCCGGACGTTGATCAGGCTGATGAACTCAACCTCCGGCTCGTCCTGGGGACGGGCGCCAGGGGCGCTCGAATCAGGTGCGCTGGAATCAGGTGCGCTGGAATCAGGGGCGTAGGGATCAGGGGCGTAGGACATGGGTGTTCCTCGAGGGGGTGCGACCAGAGGGCGGCCGGGGTGGAGGGGATCGATCAGCCGGACGCGGAGGTCGGCGGGTGCGCAGCAGGTCCGGAGCCGCAGAGGGCTTCCGGGTGGTGGCTCAGCGGGCGCGCAGCACGTTCAGAGACATCGGCTACCGCGCAGGGCGGCGGCACCCGGCATCTCTGCGAGAACGGCCCCTGCAGCGCTGACAGCGCGGTCCGGTGCCTGTTCCATATCAATAGACTAGGGATTAGCGGGAAAGAACGCCAACAGGGATCGACGATAGGTCGGCATCGGGTTCACCGATGGATTCTTCCGGACGCTGGTGAGCGCGAGCTCCTGCGCGCCGGTCCTTGGTGGGCGGCGACCACGTTCTCGGTCATAGCCATGGCTCCGTCGTGCCGAACTGCGCGCTAGCCGCTGGTGAGCCGGCCCAGGTCGGGGTCCACCCCGGACGCGGTGCTGACGCCGGCGGCGAAGAACAGCGCGACGGTGACGGCGCCCGGGTCGAGGACGCCGCGGGCGACGTCCCCGACGTAGCTGGCCCGGCCACGGTTGGCCAGCAGCTCACGGGTGGACTCCGCGCCCTCGGTCGCGGCGGTGGCCGCGGCCTCGAGCGCGTCCCCGGCGGGTGCACCGCTCTCGACGGCGCGGGCGAGGGCCCGTGCGGCCGGGTCGATCGCGTCGACCATCGTGCTGTCGCCCACCTCGGCGCCCGCGAGCCGCTGGATGGTGGCGAGACCCGCGGCCACTCCGGCCGCGAGGGCCTGCGTGGTCGCCGGTTCGTCGGCGGCCTTGGCCAGGTCGCGGAACCACATGCCGAACAGCGGGCCGCTGGTTCCGCCGGTGTCGAGGAAGCCCTTCGACACGGCGAAGAAGACGTCCCCGTACGTCTGCGGGTCGTCGGCGTCGACGAAGCCCTGCGCACGACGTAGCGCCGAGGTCAGGTTCGCGCCGAAGTCGCCGTCTCCAGCCTGCCGGTCGAGGTCGGCGAGCCGCTCCGCCTGGGTGGCGAACGTCGCGCGGAAGCGGTTGACCCACGCACGTGCGAAGGCGGCGTCGAGAACGGGTGCAGGGGTCATGGGGTCGTGCTCCTCACCAGGTCAGGGCCGGCGTACGGACGGGGGCGTCCCACAGGCGCAGGAGCTCGTCGTCGGCGCGGACGAGCGTGACGGAGAGCCCGTGCATGTCCAGCGACGTGACGTACGAGCCGACCAGGCTTCGGGCGACGCGGACGCCGCGGGCGCCAAGGTGGTGGTGCACCCGGCGGGCGGCGATCGAGAGCTGGACCGGGTACGTACCGCCCAGGCCGTTCACGATCGCGATGACCGGGTCGGAGCCGTCGAGCGCCAGGTCGGCGACGAGCGGTTCGACCAGCTGGTCGACGAGCTCGTCCGCGGTCGCGAAGGGGATCCGGCCGGTGCCGCGCTCGCCGTGGATGCCGACGCCGAGCTCGACGAGGTCGTCGGGCAGCTCGAACGCGGGGGTCGCGTCTCCCGGGTGCGCACCGGCGGCAAGCGCGAGAGCGAGCGAGCGGGACGATCCGACCACCCGGCGGCCGAGCGCGGCGAGCGTGGCCAGGTCCGCCCCTGCCTCGGCGGCGGCACCGCAGATCTTCTCCACCGCGACGACGGCGGCCGTGCCGCGGCGGCCGACCTTCGAGCTCGCGGTGGCGAGGTCGTCGTCGACGAGCACCGAGGTGACCTCGATCCCGTCGTCCGCGGCGATCTCGCTCGCGATCTGGAAGTTGAGGACGTCGCCGGTGTAGTTCTTCACGATCTGCAGCACGCCGGTGCCCTGGTCCGCGGCCTGCGTGCCGGTGTGGATCTGGAGGGCGGTGGGGGAGGCGAAGACCGCACCCGACACCGCGACGTCGAGCATCCCCGTCCCGACGAACCCGGCGTGCAGCGGCTCGTGGCCCGACCCTCCGCCCGAGACGAGCCCGACCTTGCCCGGGGTGAGGGTCCGGCGCAGGACCAGCGCTCCCTCGGGCTCGTACGTCACGAGGTCGGGGTAGGTCAGCGCGAGGCCCTCGAGCGACTCCGGCACCACGTCGTCGGGGTCGTTGATCAGGTGTCGTCGACTCACAGGGTCCAGCTCCTCGCCTCGGTGCGCACGGGTCGAAGGATCCTCCGTCGCCGCACCGCACGTTCGCGCGGGAGGTGCGGGGCAGGCCGGGCCGCCCGACGGGCCCCGCCAGGACGGCCGCGGCGGGAGCGGGCTGAGGTCTTCGGACCGGTGTTCGCCCATCCGCTCTCGCCGAGCACCTGGCCACGTGGGTGGTCAGCGAGAAGGGCTGCGTTCTCCCGTGCCGCAGCACGGGCTTCAGGACTGCGGCTCGTCGCCGATCTGCGAAATCCCGTTGCGGTAGGCCCAGACGACGGTCTGCAGCCGGTCGCGGGTGCCGATCTTGGCCATCGCCGGTGACGGAGGGTGCGCCGCCAGGGTCGCAGCGTCAGCCCGAGCGACCGAGCGGGGTGCGGTGGCCGGACGACCCCGAGCGTGGCCACCAGCGCCGCGATCGCGGGGGTCGCCATCACCGCGAGGCCCAGCGGCAGGAACAGCGGGTCGTGCAGGCCGCCGCTGCGCCAGAGCGGCAGGGCGATCAGCCAGGCGCCGCCGTAGGCGATGGCGACGAAGGTGATCACAGCGGCCCAGCGCACGCGCGGTGCGGCTGGGGTGAGTCGGGGGTCGTGGGTGGCGGTGCGGTGTCGATCTTGGTCATGACGTCCGCGCTAGCGACGCCAGGCCGGCGGGGCATCGCGCGCACGGGGGAGATCCGCCTCCCCAAAAGTCGGGGTCCGCGGCGCCAACCGCCTTGAGGACGCTTACCTGGCGACTCTCTCAGGTGGGGGCGCCGATGCACATGCCGTTCTTAGCCAGGTCTTGATACGGCCTCCAGGGCCCGAGCGATGGAGCAGTCGAGCAGCTCGGCCAGACAGAGGCTGAGTCTCAGCGCAGACCCCGATGCGCGTCGTCCTCGAGCATCTCGAGGCCGGCCACGAGGTCGTACGAGCTGCTCCGACATGCTCAAGGAGGCGCTCGTGTTCAACCCCGCTGCCCGGATCCTCGCCCGGCCCACCCCCCGAGCGACCACCGCCTGGTGGCGTCTGGCCCTGATCCTCGCCCTGCTCGTCGCGGCCCTGCTCAGCGCCGCCCCCAAGCAGGCTGACGCCTACTCGATGCAGCCTCCGTCCGGGCTCAAGGCGAGCGCCTCGACCACCACCACGCTGACGCTCACCTGGAAGCCGGTGGCGAAGGCGGAGATGTACCGGCTGCAGTACTCGACCTCGTCGAAGATGTCGAAGGCGAAGTACCAGCGCGACACCGACGCCACCGGCACCCTCACCGGGCTGAAGGCCGGCACCACGTACTACGTCAAGGTCCGCGTGATCGACACCGACGGGGACAACCGGTCCTCCTACTCGTCGTCCGTGAAGGTCAAGACCACGGCCACCGGCTCGACCACCACGCCGACCCCGACGCCGACGCCGTCGCCCACCCCGACCCCGTCGTCCACCCCGACCCCGTCGTCCACCCCGACCCCGTCGTCCACCACGGTCGGTCCGCTGCGCGTCGCGAGCTACAACATCAAGTGCGCCAACTGCAACTCGCACCTGCCGAACGAGGGCACCTGGGCGGAGCGTCGCCAGGCGGTCGTCGACACGATCCTCGGTCAGCACCTCGACGTCGTCGGTCTGCAGGAGGCCGGGCAGTCCTGGCTCAAGGACGCCGACGGCAACAGCATCTCGCCGTCGCTGACGCAGTTCGAGGACCTGCGCAACCGCCTCGGTGGTTCCTGGAAGCTGACGAACGCCAACCGGAACAACTGCGTGAGGTCGACCACCCCGAGCAGCTGTGAGTACAAGGACCAGGGCGCGTCGCAGGACACCAAGATCGTCTTCGACGCCTCGCGACTCCAGATGCTCGACCAGGGCTCGAAGCGGCTGCCGTTCGTCGACTCCGACGACAACCCCCGCTACGTCGCCTGGGCCCAGTTCCGCCAGCTCTCGACCGGCAACCGCTTCATGTTCGCCACGACGCACCTCGAGCCGACGAAGGACGCCGCCGGCTCGACCAGCTTCTACGACCTCCGCGCCTCCCAGACCCAGGTCGCGATCGCCGCGGTCAACGACCACAACTCCGACAACCTGCCCGTCGTCTTCGACGGCGACTTCAACTCGAGCCGCTTCGCCCACGACTACAGCCCGACGAACGCCCCGTACGACGTCCTCGTCAAGGACGGCCTGGTCGACCCGATCGGCGGCGCCTGGCGCACGACGAAGACGGCGCCCGGTGCGACCGTCATCAAGCGCATCAACACCGAGATCGACAGCTTCAACGACTTCAACCGCGTCGTGAACACCCGCAAGGCCTCGGGCTGGATCAACGGCTCCTACATCGACTACATCTTCGTCTCGCCGACCGTCAAGGTGACCGAGTGGGAGAACGTCGTGAACATGGACTCCAGCGGTCAGTTCATCGGCACCATCCCGTCGGACCACAACCTGGTCCGGGCCTCGCTGATCCTCCCGAAGACCAGCTGACCCACGGGGTCAGGACCGCGCCCAGCTGTTCCTGAGATCTGCACACCGGTGCCCGACGAGCCTGAGCTCGTCGGGCACCGTGCGTCCCGGCCAGGCGCTCCTCCGACTCGTCGAGGGGAGCCGTCGCGTGCCCAGACGTGACCGAGGACTCGCGCGCCCGTCTCCGGTCCCACGTCAGGGCTGCTGATCCCGTGGAGTCCAGCAGGGTGGTGCACGGATCCTGGTGAGCGTGTCGCTGCAGACGTGGGTGGCGGCCACCAGGTGGTCACTCTGGTGGCTCGGCCCTTCTTCGGGCCAGAAGAAGTAATGAGACCGGGGTCGACAGCGAATGACAGGTGTGATCAATCGACGAAACCTGCTGGGTCTGATGACCGCCGCTTCCACCGCCCTCGTTGTGGGGTCCAGTGAGAGCTCTACCGCGCTAGCCGCCGAGACAAGTCCCCCCGTCCAGCGCTACACCTACGGTTCGCACCCCAGCCAGTACGTCGAGCTCACCGTGCCGGCCGGCGTCGGACCGTTCCCGGTGGTGGTGGTCGTGCACGGGGGCTTCTGGTCGACGAGCTACGGCGCCGAGCTCGGCCGGCCGCTGGCGGCCGACCTGGTCAAGCGGGGCTACGCCGCCGCCAACCTGGAGTACCGACGGGTCGGCAGCAGCAGCACGGCCGGCGGTGGCGGTTGGCCGGCTACCGGTCTCGACGTCGCGGCGGCGGTCGACGCCTTGGCGGTGCAGGGCCAGCAGCTTGCCGGAGGGCGGCTGAACCTGGCCCGGGTGGTCGGTCTCGGCCATTCCGCCGGTGGCCAGCTGGCGGGCTGGCTGGCGGCCCGCCCCGGCCTGCCGGTCACTGCGCCCGGAGCCAACCCGAAGGTCAGGCTGACCGGGCTGGTCGCCCAGGCCGGGGTGATGGATCTCGTCGGTGCGGCCCGGGAGTCCACCGGTGGCAGTGCGGTGCCGTCGTACATGGGGGGCAGTCCGGACAAGCTTCCGACGGCCTACTCGCAGGCTTCACCGATGGCGCGGGTGCCGCTGCACATCCCGTCGGTCTGCGTCCACGGCACGTCCGACACGAACGTCCCGATCCGGCAGTCCGAACGGTTCGTGGCCGCGGCCCTGCAGGCCGGCGACACCAGCGAGCTGCAGCGTTTCGCCGGCAACCACTTCGACCTGATCACCGTGGGCACCCCCGCGTGGACGCTGTGCACCGACGCGATCGCCCGGCTGATCTGAGGGCTGTCCAGCTCCGGTTCGCCGTGGGCGCTCCGTGGGTGAGCCGTGCTGAGCAGCGTGCTCAGACAGACGACCGCTTCAGCGAGCGCAAAGGGCATCAGGAGGGACGGCCGCGGCGGGGGGGCTCGAGGAGTGTCGATTCGACCTCCGACCACAGCTGATCAGGCACCACCGAGTGGTAGCGCTGGTCGTTCTCGGCCACCTCCTCGGCCGTCCGGACCCCGAGCGGCACGGACACGACGGCCGGGTGACGCAGGGGGAACTGGGCGGCGACGTCGGGCAGCTGCACGCCGTAGCGCTCGGCGAGGTCGGCGAGGGCGTTGACCCGGGCGAGCAGCCCGGGCGGCACGGGCCCGTGGTCGTAGGTCAGCCCGGCTGTCGGTCGCGGACGGCTGAGCAGGCCGGAGTTGAACACGCTCGCGGCGACGTAGCCGACGCCCCGTTCCAGCGCGAGCGGCAGCAGCTCCGCCAGCGCTGGCTGCTCGAGCACGGTGTAGCGACCCGCGATCATCACGACGTCGAGGTCGGTCCGCCGGATCGCCTCGCAGGGGATCTCCGGGTGGTTCATGCCCACCCCGACCGCTCCGACCACTCCTTGCTCGCGGAGCTCGACCAGCGCCGGGATCGCCTCCGTGAACGCGGTCTCGGCGTACGCGCCGTCGGGGTCGTGCACGTAGACGATGTCGACGTGGTCCAGCCCGAGGCGCTGCATGCTGTCGTCCAGGCTGCGTCGGACGCCGTCGCGGCTGTAGTCACGGACCCGCTCGTGGGTGGCCGGCACGTCGAACTCCGCGTCGCGCTGGCCCGCCCGGTGCGGGGTCGGCACCAGGCGGCGACCCACCTTGGTGGACACCACGAACTCTGCCCGCGGACGTCCGGCGAGCGCCTGCCCGAGCCGCCGCTCGGACAGGCCCAGCCCGTAGTGCGGCGCGGTGTCGAAGTAGCGGATCCCGTGCTCCCAGGCCGCGTCGACCGCGCCGAGGGCGACCTCGTCGTCCAGAGCCGTGGGCAGGTTGCCGAGCTGGGCGCCCCCGAACCCGATCTCGGTCAGCGGCAGACCCGTCCTCAGCCGGCGCACCCGCATCTGCTCGTCCTCCTGGTCGTCGCCGGTCGTCGTCCTCGTGCTGCCGCGGTCAGGTGCGGACGCCGATGGTCAGCAGCAGGTTCGCACAGAGACGCTGGTCGCCGGTGGCCACCACGAAGGCGACGTCGGGGCCGCGGGCCGCCTCGTAGAAGGCGAACCGCTCCATCACGGAGAACGCGACCTGCCCACCCAGCAGCTGCTGGTACTCGGCGTGCGCGGGGACGTCCCCGCCGTCGGGCAGCGCCATCACGTGCGCCGCCTCGATGTTCACCGCCTCCAGCAGCGGGCCCAGCACGTCGGTGACGC
>Ga0210040_10003885_pt1 | contig 19898 bp, 9 predicted proteins | sample CryGeyCG12114_NA_FD_185462 | JGI IMG/M metagenome (GOLD analysis project Ga0210040, IMG submission 185462) | Groundwater microbial communities from aquifer - Crystal Geyser CG19_WC_8/21/14_NA (SPAdes) (version 2) | ecosystem: Environmental > Aquatic > Deep subsurface > Groundwater | place: USA... | reverse complement strand
AAGCTCACAAAATAATGGTGCTTTGCCTTCAGTCAATCCTAAATACGCGCGAATATAAGTGAGGCTAGTGAGGTTCGATTTAGACTCGGCTGTACTTCATACGCACGTCGCAGCATGCGGCTGCGATGTCTAGATGACACGGGTGGAAAATCCAGTTAAGGAAAAATGTTAGGGGTAGAGCAACTTACTATTGGACGGATTTTCAAAATTATCCGGTGAGAAATGCGCAACCCCAAATTTCTTTAAAAAATATTTAAATTTTACTCTATTTCTCAAAAACGTTGCTAAAAAATGAGCAGGTAGGCGTTAATTTTCGGGCAAATTTTTACTGATTATCAGGTGATTTTTTTTCAAAAATTATTTTCCGCCTGCCTTTATGCTCCTTAAAATTAATTTAATATTTTTAAAAAAAAATGAGCTGATCTACTTGTTAATATTATATATGAAAAATATTGGATGTTTTTTCGTCTTTTCATTAGAATCTTTGTATCGCTAACAAATAAATTTGAAGCACAGTAAACGTTTAAAAAACGTTTAAAAAACGTTTAATTTGTTAAACGGCAATTTTAGTAAACGAACCGAGGGTCAAATTTTTAACCGTAAACGCGGTTACGGTTTCAAAATTAAACGTAAATTTTGCGAAATTTTAAACGTTTACTAAACGGGCCAAGTCTAATTTCATTTACTTGATGCACAAATGTCTTAACAATTTTATTTGGAACACAAGTGCAAACAAAGTGTTCTAGTCATCCGTTCTTTCGCATTGTGACTAACTAACAATCAAACAGAAGCAAACATGGATTGAATAGATGCGAAGCGTCAAGTTAGTTAATTACTCGTTTTGTGTAGTCTACAGAGAAATGCTTACTATGCCACTCGTGTTATTGATTTCTCCCCTCATTAGGGAATCCAAATGAGCCGGCACACTATTTAATCAAGCTGGAGGCTTTAGTGAGAAATATTTACTTTCTCCGTAAGCCAAGCTGACGAATGGGAGCAATTCTAATCAATAGACCACAGCAATGATGATACAACATTAATCCGTTTGATCCCAATTCCTTCCTTTACTCACTCACTCATCTATTCTCATGGTTAGATTGAATAGAGCCACTTCTTAGTTTATATGGGAACAACTTTAATGTTCTGCATTCATTATGATTACTCGGAACACGAATGTATCATCTGTGAATCTGAACATAACCCGGGCGTAGTCGATCAATTTTACATATCTATCTACATATTCCTTTTGTGAACTGAGTATATTCGATGAAAGTTCATAAAGCATGCCATTCGATTAATACTATCAACTATTTCTGCCATCAGATAACACGATACACTATAAATTTATAAGAAGGAAACATTGTGTAAGTGGCCAGTTTGGTCACAACATTTATAGTTAATCAACACATTCATAAAATACATAGAAACACACATTGGGTGGTGAACACACGCAATAAATTGGGATGAATGATCAATCAATAGTACAACCGATGAATAAACAAAAGGGGATGACATGAATGAGCCCCGTTCTTATGTGCTACACAACTAACTAACTCTCTGTTCAAATATTCCTAATAAAGCTAGTCTCATTAAAACACATGTGAGTGAATGGAGCCAACTGCATATTATGAGAATATCTGTTCCTATTCATGGAATATGGAATCCCTATGGCTGTTCTGCAGTTCCATTACATTTTGTGTACAAAAATCAATACCAAGTATTGTATGATACTCGTCGTTAGGGTTCAGGCAAGCCGGCTAACTGCATATCAGTCACACAAATCTCCTGTTTTAGACCATTTCAATTTATTTCTTGTCTCCATTCAAAACGATATACAAAGTTCCATTTGAATAGTTAGTACGACTTATTGAATACCATGCAAGTAAGTACGATGAATCTATCATGATGATAATTTCATCCACATTACGACATAACTTACTCCGCACTTGAAAACCGTGCCTCAAAATGTATTTGCACTTAAACACACCGTGAGTTAGGTCCTACGCACGATAATCTACAAACTTTTATAGCAGTGATGTACCACAAAGGATCACAAAGTACTAATCATTAAGTAACAGCCAATTAAAAAACTTACCTTGTGATTTGCAGAGGGTCACTAAAGCTGCCAATAAGATGAGATTAAACAGTGAATCACACATGCTGGGTTTACCACAAAAGTGAAACTGTCGTGCAGCCATCCTGGTTGTAAAGACAGCTTTCAAAATGTCACTAGATAAAACATTCACTTTCACAATGAACCACAAAAAGTTTTGCTCAGTCAAAACAAAAGAGGACACACACTACAGACAATTAATGCTTGTTAGTTGGTATAATTGTTCACATTTATCAACTATGACAACTCATTGTCATGAGCTAACTAACTAACTTTGTCCACCAAGGGAGAATAAAAAATATGTCACTTGGGAATCTTGGACGCACTGTCTTAAAGTGGATCTTGTCTTTTCCCCTTATCGTACTCACTTACTTACTTACTTAGGAACTCACTTAAGTCAATCCGATTGGGTCACCAAGTCACTCACTCAAAAGCCAAACCCGTCGTCCCGAATGTCACTCACAGTTGAATCAATGATTTTCCTGCAAAAGTGTTCACTGCCGAAAAAGTTTGCTAACTTCTTACACTACAGCATGTAATACATACAACAATGATGGGCTTGTATCTAAGCCGAACGGGATGGTTTCACTGTAATTCCTGCTAACGAGAAGTTTGTACACAATTGAGAAGAGACACAGCAGTAGGTCATTTGCTTCTACTAAGGGGGAAACAAAGAGCAGGTTCGTTCAGTCCCTGGCTCGTGCTCATGTTTCATGTAGTATTTTTTGCTTTTCCATTTCGCAGAAAAAACACTAGACAATAATAATGCATGAAGCACACAGTCAAGTCAGTAGTATATAAGTTAGTAATGAGACGTCAAAAGATGTTGTTTGCTGCAATTTTTCACCACTGCAGATGTTGTTATATTCTGGATACAGGGCTAGACAAAAGATTGGAGATGAGATTAATGGATCTGACGAGTCATTAACATATTTACAAGTTCCATGCACTGTGTTCCTTTGTGTATGAAAGGCTAACGATGTATAGCTCGAAAGATTTAAAAAGATTTTGCACCAAAGAAAATGTGTGCTGTCTTCTAAATCGGTTTAAAGGGATATGAGATTTAGTAAGTTCAATGAATGTGTATACACAGGGAAAGGGTATGTTAGAATCATTATATGCATGCCTGTATAAAATAGTTTCCATAATTACATACATACGTGTAGGTAGTAATGTAGACATCGTGTGTGTAATACAACACTAGAAAACTCATTATTATCGGCTGCTACTTGCAGAAAAGTGCAATGCAAGTGGAATACAGTATAATTAGAAAGGACAAAACTCATATTATGAATGTTTGTAATTGGTTTGAAAGTGAAGCAAAAGCAAATAATCACAATGTGCAAGAATATACGGTAGTGGAACACTTGTACATGCATACACAAGTATGTTGTGTGCCATTCCAAGCGGTAAAGTTTTTGTGTTCTTTGGTAATGTTTCTGGATCCATACATTTAAGTTGAACAAGAAACTAAAAAGTAATTACAAAGGGGCTTATATTCATGCAAAAACTTAACGAACCTACCTACACAGAAATTGGAATGAAGAGCAAGACGAGAAAAAAAGTTGTTGACAACAGTTTTTTTTTCAATCATACTGCTACATATTTTTTAATCAGTCTGTTATGCAACCAAAGATTATCAAAGTATTGTTGCTAAAATTTTTCATTATTACCTCAACTGATTTCTCAACTTCTTTTGAGCTCGGTTTTGTATTGTGTACCAAAGATTTTTGCTTCACTTTTATGACTCCTGTCTAGGATGCACAGTTGACTCTGGTTTGGTTACACTTTTACATGTAGGATGTAGATGTAACACTTGAAATGAGCAGAAGCTCTTGATTTTAACAAATTCACACTCCGAAAGAAAAGATCCGGTGGTCGGTCACATACGCACTCTATTATTCTGGCTACACTTTTCACTAGGGTACGTTTCGGAAACGGTAGACAGACAGTTGTTAGAGTTAACAATTAATCTTTGAATGAAACAACACAACAGTCACGTTCGTCCAACCCCAATGGGCTTGTGATGTGAACTGAGCTCGTGTGGCTTGGAAAACTCAGGTCTAGTCTTCCTCTCTGTGTACAAGTTGGAGCATGCAGTAGGGTTGCAATACTGTTGCAGCGTAGGCACCAGGCACTCGCTGGTTTCCACAGGTCGGTTTTAGTAACCAACTATACAGCTGGTTTTATTGGAAAAAATTTAAGAAAATGCTCTAAATCCACAATTCATAGTGTGTTTTTGTTGCAAAGAACTCAAATGGAGATTTTTACAGCATGAATAGAATAAAAAAGATGATGAGGAGCTCATATGGGTTTAAATTTTATTTAATAATACGATTTTACCATATTAAGCCTAAAAAATTTTAAGCACACACATTTTTGATTTTTAAAATTTGATGGGTCAACTTTGGCAATATGTAAACTTAAATATGAAATGGAATACCAATATTCCCAGGTATTAATGCAAACTTTTTTAAATTGACGGCTTTTTCTTACAAAAAAGTATCAGACCCACAATTCAGTAACTCATTGTATAATAATACAATAAGTTTCAGAGATGTTGGTCTAATTTTCTTGGTTTGCAGGGCCCAATGGCCTTTAGCAAGACTCTTTCTCAAAAAAATGAATCGTTAAAAATTGAAAGTTGACAGTTTTTGTTTTAAATTGTACAACTAAATAAAAGTGAGTGTGGCTAAAGGCAAGCGGGCCCGGCGATTATTGTTAACATAGCAGGTAAATACTGATCTTTGGCCTTACTCTCTCCCTAGTCACCTATGTACAAGCAAAGCAACTTTTTTACGTTCGGTACAGCTGACGTACGTTTTCAACGCATACTAACTAAGTAACTATGCACATGTTGAAAGTGAAAACAAGTGAAGGCTTTCACGAGACTCGGCATGCCATTTCTTGAAAAGTGAGTAAAACTAAAAAAGTAGTTTCAACATGCTTTTTCTCCGGTAATGAGATTTACGGGAGATAAAATCATGTCATTTCTTCATAAACGTAGGTGGCATTCTACCAAGGTGGTGGCTACCTTATATTCTACCACCTGAGCTTGCTACCATCTTTTTTATGAGTCATTTTTTTTCGTCACAACAATGCAAACAACGATCCTTTAGAGCAAATATTATTTTTTTAGTCACTTTGATGAATGAATCAACAGAATTGTTCACCAACATTTCACCACCCACATGATATAAAAGTATTATGCATTTGTACACTAACGATTGTGAAAAATTCACCACAACATTGCCTTAGCAGACTGACTATGAGTGTCACTACATCACTACTTAAAATTGATGATCATAAATATTGCTTTCACAGATATTCGTAATTTTCGTGCACACCACACAGCAGTCAAATCTAAATCAATAATACGGTCAATCAAGAACACGAGCATGGTTTAGTTGACATTTCGAACGCATTTATTATTCAATTCTACGCCTACTCTGATGAGATAACCCTGAAATGGTTGTGACGTTTCATAAGGTGAAAATCCCGGAAATCACTTATATAGTTAGTCATCAGTCGAATTTATAATTAAATGCCTAAAGATGTTATATATCCATATATTTATGTGGAATGAAGACCCGGGTATAGCCAAAGCTAAAGGCTGAATACAATCGTTCAAAAATTTAATCCTGTATCTTATGAGAGCCTCGAGAATCAATTTCTTGGCCAACTAAATAAGGTGAGGAAGACTCGTAAGCCGGAATTTATACTTATTGTTGTAATAAAACGATCGTCAACTTTTCTTCATTCCAATCCGGCCATTAGAATATTTATTTGCATACAAATGGTCCTAGAAATCATTAAAAAGCGTGCATAAGGAAATTCGTGAACGTAAGCATCATAAATGTGCGACTTTATTTGTCAAAACTTGGAGTGAGTAATTCTAGATGTATGAAAGTGGGAGAGTTAACCAGGGATTATTTCTCCTTGTGGAGAAAATTGCCAGGTTATGACACTTTTGGTGGTCCCTGAGTACTACACAAGACATTTTCCCCTGGAACCGGTACCTATTATTACCAGTAGAAGTCAATAAAAAAGCATTTTTATCTTTCATCAGAAATGAGAGCGATTTTATGAGCAACAGAATATATACAAAGATATGAGTATGTGCGTGCACCCCTTTCAACAAGGGAGCACCATTTCTCATTTCTTTATTATTATATTTCCTCCCTCTCTCTCTCTTTATGTAAACGCATCTGCCGACGTTAAACTGCATTTTCTCAAATAACTACCCCCAAAATGTCTATTTTCAAAGTTTACAAAATTCATTACCCAATTCAACGTAACTCACTCTTATTTTTTCCACAATCGTTCATTCCGCTATACAACAATACAATTATCCTGTAAGAAAAGTGTCAGCACCCAGGAGGAATCGTGTATGCCTAACTATCTAGTTAGTGGCAACAATATTCTGAATCTAAATAATATTTTCGGCAGCTTTTACCGCTTATGTATGTATGTAACAATCCCTGATAATCTGTTACGAGTGGAAGGAAAAGATAAGCAAATATGCTGAGTTGCCAGTTGCACAGCGCGAGACCAATTCGTTACTAACTAACTAACTAACTAACCAGATACACTTTTCACAAACTTACTTTCATGCAAATAAGGAAAGAAAGTATAGAGCTACAGTTAATATTAGATTCTACTTCAAAGCTCTCTATATCATGCACAAACCATTAGACGAGAAGAGTATGCATTGAAAAGCGCATGAAAAAATTATCAAAGTCAACTTTTCATGAGGGGGTGTATTTGTATAAAACAAACGAGATAGACTAACAAGGAGTGAGTTCATGACTCATGTACTCACTAACTAACAAACTATAATTCCCATTTGAATGAGTGAAAGTTAGTTTGAAGAGAGCCTACAATTGATTGGACTCCCATGGAGGCTTGTATTAATGAGTTTCCGGAGCTAATTACGAATTTAGTCTGATTGTTATTTTTGTTAGTTTACGAGAAGAGCTCACTCACCGTTTTTATGATGTCAACTCAAGTCACGATGAGGCAACAAAAAGGAAATGGTGAGTAAAACTCGCATAGATAATTATTACAACATGAGACGAACTATTTGGCCGCAATAAATCCCATGCAATCCTTTTCCATGGGTACATCAGCATGCGCTACGTAGACTTAGTTTTTATTAGTTCTTTAAGTAACTGCCAAAATCTAAACGACCCCTCTTTCTCTCCTATATAATATTCTATTATCGTTGTTATTATTATGACTTCATTGGCATTTCTCGAGTGCTAACAAACTTTCTTAATTAATTCCAAGGGATTCGTTTCGTCACTCACTCTCTATGAGTAGTTAGTTGTACAGGAGTAATACTGTACAGTCTATTAAGTGATTATTAATAATGGTTCCAAGTGGAATTGTGTCAAATTCTCAAATCGTTTTACTACTTAGCAGTCAATGGAGGAACGCATTGTTGCTTTCCTTGCATTATTATTATAATTCCATTCTTTCTCCCTACAGTGACTGTGAGTCAATGATATTGACGGTCATAATGTTTTCTCCCCTTGGTTGAATAAGCAAGAATATCGTTATAATGGAAAGGCACTAAAATGTGAAAAAGGTTCACAGCAAGTAATTTGGTCACGGGGAAATGTAGAGCGAGGATTTTTTTGCTACCAAGATTTGTGATTAAATTTTATTTCCCTTTAAAAAACACCTACATTTTTATAATACAATAATTGTTATCACTAAAAGAATTATAATAAAGTTTAACAAAAATTAAGAACTTTATCATGTGCTGTATCAATTTTAAATATTGATAAATTTTTAATATGCAATTGTAGTTGACTTTTAGTACGTTAACGTTTTAGCAATTCATGCTGTATTTGCAGTCATTAATATTGCATTACAGTACAGTGAACAAAAAATAGTTGAGTACTACTTAGGAAAACCGCCTATGCATGAATAAGTAAGCACTTCCCACGTAAGAAGCAAACACCGGACATTGAAGATTGGGGTCGTGCGCTCATATGTTTTTGTGTATTTTAGGAAATCCCCCTAGACTAGGGAACCAAAGATGAGCTTGATGAAGCCCTCTCTATAATTCCCGGAACCGTATGAGCTTCCTCATTTTTATGACCGGACGAAGCTGATCATCATGCAAGCACCAAAATGTAATGTCGAAAATTAATGCATGTGTGTAGTAGTGGTATAGTGACACATGAGTCCAAAACCCACCAATACTCTTTATTACAGCTTTATTCTAATCCGACTGCCGACCCAAATCTATAAACACTGTGTACATTCAAGCAACCCCTCAATTGTGTACGTACACCATGATATTTGCTGCGATGACTTTTTTTAACGCCGCACTATTCTCTTGTCCAAACAAACTTATGTGTCATTTTACCCTGTGGAAACTTAACCTTGTCAAATTGACATTTATTTCTCTCTCTGGACTTTAAAAGCTTTTCCTTGGGTTAGAAACTAACTAACCAACTAACTTTTATGACTGTTTCTCAATAGTGAACATGTTAAAAATGTGCTGTGCACCACACAGTGTAGGAGAAGGACCCTTGAAATGACTGTATTGGTAACCATAAGCTGTGACTCAACCTTTTGTTTGCTTGATCATTCATTCAGTCACTTGGATCAATTTGAACTCGCCATGCATTCACTTTGGATGGAATATTGTTTAGTTACAACATGGTTGGTAGTGCATACGAGGGATGCCTTTCTTCCTTCCGTGATGTTTCATTTAGGCCTCATGGTGTGCCTTTGCTCGCTTTTTCCTGGTTTACTACTCATTTCGTTACGTTGCCTCCAGCCTGAATAAATGAGCAACCTAGTTTAGCAATCCTTAACTAGTTTTATGTATATGTCTGAGTTACACAGTTGGAAAGGCGGCATGAATAAGAGTAGTGTTTCAAAAAAAGTTTTAAAATTCTGCTTTCAAGCGTTCGAAGAGCTTGTTTTTGAAACCAGACACTAATGTACATAATTCCGGTAGGGAAAAATTTTGTTAATTTCTTTTATAAGTTGTAAAAACAATGCAATGCCAAGTGAATATTTGCATTTGGCCTAGTTTTACAGTCGGACTGTGAAATGAACTTGTTTCTACCATGCACCGGTTTAATTACACGGTAATTATATTTTATATTTCCCTAAGAATTGCAATCACATCAACTGCACCCCAAAAAACAGTCTGAGCTTACTAACTAACTATATCCATTGCAGGAAAATAAAACTTGCAGCAGCAGTCTTTCATTAAGGAACATTATATTCATTCAACAAAGCAAACATTAGAGTTTGGGCTGTTGTCTGCACACGTTGTTTGTTATGAAGGGACACTATTCCCACTCCACTGTGCATATACTATGTTTCATTTGATTGTGCTAGGCTGTGTAACATACTCGCCCCTATCGTTACTTGTACAACGTATAAGTTTACCCCGTACAAAGGTCTCTTGGTCTATTTCGCTTGATTTTGCGGATAAGATATTCTTGTTGCCACTACTGACTACTACGTACTTATAACATAAACGCACTTACTATTTACTCCCCTTTCCCCACATGAAATAAATTGAGTTTGTTTGGAGCAACAACAAACTTTATCTTCGTGCAACGAGGGTGAGGCACAAAGATCAATGAATGAGTTTCGTATATGGTCACAGATAGTATCGCACAACAATGCACATTGGGTGCACCCTGGCTGTATCAGTCGGATTTCAACCAAATTACTTTTTTATTTACAGGATGTAGTATTTTCTTTACAAAATATCCAATGCTATTATCCTGCCTCAGTGATTCATATTTTCAAATCTATTTAACTGGGGAAATAAAATGAAAACATTGGAATCTATATGCTACAGTAATATTGACGGATTCATTTGCTCGGTGTGTGAAAAGTCCGCCGTCTGAGCTCGTTGTCATTGCTGCCATTCAGTTTTTTTATGCCATCCAGATAGGGATTATTCATAAGCTGTAAAGTTAGATTATATAAAGATTTGGAAGACAGATGTTTGAAAAAAGAGAGGAACGAATTTTCAAGAGGGTCGCCACTCAACCAGTGAGTGAGTGACCGAGTACACGACAATATGAACAATTAGCACGTGCCATATGGTATCAATAGTGCATTTGTGGGTAGGGTGAACATTATATCAAGGCACATATTCTAAATTGGTAGCTAACTAACTAACTAATCTCATCAGTTAACCATGTCAGATTATTTTTTTCATGGAGGCACCACCACTTGTCAAAACTATGGATCATGGTTCCGGATCCTACCAATGTAAAATGCATTATGGAGAATGGTTGCATTTGAAACACCATATTGCAGTTCCCGGTCTGTGTGTCTGAAAAATTCTATTCATAGGCTTTGTTCAATTGAATAATGCGTTCATTGTGGAATGCACACACAATAGCCTAGTTTATTGATTACCGAGGGCTAGCTTTGTTTATCCGGTAGTTTTAAAAAGTCCATGTTTATTCAAAGGATATAATATATAGTAAGTGACCTTTAAATGCTGACTCAGTTGTGCGTGTATAGGAGGTGTCTACCATGTGTTGTTTCCGTTTTTGCACTTGTTTGTATGTTTGCTAGTTAGTTAGATAGTTTGGAGGTTATGTATTGACAATTTTTTGTCTACTTTGTGTGTATACCCAATTTTGGACTATATAGCGGTGATAATCCTCACCCTGGGATATAAGATACACGTTGAAGCTGAAATTTTTCTATTCATAAATAATTAAAGGTATATAAACGTTACGAAGACAAATATTTAGGTGCTCAAAATTGTATTACACTGTTGCTTTGATAAAAGCCTTCGCTTTCCCATTTACTTAATTTATTTGCGAAGACGCTGAAAGTAAATTTGATTTGCTTGCTTCCATAATATAGTTGCCAAAAAGCTCTCGCTACGTTACGATGGCTAGTCCCATCCTCGATATTATCATTGCTGATCCAGTCCTTAACTTGTGAAGGAAACTCTACTTCTCACATATTGAATTTCGTTATGGATTTATGTGATGACAATGGGAGATTTTTGCTCGCACCTACTAATTCGATTATTCTACGGGCTTATGTTCAAGACGGGCACACATCCACAGGTATCCTTCTTTTTCATTATTATCTAAGGTAGACGGCGAATGAGGTCAGATCACGTTTTTCCAGGCACAAAGAAACTCATGAAAAGCTCACAACAAAAGCAATGAAAACTATATACCTTAAAGCTATCTGTATGCTGGCACACATGTACAGACAGCTTTATTTCCATAGACTGCTCGTGAGGCAACCTTTCTTTTGTTATGAGCAAAACAAATGGTATAGATGCTCATTTATTGAGAAACTTCACTTGACTATCATTTTAGAGTACACATCCGTTAGATACAAATGTAAAGAATGCATGGCACTATCCACACTTGTGTTGTAAGTAGGTGCGTGCTAAGCTGGAAATGCTATTGAAGATTTCACCGGTATTTTAGAATTAAGATTTTCATGCATCCTCCATGTATACAAACTGTATATCTTGTGCTGAGACATAAGATGATATTTAGCATATGCGTTTTAGAATTTTTATAAAAAATATGCAAGAGTTAAAATATAGAAAAAATCCTGTAGCTTACAAAAACTCATGCAAAGTTTTAGATTGCAAAGATACTGTCATTTTAACAAGTTTAATAAAACATAAAAGAAAGTTCCCCTCTTTGTTCGTATGTTAGTGTTAAGTAAGGAATGTAATATGAGAAAAGTAAGAGTGAAAAGGTCGTCATATGGTATTAGCCAGTATGAGAAAGCTACAATGGGATGCTAGAATGCATCTAAAGTAGCATTTCATATGCACACAACAACGTACAGTTTATGTTAGCAACTATTACCTTAAGATTATAAACTTTTTCCATGCTCACTTAAATCAAGCATGCGTTAAAATGGCGAGTACACCCTACTTTATAATACAAAAGACTATATTTGTAAATATAGGGAAAAGCATGCGTGATAAATATTATTTCACTAGATTTTGTTAATCCATTGTCAACTAATCATGCAAAAATGTAGCTACGAATGAAAGTGAAATGAAGAAAACTCATAGTCTTAAAAACTGGGGACTACCCAACGTAAATCTTTATTAAGTTTGAATCGCTGCATAAAATAATTTTTTGTGTCATGATTAAATGTATGATGATGATATAGCCGGAGCCTATAATATATGATTTAGAACGGGCTTGAAAAAGAAGGAAATGAAACGGTGCTTGCATGGTTTCCTACTGAATTCAATGTGAGGATTTGCTGAGAGGAAGCTGCAAATGGAGAAAGGAAAGTGAGCTGAGTGAAAGAAATAGAGAGAATGAAAAAAGATGCGGGTGACTCTTCTTTTATTGAAATAGATCGAAAGATTTTCCCAGCATGCTTTTATTTCTATACGTTCATTCTGCAAACCCCACCTCATTGAGTTTTAAAAGGTTTCCTCTCAGCTCATCTTAAAGATGCGATCCCAACTGGCTTGTGTAGTTGTACAGTTCAATAGTTGAAAACATATTCAACTTTCCCTATTCAAAATTATGCATCTACCGTTTTCACCTTTCTCCCAGTTTGATTTACTCCTTTTCTATAAAAATAAGGAAAGCCTTTAACTCGCTTTTACTATAACAGTTAGCTAACTAACTAACTAACTATATCACAACTTTTCTTATAATTCGTGAACAACTAACCAATATTTTAGAACATACAAGCGAACAATATCCATCCCATTATAAAATGCTACACTAACTATACAATTGTGTTTGTGTACACAAATTTTGAAATTAATGGTCCACTTACTAACAAAGTACTGTCAGCACGTTGCTGAGAAATAAAATTAACAACCCAAATTTATACCTATCTCTCAATAATAATTCTTATCCCTTTCATCAGACCAGTAACTTTCCTTTTCCCCTGTTAACATAATAGACACTCATTTTTCATTCTCTCCATATAACTATTCCGTTTACATATTTTATGCTGTGGAAACTGACAAACTTTTGGAAGCAACTAAACAAACTTGCAGATTTCTAACTGTTGCTCTCCGAGTCAGAAAGGAAAATAAGAAACTTGTTCCTCAACTTCTAACTTTCTCACACCAAATCAAGACAGGAGGGAAGAGAAAGTAAAACAAAGTGCTCTGCCACACAGTTGTATGCATTTCCGCTCTGATGGTCACAAATCAGATGGTAGCAACTGATATTCCACAGCTCAGCTCACTATATAGTAAAACACAAATTGTGACTGCTATAGTTGGCCAGTGTTCCGCTTCGTACTAACTTACACAGAAAGTTCAAAAATTGTAAACTATATAGTGCTATGCGGCAACTTGTTTACTGTGAGTGTCAATGTGTATTCATGACAGAGTGATGTGCTAGAAATAAATTTCCATATGGTTTGAACGTATTCAAATTTCATTGATACTTTTGTGGTTTTGTATTTGTAAGAGCAAACCTTCCTGGTTTGACTTAATGGTAGATAATCCAGAAATACAGAGGATTCCTATCTCACTGCACCATTTTTCGATTCAAACCTACCCACCACCACAATGTTATGCATTATGCAATTTGGTGGGTTGCATCACACACAACCTACTGCGCCTTTTTCTCCTTGTTATAAGACTGTTCATTACCAAGGTGTAAAAGTAATACAACATGCAGGTAAGGTAGACTTAAGGAAGATAGTAGTGTGGCATATATAGTTTAAGCTTGTGAATAAAAATTCTACCCGTAGCAATATCATCACACAACTGCCCTCTTATATATGCATTTCAATTTCAGTACGAGTGCACCCTCGAGACTCTCCTTTCTAGGGTTGAACGAAAAAATTCACTTTCACAAAAAAAAACCAACTTTTAACAAAAGAGGTATGGGTAGGCCCACACTTTCATTCAAGTGTGGACAGTAAGCTTGAAAATGTTAGGAGATCTCTCAGTTTAAATTGTATGCTGTAAAGAATAGGGCCAGGTATAATGCACCAGTGTATAGGACGTGCTCCAAACTACTTGAGTTTGAGTTCAGTTAAAAATGCTACTACAGTTTCATTTGCATTCTATTATTACTATTTGGGAAGAAAAATGGGTTCACGAGAATAAGCATGCTAAGTGCCGTTGTTCATTTAATTCCATCATGGTAAAAAATTGTAGATAATTTTTCAGACTAGGAGTTATGAATTTACCAAATGTCATTTATAAGTTTAACTTGCAAACATGAAATAGTAAAGTAGAACATTTTACAAAATTACTACGGTTTTTTGAAAATAATAACAATATACTTGCAAAAATTCTATAAGGTCACTAAAGTTGCTTTTACTCATATGAGCATTGCTTTGCTTCAAGTGAGCTTTGAAACTGGCAGACGACTCTACTTTTTAGATAAATTACGAGCAGACAATTATTATTATTATTATTTTGGATAAAGCAAGTGGTCTGTTCTGTACACTCTAACCTTTATGAAGGACACTTTTAAAAATGCATATGAAAATCCTGAGGCCTTAAATTACAATTAATGCACTCATTGAGTCACTCCCTCCATATGTAATGTATAAAATGCTTGTATGAATCTAGTGATGGCATTGCCTACATAGTAGATAGATTCCCATTAGTTTAATTAAATGTGATTTTATTATGAGTTTTGATCAATAGGGGAAATAATATAATGCTTAAAGCTCCTAGCAAAAAGCAAGCCACAGTTCTTTTGATCTTTTCATAAAACACGAGGTCAAAGGTGTGTTAAAGTTGTCTTAGCATTTTTTTTGTGCTCAAAATGGCAAACTAGTGTAAGATGCACTGCCACACTGTCTCGCCCTATTCCCTGTAGCTTGCATGTGAGCAATGAGTTGCTTCCACTATTATACTTTTCCTTGTTTCACGGTCTTTTTGGTTTTTCTTCGGAAACTCTTCTCCGTCTACTTCCATTTCACCATATTGTTCTTTCACTCAGGAAAAGTTACTGGACCGGAAAAAGCAATAGTGGAGTTCAACTGACCAAATGATTTCACAAGAGAGGCAAAAATCAACCCTTGTTTTCCTTTTCCTTCCAAAAGGATATGTTTACTTCACATGCTTTGTAGAATCCTAAATTATTGTATGTTTTTTTTGCATGCACGCATTTGTTCATAATTGGCTATACTTTTGTTTTCATATGTACAATGATTTTTTCCACAGACTTATCTGGTCAAATAAAACACATTGGATTCACGATCTTTTGAAAATCCGTTAAAACTTTCTGACAACATCATACTGCGGGTTGTTTCTTTCCAGTGATGAAATACAACATGAAACAAACAAACTGTTATCATTTTAGCAAATATTTACAGATTGTTCCCTGTAAGAGTATTCTAGCGTGCTCAAAAAAGCTTTGAAACAACAACAATCATTTGCATAAGCTAACTATAACTAATGCTCTGTTAAGTAGTAATATGCAAGATAAGCTACTTAAATTTTTCATTTTGCCCTCTTTATCTTTGCAGGCAGACACAAAATTATGACAAGGGTCTTCCGCTCTTGTCAACAGTAATCTGTGAATCGTACAATGAAGCATGAGCTCAAAACTCTAAAAGATGTGTGCAAGGAGAAGAAACGATTTGGAAAACAAAGAGAGCAAATTGCTTTCTATAAATAAAAAGGAATGTCATCATGAAAAGAATTCTCATTTCATGAAATGACTTCCTCTCTCTTCAATCACGCACTATATGATGTTGTGCGTACCATAAAATTTAGCACGATGCTCAATCAAAAGAGCAAGATAAAACTCGAAATGTACATTAGCTCACATCCTTTCAATTATCTAAACCTTTGGCACTGACTGACTATGCTCATTATTATTACCTACCTCCCATCCTATTGTGATTAGCTGGCGAACAAAAGCTGCTCTGAGCATTATTAGCATTCTGAAAGATGACGGTTTCAGCAGATTCAAAATCTGATTGCAAATTTTGTTTTGCATTTTTACTAAAATCTGCATATAACGTCGTCAACGTCAACACTCTTCTTTATACTTACTTGGATAGCTTTTGTGTTTCATCATTTATGAGGTGGATCTATAGTTTTTGCTCAGAACTGATAGATATCCCAAAACCATATTGTTGAAACCGAGTAACATGATAATTTTGTATTCCTCTCCCCAGTATTTGGAATGTCGGTTTCCTCCACTTACTGAATATGTATGAATGCTGTGTAGTAGCATGATGAACTAGCTTCTTCAGGTTATTTGCTGTCACTCTGTTTCTCCATAATAATAGTGTACGGAGCTGTAGAAGCGTTACAAACCCCTTCCCCTGTAACCAGAAAATGCAACACTTGTGATGGTGCCTCAAACATCTGTGACTCAATTCCATCATTATAAACCTTTGGGTTCTCTAGTGCACTCACACAGACATTTTCTTATTTATTCGTGGAGACAGAAAGTTTTAAGCAAAATTCACTCGCTCACTCAAACAGAAACCACTATGAGCCAGATATAGCGTATGGATTGTATAATGGATCACGATTTATTTACCACGTTGATTTTGTTTGAAAAGTGGAGTGAATAATGTACATGGTGCTATTAGAGCATAAAAATGTAAAAATCTTTTCATGATGACATAATGTACACTGAGCTTTTTAAAGTTTGCTTGCTCCATTTTCACTCTTGTTTAAAAAATACACGAGTGAGCAAATAAGACTGTTGCTACTAAATCATTGGCAAAGTCTTTGAAGATGTTGCTAAAATATCTTTCCAAATGCAAATCACTACCAGAATGACAGACAGCTATAAGGACAACTTAAAAGCGGTAATAAAATAAATAAAGGAGAAATGTGCGAGTCCAATTATACAGTGTATGGTCTGTAAAGGTTTTAAAGAGGTTTTATATTCCTTCTTTTATGCGAATATTTTACAAAAAAAAGTAGTTGCCTTATTCATGTTTTCTTGTTAGTAACTAACTAACTAATTAGCAAAGTAAGTAAGCAAATAGTCTAGTTTTTCCCTAAAATTATGTCAAACCTATTTTTTTAGTACATAAAAGCCTTTTTTGTTATCTATTTACATTCTAAAAACACAATTCTTGGTATTCATCTATAAAAAACAAACAAAGAAGGGCAATACTATCATGTAAGTATTTTTTTAATTTCGGTACCATGTCAAGAAAACAGTTGCGTCACAGTTCACAAGCACAGCTATAGCTTCAAAAACGCTCAATTATCATCCAGTCTTGATGCAAATGTCTCATAACTAAACTAAATTACTAACATGTTTATCTTCTTCTTGAAACACAATGTTAAAGAACCAATTAAGGGGAATATTAGCTGCGGAAATTGTCAACTACCATCCGCTGTCCTTCTGAATAACTCTGTCTTCATTCACGCTCTTATGATCCACATAAACATAGAGCACGAGCACAACATGTTGTGGGATCGTTCTGAAATCAAGGATTAGTCTTGTCTTGAACATTATGGTCCTGACCCCAGGCTTTACCACTTGTCAGTCATCATCATTTTGACAGTTGCTACTTATTTCCGCTAAAATGAGATTACAAAATACTGACGATATATACTTTTCCCCGAAGATTATATTTTTCATATATTTGCAATCTTTTGCTATATTTTACACTCTATCTAATAAAATGATTATAATCATCCAAGCAGCTTCAGGTTGTGAAAAAAAATGCCAAAATTCTGTATTAATTGGAGGTCAAAGTGCAACTCAAGGACACATTAATTAATGGACGAATCAACCAGTAGCAGTCAAGCGGTGAGACATTCCCCAAAGTTTTTCTGTAAGCTTGGGAAAGCTTTTTGGGGATCAAAGGCACGCGTTTATGATAACAGACTGGGCTGACTAAATGCGCACAAACAAACAAACAGATGGAATAAAAAAAGGACTGAGAAATGTAATGGGTCTCATCATCCATCATGGAAAGTGCCAAACGGTCTTACTTACTTTTCCCATCACGTTCTCTCTCCATTATTATTAGAAAGAATGTGATAGATTCACGTACATACTTGTGTGAGCTAACTATCCTTTGGGTACATCTTACTTACACTTGAAAACTTGACGTAAAGGATCCTTTTTTTCACACTATTATTCCAAACGTACCGGAAATGATGGAAAGTGGAATCTGCTCATTCGACCTATCAGTTTTTTTTATTATAGAATGGCTTGGTTGGTTAGTAATAGCTAGTATTAAGTAAAAAAATCTATAGAAGCAAACAAGTGAGTGTGAATGGTATTTATGTACAGTTATTTGTAGCTACATAACTAACCACGATAATGTATAGAAAAATTCTAGTTTTAATTTGAACTTTTTGAGGAAATGAGAGGATTGATATGTAAGCGTAGAAAAAGGAATTCTAAAGATATATCATAGGATTGATAGGCTGTCATTTCTTTGGATGAAAATCCATCATCCTTTTTTTGTCCACTGCACGGACTGACTACCATCTCGTTTCACAAAAGTCAGCCCATGTCGTTTTTAGATGCGGTTAACACTCGTAGACTTACTTAAGTTCCTTTTGTATACACAGCAAAGATAAAAAATTGTAACAGCACATACGCAAAAAAAATGAAACTTTTTACTTCCTTCTATCTATTTTCCCACGTCTCTCGATAACTAGTCCAATACAGCAGCAGTAAATAACTAGTCACGAGTGATAGCTTTAGCTTCTGTATCATTTTTCCATATCTTTAAATCAATAAATTAGAACACCATCTAAATTCATTCTTTTAAAATTTTCAAAAAGCGTTGGAAAACAGCCTCACAAACACTAACTATAGAGATCCCGTGATCGAAGAACAAGAAAATTCCAAATTGATGAAATTCCAGTACAATTTAAATGCACATCCATACAAACTAACAATTTACTCGTGAGAAAGTAAACTCCTTTGAGATGTGGCCTACTATATATTAGATGGTAGCCACATCAATTGTATATTGGTACACAACCAGCTGTGTAATTGGTTTGAGGAAAAAGATCCCTGATGCCCCCTAAGGGGTAAACATTGAAGGGATTTATTTCCACAACCACTTGAGCAAAACAATGTCGCCCTCGTTGGATTGAATGAATCCATGATTAACTGGATAGATGCTAGTGATAGTTTTTTTTGCTCACTACCATCCATGGTGAGTGAGTAGTTACGCAATAAAAAGGCCACACAGTAAACTTTTTCTTTATCTACTGACTGAGTGTATTTTTTCCCAATAGCTATCTAATAGTATAGCAGTCTGGTTCTGATAGAACTAACTAAACTCACTCTATTTATGTGGAGAATGCGGTTACTTTGTTTTAGTCCCCATGATGATTGCATGAGAGGAATCATGTCATCATCCCGAATCGGATCAAGTGGAGATCACTAAAGTTGCCAATAGTAATAATGAGATGGGTTGAGAGAGAAACCAATTTTCCCTTTCTACCAGAATATGTATGAATGTGGAACAATAGGGAGTTTTAGTTCGTCAGCTTCATATGTATCCTAGCAAAAGTTACAGCGGGAGCAAATTAGGCACCAAAACATAGTTTTTCTCATGTTAAATTCCTTATCAAAGGTGCTATATTGATCACAAAGTAAGATATTTTATCTAATTTAGATTATTATGACTAGCCGGGCCCACTGGCCTATGGCCAGACTCACTCTTACGAGTACAAATTCTACCTTACCAAATTTTCAATGATCCAAAAATTTACTTACGTATGGCAAGTTTCTAGAATGTGATAAAGCAAAAAAAACAAATAATTTTAAAAATTTTAAGGCGTCGCTTTATCACATTCTAGAAACTTGCCATACGTAAGTAAATTTTTGGATCATTGAAAATTTGGTAAGGT
>Ga0210040_10003884_pt1 | contig 19903 bp, 13 predicted proteins | sample CryGeyCG12114_NA_FD_185462 | JGI IMG/M metagenome (GOLD analysis project Ga0210040, IMG submission 185462) | Groundwater microbial communities from aquifer - Crystal Geyser CG19_WC_8/21/14_NA (SPAdes) (version 2) | ecosystem: Environmental > Aquatic > Deep subsurface > Groundwater | place: USA... | reverse complement strand
ACAGCATCAGTAGGAAAACGGTGCAAACGAGGCTCGTCCACTTGTGAACGAGATACCACCAGCGAATTGCCGAACGCCTCATGGGAGAACATTGCCGCTATTGCGAGGCATTTGCAACACACTTCGAGGTGAATTCTGCCCGCTATTCCTACCTATCGGTGTCCTGCCGCCTCAGCCTGCGCTCACCCGCAGAATAACAGCTCAGGCTGCTGAGCTCGAGAGACGGGGCGTCCTGCCGCGTCCAGTCGGCCTCGATAGACGCGACAGCGGTAACAAGTAGTTCGAAGTCGCTCATCAGCACCCCGCTGGTCGATACCCAGTGAGATCGCACCCTCGAATGGACGATGCATTCAATATTTGTCGACAAACTCCTCCACGTGTCCAAACAATCCGGCCGTGTAATGGGCAGTCGACGGGAGCACCCCTTGCTCGGAGGCGTAACGCACGAACGCGTTCAAGGTCACCAGATTGGCTGTCAAACCATAAGGCCAGAAATCACCGCCGAAAGCTTCGCGCACGGTGCGCATGTGTCCGTCAACGGCCGGAATTGGAACGCGGCTCGCGCGAATGTCGTCGAGGCGCGCGAAATACCGCCGCCGCGCCACTTCAAAGGCGCGGTACAGATTTGAGGCAAGCCAGCGGTGTTCCTGCAGCAATTCGGTGCGGATGGCGAGCGTTCGCAGAATCGGGAACACGCCAGTCTTCTTCAGCGCGGCACGTTCCGCAGCGCCCGGTCGCGGGAACAGCCGAGTTGCCGTGCCACCAGCAGCAGCAGCGAGCCGATACGGTGGTGCGATCACTGCATCAACCTTGCCAGCTTCGAGCAGCGCTGCAAACCCCCGGTCATCACTCGGGATCCAACGCGCATCCTTTGCACGCAGCCCGTACACATCCGCCAACATCCCCCGTACGTAGATGCTTTCGGTTAGGTTTTGCTGCGGCACGGCGATGCGCGCGCCCCGCAGGTCCGCCGGCGTAGCAATCCGGTCGTTGCGAACGGTGATGCTGTCGTGAAGGAAACGGCGCGACGTGAAGATGGGCAGCGCAGTGAGCCGTGTGTCGCCCGCCAGCCGGCGCTGGACGTATTCGGCAAGCGGGACATCCGAGATGTCCCAGTCGCGGTTACTCGCGAAATGATTCAAAGAATAGGGGGTCGCCAGGTCGATCCATCTCGGTGACACACCTGCGATTTCAACGGCCCCTGACCGGATTTCATAATCCGTATCGTGGCCACGGATCTCGTAAATGTGGTCGTAAGGCAGTAATGCGATGGTAAGCTTGACGGGGGCCTGGATCACACATTCACCCCTTCCCATTCGGGGTAGACGTCGTCAGCCCTGAGTCTGCGGTCGATCAATCCCTGCTCGTGCAGATAGCGCAGACCCGTTTCGATCGTTGGGCGGTTGGGCTCGACGCCATACGGCCAGACATCGGCTCCCATAAGTGGGTGCAGGCTGTCGATATACTCCTCAACCCATGGCACGGGAACAACACTGGCGGCCGTGTCGGCCAAGCTCGCAAAGTAGCGCCGACGAGCCAACTCCAGCGCCTCGTAGATGCGCCGACCGATGTCCCGATCGCGTTCGTAGAGATCACGCGTCATCACGATTGTGTGCATTGCAGGCAAGCATCGCGTCTTAGCGAAGTACCGCCGCTCTTCCTCACGTGCGTCATCAAACAATCGGCGTACAAGTCCGCCTGATGTCACCGAGCCCTCGACGCTTGCCGGAGGTGAGGGAACGATGATCCCGTCGAGATCGCCGGACCACAGCATCTCCTCGATGCCACGGTCGGCAACCGGCACTACGCGCACCCGGGGATCAAGAAACTTCGCGGGCACGTTCTCGGGTCGACCGGGTCGCTCGACCCCACCTTGATACCATGTGATCTCGTGCGGCTGGATGTTGTACATGTCGCGCAGCATGCCGCGTGCCCACAGTCCCGCGGAGTTGGCCCACCCGACGATGCCGATGCGCCGTCCGCGCAGGTCGTCCGGCCTCTTGATACGATCCGAACGCACGAAGATTGCGCTGTGACGGAACAGTCGCGACGTGAACACGGGGATGCCAACATAGTTGTCGTCGCCCGAAGCACGAAGCGTCGCATATTGAGAGAAGCCGACTTCGGCCACGTCCCAGTCGCGCGAAGCAAGAAAACGCCGGAACGCTTCAGGGATCGGCAAGCGGATAAACAGCGGGTCGGCTCTCTTGATGGGGATCCGACCATCAGTGACAGCCTGCATGTGATCGTACGAACTCAACGAGAAGACGAACCGCAGATCTCCAGGGCTACGTCGCGCTTGAGCCTCCCGCGTGGCCAGCCCTCCCTTCACCTGAGCGTTGGCACTTGTCGGGAGTAAATTGAGCGCTAGCGCTGCAGCTGGCAGACCGACCATATCCTGAAGAAAATGGCGCCTCGCCTCAATCTCAGGTCCGGCGAGCTCCACTGTCTGCTCGTCTTGACGGGCAGACGCCGGCCCGGGTCCGATTGGATTGCTCATTGTACGACGGCACTTTCGCAAAGCCTTGAAAGTCTTCTAGATGGATCGTTCATCACGAATCAGCTTGGGGCAGAGCGGCTGCTACGATGTCGAGAACGACGGCTCAACGCCCTTGCTTCGCTCGACTCGCCTGGTTGATCATCGCCAGCGTGTCCCTGACGAACCCTGGCGCAGCACAGCCCGGCTTAACCGTGGTGGCGGTTACGGGGTAAGTATACCTAGCATATTGGCGATCGCTTACGACATAGTGAATCGGTCCGAAGATCAGCGATACGAGCAAGGTTTTCTCTGGTTTTGGCGCCCCCCGCATAACTTCGGCCCAGACCTCCGGCTGAATGTTTGCATCGCTATGGACCAGCGCCACATCGCCTATCTGGAGCAGCCCGAAGCGTAGGGTCTGCGGGGGGCCCTCCCGAGTCGTGAACACGCACTTCGGTAGGGTCGCACCGGGGGTATCGGAGCAGGCGTTGGCGTAAGGCGTTGTGATCTGGCCCGGGCAGACCAACGATCGCAGCATGCCCTGGATGCGAATATCTGAAGTCGTCGTGATCTTCGCCAGCGTGGAGATCACCTCCTCACCCAGCACGGTGCCAACCGCCGTCATCAGCGCGTGCGGGTCTGGCGGCGCGGCACCCCTCGGCAGGCTCGACCGGCCGGGACCGCCACCAATTACGACGCCCGGCGGTGATCCCACCGTGTAAAGCACCACCGGCTTGTCACCAAACCGCTGCTCGACGTACCGCTCCATCACTCCGGCAACGTCGGCGTTGATCTCGGTCTTGAGACCAATTGTCATCACCGGCTGGGGCCCGTTGTTAACGAGGATTGCGAGCGGAGCGCCATCCGCCCCTTCAATCTTGAATATGCCGAGAGCGCGATCCGGCTCCGCCGAGCTGCCGTCCGGCCGCGTACCCGGCTCCACTCGGGCGGCGGCAAGATGGAAGACGCCGGTGCCGTAACCAGCCGTTGCCGGCTGCAAGTCGGCGGCGGCCTCCCCTACCGACCGTACAATAAGATCAGCCGTGTACTTTGTAACCTTGGCTGATCCAGGCAGCATGATACCGGTTGATTTGTTGTCGAGGCGCACGGCGTTATGCGTATGCGTGACCGCCAGCATGACATTGGCGACCGGTGCTTGGGCGGCCGCAGCTATACGCTTCACGAGTTCCTCGAACACGTCAGACGCGATCGTCGGCAGGTCGCCGTCAACCAACACTGCGCGCGCACCACCCGCCTGCAGAACAACAGTGCGCACATACAATTTGCTGCCGATGGAGGTGAACGGTTTAGGAAGATCGGCCGCTGATGGCGTGATATCAACTCGCGAAACTCCTGCCAGCAGCACTTGCTTGGCCAGCCCATTTGCAGGCTGCGCAAGCAGGGCGGAATGAGCCGTAGGTTGTACCAGCGCGGCAAGCAGCAGAAGAAATCTGCCAATCAGGCGAACCATGTCATCCTCCTCAGAAGCGAGCGCGGATGCCCGTCGTGAAGTAGCGGCCAACGAAATCATCAGTGGAGATGTAGGCTCCAAAGCGGCCGGTATCCGATGACGAGTTGATCGCAATCGGCGATTTCTGATCAAACAAGTTCGTCACGTTGACATAGAACTCCAAGTCTTTCGCCCAGTTTCTCTTCGGCGTGAAGCTCAGATTCATATTGGTCCAGCCGAATGCCGAGATCTTGTCGTCGACATAGAAGAGCGTGGGATCAGCGTTGAAGCGAAGACTGCTGCGCCAGCGCTCAATAAGCGTGAGGCGGACGTTGTCGGTAAGATTGTAGTTGAGCAGGGCGGTCACCCGCCATTTGGGCGTCGTACCCAGCCCGACGGTCGAATAGGCGTAACCAGCAACATCGGATTCCGCGAAACCCGGCGTCGATTGCTTCAGCGTCGGCTGGAAAGTCGTAAGCACGCGCAGCGATAGCGGGTGTTCGGCAAGCCGGGTCGCGTAGTTGAGTTCAAAGTCGATGCCGCGCGTCTTGATTGAGGAGGCATTGATCGACCGTATATAGAACAAGGTCGCATTGTTGCTACTTGACGTATCAGTGTACGCATTCGGCCGGACGATTAACGAGCACAGTGGAGAGGTACCCCCGCTGGCGTTGCAGAGTCGCTGGATAGTTACATTGGAGCCGTTCAGCGCTGCGAGAGCGTCGGTAATCCTGATGTCGTATCCGTCCACCGACAGGCTTGCACCTGGAAGCCAGTTGGGTTTGTAGACAAACCCAGCCGTTAGCGTCTTGCCGATTTCGGGCTGCAGGTCGGGGTTGCCGCTTGTCAGTACCTGTGCGTTCGCCAGCGTTTGGTTGGTAAGCTGGTCGATGACCGTGGAACGGCTAACGGTCGTCGGCTGGTAAAGATTGCTGAGGTTAGGCGCTCGGAAGTCACGCGAACGGGTAGCTCGGATCAGCAACTGATTGTTCACACGCCAGTCGAGGCCAGCTTTCCAAGTCCAGGCGCCGCCGAACGAATCGTAATGCGCATATCGCCCGGCCAGGTTGAGACTAAACCGCTGTGCGATTGGCGTATCGACAAGCAGGGGCACCTCGGCTTCGACTGCGGCTTCGGCAACCGTCTGCTTGACCAGCGGGATGATCCCGAAAGTCACCTGGTGAAGGTTGGTGTTGGCGTTGCAGGTATTGAAACGGATGCCAGTACAATCCGCTTTCACGTCCGGCGAGACTTCGCTCGACGATTTCAACGTGGTGCGCCGCCATTCGCCCGAAACGGCAACGTTGACCGCGCCGGCCCAAGTTGCAAACGGTGAACCTGTAATCGATCCGCCTACATCCTGCAGAGTGGATGTTGTCTTCGACTGCGTGAAGTCGGTGATGTAGGCGAGCGCTTCGGGCGATGCTGCGCTAGGTCCGAAGAAGTTAAGCGGTGCGCAGTTCGGATCGTCATTAGTCGTAATCGCGTCTGCGTTGATCTGGCAGACGATCTGCCCGCTCGGATTCGTCACTGCGTCCAGCGCTGCATACAGGTGCTGAACATTGACATTCCGCAAGGTGTTCTGTCGTTGGGTCGAGTAGCCGTAGCTGCCATTCACCTCCCACTTGAAGCCCGCGCCTAGTGACCCCTCGAGCCCACCGGTGCCGAAGTAATTATTCAGATCGAATGTCTTGGTGTGCGGCCCGAGCTCAAGCGGGATCTTGCTCAAGGTGAAGGTTGTGTTGGCAGTCCCGTAACGATAGCCTCCCAGGAATGGGTTCTGAGCGCTCAAAACGAGATTGCTGAAGTTCAGGGTTGTATCGTTGTAACTATTGCGGTTGAGCGCAGCGAAACCCTCGATGTATGCATGGACCTTATCGGTGAGGTCGTAGTCGGTACGAACGAAGGCCCGTCGTGCCAGCAATGCACCTTTGAGCGAGGTGTTGAAGAAGTAACCGCCATCGCCGCCTACCTCGTAACCACGCGTGCCGGTCAGGACACCATGCTGGAAGGGAGTCAGCACGCCGTCCGACGAGAAGTTCTGGCCTGCCAGCGGCCCCGTGTTGATCAGCCCGCCGAAGCTTGTCGCCGCATTGCGCACGTTCGAATACAGCGCATAAGGATTGCCTGCGGTACCAGGTGCAATCAGCTGTGCGGTGGCCGAGACCGCAGCCGGGTTGCTGCCCTCGATCTGCCAGAGCTGACCGTTGCGACGCGCGAACATGTCGAAGATGCCACGGTCGCTGAAATATTCCAGGCTGGCCTCGATGTGGCCCCGCCCCCCGGCGAAGTTCGTTCCGAAGGCGAGGCCCCCATCGACTATCTGACCGTCGCCCTTATCGGAAAGGCCATACTGCGCCTTGAGACGAAGTCCGTTGAATCTGCGATCGGTGACGAAGTTGACCACCCCGCTGATGGCATCGGAACCATAGACCGCGGATACGCCGCCGGTCACAACGTCGACCCTTTGCAGGAGCATTTGTGGGATCATGTCGATCGTCACCAGCCCCGTGTCAGTCGTCGGCTGCAGTCGTCGGCCGTCAAACAAGGTCAAATTGCGAAACAGTCCCAGGTTGCGGATGTTCGGGGCGTTGGCCGATCCATTCGGACCTCCGTTCGCGCCGCTACCTCCGGTGCCAGTATTTTGGCCAAGCGAACCCTGAAACACCGGGAGATTCTGGAGAGCCGCACCAACCGACGTTGGCTGAAGCTCGAGCAATTGCTGGGTGCTGACCACGGTCAGCGGAGTAGGGCTGTTGTTCCCATTCTGGATGATACGTGAACCGGTAACGACAATGTCGCTTGAGGATGAGGGTGCATCGCTCGTTGACGTAGGGCTTTCCGCGTTCGGCTCTGGCGCGCCTTCGCTAATCGCCTGAGTAGTGGCAGGCGCACCTACTGCCGGACTTTCCACAGTGGGCTTTGGCGTGGCTTCGTCGACCGCCTGAGTAGTGGCAGGCGCACCGCTGGCATTCGCTTGTGCGTGCGCGGTAGTCGCCAAAGTAAACAAGCTTACGCCGCCAAGCAGGCGGAGCCCAAGAAGCTTCATGCGGATCCTCCTCCAGAAAGAGCGATCCTGGTGTGCATGGATCGCGCTTCGGAACACGGAGGTTGAGAGTGGATACCCCCGGCTGTCGATTGAAAATTCAGCAGAGCCGGTTGAGCATCCGGTTAAGTCGCATGCGATCAAGGGCTTGCTGGCTCTGCGCCCCGTCGGAATCAGGCACTCGACCTTCTTGCCGGGTCAGCCTAGGCGCACGAGACCACCTCGGCTGAGTCAATCGGCTAAGACGGTGTAAGCATGGCACTCTTGATGGGATTGCGACATCTTGATCGTGCTCCTGACATCGGCGACCCACGGAAACTCGAGTAGAGCTGAGCAGTAAAACAGCATGCGAGGTAGGCGTACCCGAGAGCCAGTCGCAGCGCCTTATAGGTTGCTTTTCAATCGCCGCTCGAGAGCTTGCTGCTCCTCCCATAAGGCAACCGGCACAGTCGGACCAAGCGACTTCAGATCGGCTGCGTTTAGCTGCGCTTCATTACGCCATACCGCCACGTCCACGGCAAGCAGATCAGCCAAGGCGTCCTCGGTTAAACCCGCCCCCTCGAGGTCGAGCGCGCGCTCTGCAGGCACCAAACCGATGGGGCTTGCGTCTGCCTCTCCGCGGTCCTCGCAGCGTTCCACGATCCACTTGAGCACCCGGGCATTGTCGCCAAAGCCCGGCCACAGATAGCGCCCATTCGCGCTTTTGCGGAACCAATTCACCATGAAGATGCGCGGCAGCTGCTTTCCGTCACTTTCTGCCGCCTGCCCGAGCCGCAACCAATGGCGAAAATAATCGCCCATGTCATAGCCACAAAACGGCAGCATGGCGAACGGGTCGCGTCGGAGCGCTCCCACCGCGTTCTCCGCGGCAGCGGTCCCCTCCGACGAGATGTTGGCAGCGAGGTAAACGCCGTGCGCCCAGCTAAATGCCTCCGTCACGAGCGGGACTGCGGACGCGCGCCGGCCCCCAAACAGGATGGCACTGATCGGCACGCCGGCAGGGTCGTCCCATTCAGGCGCGATCGACGGACACTGGGCCGCAGGCACGGTAAAGCGTGCGTTCGGGTGAGCGGCTGACCTGCCGGAGGCCGGGTGGTACGGCTCGCCCTGCCAGTCAAAGAGGTTTGCTGGCGGTGTGTCGGTCAGCCCCTCCCACCATACATCACCGTCGCTGGTCAGCGCGGTATTGGTGTAAATGGCGTTGGCGGTGAGCGTTTCCACCGCGTTGCGGTTGGTTGCTGGCCCCGTGCCCGGAGCCACACCGAAGAAGCCGGCTTCGGGGTTGACCGCATAGAGCCGCCCGTCACGGCCGAAGCGCATCCAAGCGATGTCGTCGCCGATCGTCTCCGCTCGCCATCCCGGAATCGTGGGTTTTAACATTGCCATATTGGTCTTGCCGCACGCCGACGGGAATGCGGCTGCAATGTAATGGGCACGTCCCTCGGGACTGGTAAGCTTGAGGATTAGCATGTGCTCGGCCAGCCAACCCTCGTCGCGCGCCATCACGCTTGCGATCCGCAGAGCAAAGCACTTCTTGCCCAGGAGGGCGTTGCCACCATAACCCGAGCCGTACGACCAGATCTCCCGTGTCTCGGGATAGTGAACGATCCACTTCTCGTCCGAGCACGGCCAAGGCACGTCCTGCTGCCCGGGAGCGAGCGGCATGCCGACCGAATGAACGCAGCGGACAAAAAAGCCATCCTCGCCTAAGATCTCCAGCGCTGGGACCCCGATACGGGTCATGATGCGCATTGATAAGACCACGTACGGGCTATCCGTCAGTTCAACGCCAATGGCGCTCTTGTCGGAGCCGAGTGGTCCCATGCAGTACGGCACTACGTAAAGCGTTCGCCCTCGCATGCAGCCGCTGAACAGGGGACGCAGCGTTGAACGCATGTCGTCAGGATCGCGCCAGTTGTTGGTCGGGCCGGCATCAGCTTGCTCGGCACTGCAGATGAAGGTGCGGCTCTCCACTCGCGCTACGTCGCGCGGGTCGGAGCGTGCGTAAAAGCTGTTCGGGCGCTTCGCCGGGTCGAGCCGGACAAGGGTGCCGGCCGCGACGAGCTGATCCGTCAGCTCGGACCATTCGGCGTCCGATCCGTCACACCACCGGATTGCGGCCGGCTGTGTCAGGGCCGCGATTTCCTCCACCCAATTCAGCAACGCCGCATGAGAAGTGAAGACCGACGCTTCTTGCGTACCTGCCAAGTCTGTCGTTGCACCCATCACGCGGTCACTCCCATTTCGATTCAAACGCGACATTCAAAGCTTTGTCGTTAGCGACTGACAACCATGCCTTTCCGGACGCCTGATTAGCGCGCCTCGCCTTCAAATCATTGCTCCGCAAAGCTGGTTCCGACCCTGGTAGCCGATACTATTCTTGAAGCACCGTCTGAACGATGCTCGCATCAAGCTCTTCAAACCCGTGCAGACCGATCGTATCGTAGAGTTCTTGACGGGTCTGCATGCGCTCCACCATCCTGTGGGCACCTCCGTGCTCCCGAATGGACTGGTAAAGTTCGGCTTGTGCCTTGTTGGCCACGCGGAGCGAGGACACGGGCCAGATCACCATCCTGTAGCCCATCTGCTCGAACTCATCTGCCGTGTAGAACGGAGTCTTGCCGAACTCGGTCATGTTCGCGAGCAATGGAATACCCGGAAGCGCCCTGGCGAACTGTTCGAACATGTCTCGGGTGTTGAGAGCCTCCGGGAATATCGCATCCGCCCCTGCGCGAACATAGAGCTTTGCCCGCTCCAGTGCGGCGTCGAAGCCCTCAACGGCCGCAGCGTCGGTCCGCGCTACAATCACGATGTCGCGACTAGCCTTCTTAGCGGCTGCAAGCTTTGCAGCCATGTCGGGTGCGGAGACGAGAATCTTCCCGTTGAGGTGGCCGCACTTCTTGGGGAGGACCTGGTCCTCCAGATGCACTGCCCCCGCGCCCGCATCTTCGAACGTGCGGACCATGTGCATCGCGTTCAACGCCTCGCCGTACCCCGTGTCGCCATCGACTAGCAGGGGCAAGCCCGACGCGCGGGCAATCTGGCGAATAAAGAAGGCGACTTCGTCAACCGTAATGATCCCAAGGTCAGGAAGCCCCATCGAGGCGGTCATCGCGGCACCGGATAGATAGAGCCCCTCGAACCCGGCGTTCCGCGCCTGGATCGCGGCTTGCCCGTTGTGCGCCCCGGGTAGCTGGTAGATGCCGGGCCGAGCGAGCGCAGCGCGAAAGCGCTTGCCTGCACTCTCGGACGGCAGATCGGCGGCAATTAGGTATGGCATTCCATGCTCCTTGCTTGACATGGCTGATCGATGCGCATCCACGCCACGGTTGGTTGTGCGGTGCCGCTTCTCCCGGGCAAGACCCGGGACCTCAACGAGCGCAGTCCACCGCGGCCTCGTCAGGCGTCCTCTTCGCTTCCTCTTGAGCCCGTCAGATCGATGCGAATGTGATCACCATCCGGCACCAGCTGCGCGCCCCGCGTTGCACTTGCCTGGATGATCTCCTCCAGCGCTTCCCCCTCATCTACCAAGCGGCTGGGCACCGTCTCGTTCTCGTCATTGTGCCGCACGAACCGAAGCTTGACCTCCGCAAGGTCCCGTGCAGGACCGAACTCAAGCTCCCCCATCAATCCCACCCAATCACCGTGCTTACGTCCACCGTGCCCGGTATGAAAGGAGAAGGAACCCATCCCATACAGGATCGGCTTCCCTTGATAGACTTCGACCGGCAGGAAGAAATGGGGGCCATGTCCCATCACGATGTCTGCACCAGAGTCGATCGCGGTGTGCGCGATCTCGGTCATGTAGCCGAGCACGTCCTTCCAGAGACCCCAATGGCAGGAGACGACCACGATATCGACCTCTGCCCGCAAAGAGACGATGTCCTTGCGCAGTTCGTCGAGGTACTTCGGATCTGCCCAGGTGACGACCTCCGGCGGGATACCCGGGCGGTTCATGGGCGGGATATCCGGCCGTTCCTTGTGGGCACGGACCCGATAAGCGGTATGGCCACGGATTACAGCCACACCCGCGGCGCTCTTCGCCGCCTCGTGATTGGTCGGCCAGTACACCGACGTGCGCTGGAGAAAGCCGAACCGTACGCCGTTGCGCTCGACGATGGCGGGGGCGCGGGCAGCGACGCGATCGGCTCCGGCACCGGTATGGGCGATCCCGGCGAGGTCCAATCGTTGCAAGGTGGCTGTAATGGAATCCTCGCCGTAAGTGACGTTGTTGGCGAGTCCGACCGCGGCGACCCTCGCATCCTTCAGGACGGTGACCCCGACCTCGGGATCGACAAAGAACCCTTCGTTCTCGGCACTGTGCCCTGTCGGGACGTGCAGCGAGCATTCAAGATTGAGGAAGGCGAGATCAGCGGCATGGAAATGGTCGCGAACGCGGGTAAAGGGTGAGGACGGGTCGGTCACGCCCATCAGATTGACGTCGCCGGCAAGAAAGAGGCGCATCAGGCTTCCTTTCCGCCAGCGACAGCCAGCAACTCCACGATCTTTCGGGCATCCGGCAACTCTTCGGTATGAAGCAGAGCATCGGCCAGCCTGTCGGCGGCAGAGACTCCGATCCGGCGAGAGGCGAGCTTTCGGAACTTACCCACCACTGTATTGGCGTCGGCGAAGCTGTGCTCGCTGCCCTTGGGCGACTCCACGACTTCCTCCATGTGCGTGCCGTCCCGCAGGAACACCTCGACTTTCACCATGTGCCGGTAGGTCTTGCCGCGCGCCGTGATGGCCGGGTCCTCGACGACCTCCACCAGACGCGAGACCTCGATCCTACGAGAGTCGGCCACCAGAGCCTCGGTAAACTGGTCAACGAACACATCCCCGTCGAGCAGCAGCACTGCCACGCAATAGGGCAGGTTCAGCTGAGCTGAGGTCAGCCCCTGTGGCTCGTACGCCCAGCCCACATGGTCGACGGTTACGCGCGAGCCATGCACCAGGATTCGCCCGACCTCTTCAGCGCCGAAGGGACGGCGGGCCTGCATGGTGCGAAGAGCATCAAGCGTGGTGTGATTGCTGCCGACGCAGGAATAGAACTTCAGAGCGATCCGCATCGTCTCCCATTGCGAGCCCAGGCCGGCAGTCAGCTCGCGGCGGTCGAACTTGTCGAGCGAGCCCGAGAAGGTGGTGCAGAAGCCGCCATATTCGTTCTCGAAAAGGTCAACGATGCCGGTGAAGCCGCGCTCAGCGAGTAACGCTCCGTACAGGCCGCTCTGAGAAGAACGACCAGCATGCATCCTTTTCACCATCGCACCGAACTGAGCGGCCATGAGACCGGCCGATTGCGTCCCCGTAATGCCAAGTGCGTGCACCGTGCGGTCCACATCAAGCGCAAGCGCTCGGGAAGCCGCAGCGCAGGCGGAGAAGACGCCCACCGTGGCCCCGGAATGCCATCCTTGCCCGATGTGCTCCTGCCCCATGCACATGCCGACCCGAGGACCGATTTCGTAGCCGGCAACAGCGGCCGTCAGGAAGTCCTTGCCGGTCATGTTGCCCCGCAGCTCGGCTACGGCGAGCAGTGCTGGCAGGGTCACGGCACCGACGTGGAGCACGCCTACCCGATGCACGTCGTCCAATTCAAAGCTTTGAACCAAGGTCCCGTTCACCAAAGCTGCATGCGGCGCCGACAGCTTGCGGTTCGTGCCCCAGATTGTGCAGCCGGGCGTGCTGTCCACAGCCCCGAGCGTCTCCATCAGGATGCGGCTCCAAGGAAGCTGCGAGCCGAAGAGTGCGCAGCCCAGGCTGTCCAGGATGAGCAGCTTGATGCGCTCGATCACCTCACTCGGAACATCTTCGAAGCGCAGTCCCGACACAAAGCGTGAGATACCGGCCGTGTACTCGTTACCGGTGGAAGTGTGCTGGCCCATGGAGGCTCCCATTAGAAAGTGCGTGAAGCGCTCAGCCAGCGGAGGGATTGCTCCTCCTCCAGGCGTTGCAGGCGGTCGAAAAGCGAAGCGGACTGCTCGCCCAGATCCCTGGTCAGGGACGAGAACTTGCGGCGGAACCGATCCGGCGTGAATGGTTGGGAGGGGAAGCCCGGCGCCGTCTGCACCTCGGCAGAGAAGCTGCGCCCGTCGTGCAGGCGCACTGTGGTCCGCGTCGCCCAGCCGAAAGCGAAGCCGCCGGTGCCGGCAACCTCGATCCGCTCACAAAGCGCCCCGATCACCGGATTGGCAAGCGAGCGTGTGAACGTTGCCGGGTCGTCTGGATCGAGCACGAGCGCCGCGGCGACGCAGAAGGGGATGCTGTACTGGGCGGCTACTGGATCCGCCGGGTGCCGGTTTCCGTGCAGCGCCGCCATCTTCGGCGTGCCCTCGACCCGCACGGCCGCAATTTCAGCTGCCTCGAAACGGTGCTCCGCCTTAAGCTGGCGCACCGCCTCGACCGGCGTATGAGCGGTGATGTGACTAGGATAGGCCTTGAAGCAGATCTTCAACGTCTCCCACTCAGCGCCAAGGCCCGACACCAGGGCGGGCACGTCCGCTTCGCTGCAATAAGCGTGAAGGAAGCCGTGCGCCCCTTCCAGTACGCTGGACGGACCGGTGAAGCCGCGTTGGGCCAGACGGGCAGCCAGGACACCCGCTTGGGCAGCCCGCCCGAGATGGAGGCGCTTGACCATTCCGCCCTCACCCGCGGCGGCGAACTCGAGCAACCCGCCACCCAGCGACCCCGCAATCCCCAGCGCCATCGTCATCTGCTCGGCATCAAGTTTGATCAGGCTGCCGCAGGCGATTGCAGCCCCGAACGGACCCGTGAGACCCGGAGCGTGAAAGCCGCGGGTCTCAGCGCTGTGCTTGGTTGCGCGACCGATGCGGAACATCACCTCGCAGCCGGCGACCACCGCTGTGAGGAGATCGCGACCGGACCGGTTCTCCTCCTGCGCCAACGCGAGAGCGGCGCTCACCAGCACCGCTCCCGGGTGCACTCCAGCCCCTGGCTGACGCAGGGTGTCGAGTTCGAGGGCATGGGCAAGCGTGCCGTTCACCAGTGCAGCGGATTCGGCGCCTACCCCCGGCACGCTCTTGGACGCCCCAAGAATGAATGAGCTGCCGCCGCCCTTGGTCCCGTATAGCTCCGCAACGATCCGCCCGGCCGGCGAGCCATGACCGTAAACCGCAGCCGCGACAGTATCCACGACGCAGTTACGCGCGCAAGCAAGCACCACATCGGGCATATCGTCGAACTGCAGTCGGCGGGCAAAGGCAGCCAAGACAGGTGCCGCAGCAGCGGCTGTGGCACTCATGACCGAGATCCTCTCGCAATCGCGAAACTGGTCTACGGGCACACCGAGCGCGTTGTAAATTGAAGGTTCGGTCGATATTATTGCTAAAATCGCAACAATGGAGGGCGCATGTTGGGCCCGCACATCGATCTTGATGAGCTTCGCAGCTTCGTCGAAGTCGGTGCCTCACTGTCGTTCGTTCATGCAGCAGAGCGGCTTGGCATTTCGGCTTCGACTGCGACGCGCCGGGTGCAACGTCTTGAAAAGGCGTTGGGGGTAGCGCTGCTGATCCGCAGCACGCGCGAAGTGGCCCTGAGCGCAGCGGGACAACGGTTCCTGCCGCGGGCAAAGCAGGTGCTTGCAACGCTAAGCGCCGCCGTACAGGACCTGGAGGATAGCGAACGGGTACGGTCCCTGCACCTGACGCTGGCTTCACTCCCCACGGTGACCGGCAACCTGCTCCCTGAGATCATCCGGCGGTTTAGAATACGCTGGCCGCACATCTTCCTACGCGTCATCGAGTGCGGCGCGAGGGAGGTACTTGGCCGCGTCCGGGACGGAACTGCCGATTTTGGCTTCACCTTCGAGGATCCGCACAGCCGAACCGGCGAGCACTGGCCACAGCTTGCCTTTCAGAAGGTGGTCGACGACCCCTATTGCCTGATTGTTCCTGCGGCTCATCCGCTTGCCGAGTCTGAGGATGTGCGGTGGCGCGACCTAAAACCCTATGCAACAATCGCTGCCGGGCCCAACAGCGGCAACATGAAGCTGTTGCGCAGCAAATTGCAGGGCTTGGATTGGCTATCAGACACCGTTTACGAGATTGATCATCTCACTACCTCCCTGGGGATGGTGGAAGCCGGTCTAGGAATTGCCGTTGTCCCGCTTTCCTCTGTTCCCATAGGAAAGCCGGGCGGCGTGGTGATGCGGCCCCTTACTGAACCGTCCGTCCATCGGACCCTGGGACTCTTCCGGCGACGTGACCAGGCGCTGGGGGACGCCGCGCGTCAGTTTCTTGCGATCGCGCAAGCTGTCCCCCACATTTCTCCACGGCTCGAGTGATCACCCCCGGTCGATCAGGCTGGCGAGCGCGGTCGCGCATAGCATTCGGTGGGACACTCGGACTGCCTATTGGGTGAGCGAGTCTCCAGCAGAGGCCGGTAGCTTTGCGAACCACGCCAACGAGATCAGGGACAACAACCCGATAACCACAAACGCGACGTGAACCGTCCAGGCGTCCAGTACAGCCTGTCCATTCGACTGCATCAGGGCGTAGAGGATCACTGCCGCACTAGCCGTGCTGATCGATTGAACCATCTGCTGGACGATCGCCGTCGTCGTGGTAGCACGACCCATCTGTGCTTCGCTGATGTCGGCAAAGGCGAGGCTCCAGGTGGCAGTGAACTGTAGTGCTCGGAAAAAGCCGCCCGCCGCGAGCGCTGCCATGATGGCGCTGCTCGGCATGTCTGGCGTGATTAGCGCATAGGACATGAAGATGACGCTTGTTAGAACACAGTTCGACACCAGCACCCGGCGGAACCCGAACCGCCGAAGCAATGGCGGAGCGACGGTCTTCATCAGCAAGGATCCTACCGCGGTCATGAACGTCATGGTACCGGCCGCTAAGGCGGACATCCCGAAGGCGACCTGAAACATAAGCGCGAACAGGAACGGGGTGGCGCCGGGAATCAGGCGGAAGAACGCGCCGCCAATGACCGCGCTGCGAAACGTCGCAATTTGGAAGAGCTTTAGATCGACCGCAGCGTCGTGCCGGCGCTTCGCATGCCGCCAGTAGAACACGGCAGCTACAAGTGCGAGGGCGAATGCGGCCAGGATCGGCAACGCTTCGGCATCGGGCTGCAGCAACAGATCGAGCGCGTAGATGAACGATGCCGAACCGATTCCGATCAGCATGCTGCCGCGCCAGTCCAGGCGTCCAGCCGCCCGGGCAGGCACCAAGGGGACGTGGCGGGCGACGAGCGCAAAAGCGATGACGGCCACGGGCAAGTTGATAAGGAAAACCCAATGCCAGCCAAGTACACCGACGACCAACCCACCGATCAATGGACCGGCAAGCGGACCTAATTGAACGGGCAAGCTGAGCACCGACAGGGCGCTGATCAATTCGTTCCTGGGCGTACTGCGCAGAAGTATCAATCGTCCAACGGGCGCGATCATCGCACCCGCGAGACCTTGCGTGATCCGTGCCGCTACCAGAACAGTAAGAGATTGCGCCAAACCGCATGCAAGGGATGAAGCTGCAAACAACAATATCGCTACTTGCAACATGCGTGTGGCGCCGAACCGGTCCGCCAACCACGCCGACGCCGGCAGGAAGATCACTTGGGCAAGAATGTACGCGGTCAGAACAACGTTGAGCCGAAGGGGAGCAACACCGAGATCACGCGACATCGAAGGTAGTGCCACGGATATCGAGCTGGCATTGAGGCTCGACATCAGCAGGGCGGTGCCGATTATCGAGGGCACTTTCCAGCTCCGCAGGAAGCGCCCTCGCGTGTTTGCGAGACCATCGATTTCAAGCGGCCGCTCATCGTCCATGAAGCTTTCGCCGACAGCTCTCTCCGGCAGGTCGCTCAACGATCAGGCCCGGTCAGGCTGGTTCCGAGGTTGCGACCACCTTCGGAGACCACTTGGGGCGCAGTAGGATCAGGTTGGACGCAGCGCCGATCAGCAGGAAAACAACGATGACCTTCATCGGCAGGTCGTAGCTTCCACTTACATGGAGCAGCCATCCTGACAGCATCGCCGTGGTCCCACCAGAGAGACCTGCGGCCAGGTGCTGCACCCCCGTCACTATGCCCACGGCAGGAGCAGGAACCAGCGTGATCTTGGTGAGCACAAGGTTGTTCGCGCTGGCCAGCCCGAGACACGACAAAGAGAAAATGTTCCAGAACAACGCAGCTGGCAAACTGTCGACGTAGGCGCCAAAAAGTACCGAAGTGGCCCCAATGAACCCGGCGAGAACAAAGGCCTTGCGGACAAAGATGGCATTGCTGCCACGCGCAATGATGCGATCAGCCACCCAGCCAGCGATGACAGACACGAGAGCAATCCCGGCGAAACTGAAGAAGGTGTAGAAACCCGATTGAGAAAGCGAGAGCCCACGCTGGTCCACCAAGTACGAAGGCATCCAGGTCATGCAGAAATATAGAAAGTAACTGTAGCAAAAATTGGTGATCATCGCCCCCCACACGACTGGCGAGGCCAGGATGTTGCGCATCGGCACCGCCGCGGCCCGCCGCATTGCAACCGCCAATTGCTCTCCCTTCGGGTAGTCATTGCGGACGAGTAGCATCCACGGGATCAGCCAGAGGAGGGCCAAGGCGCCCGTGAAGAAGAACATCATTCGCCAGCTGTGGCTCACGATGAGCCAAGCAGCGATAGGAGCACCGATGGCGGTACCGGTCTGGTTTCCCATCAGAAAAAGTCCGAGCGCCATGCCGGCATGGCGCTCGGGGATGTTGAGCCGGATCCAGCGATAGCTTGCCGGGTTAACCATGCCCTCCGCGATTCCGACGAACACGCGCGTAACAATCAGCCCGGCGAACGCCGTCATGGTTCCCGCAACGACCGTGGCAAAGCACCACAGCGCGAAGCAGATAGCATAGGGGTACTTCACACCGAAGCGGTCGGCGATCCAGCCCATGGGAACTTGGGCCAGTGCGTAGCTCCAGAAGAAGGCCGCCCCCAGCCATCCACGCTGCTGCGGCGAAAGACCGAAGTATCCGGTGAACTCCCGATCCGCCAGCACGGCCGAGATGCTCGAGCGATCAAGAAAGGCGACGAGGACACCAACGCACAGAAGAGCGAGAATACCCCACGGCGTCTGCCGCGGAACCGCTCTCGCATCCACGACCGAGCCGTCGGCAGTTGGCGTCATTTGCCCCATGGCGGTACTCATCGACCGGTGTCGCTCGTCGACATCGTCACGTGAGTTTCCGTCGCGTCGCCACCTATCGAATTCGAGCCGGCGGACGTTGCAAACATCGCGTCGGAAAAGGCCACGCGGGCCTCTGCGCTGCGCAGCCGCGGGGTCGGAAAGGCGAGCCCCCACTGGTCACGGCGGCCGGGCCGAAAGTTCCACTCTTCCGGTCCCTTAACGACGTAGCTCTCGTCAACCTGCTCGACCTCGGTGGTGTATTCGACAACGAAGCCCCCCGGGCCGACAAAATAGCAGAACACGTTGTCACAAGGGCCGTGTCGGCCGACGCCCCACCCGATTTCCTCGCCGCGCTCAACCATGTTGGCCGTCGCCGACATCACCGAGTCGATGTCGGGCACCTCAAGGGCGAGATGGTTGAACGAGCTCGCAACCGAAACATAGAAGGCCAAGCTGTGATGGTCATCGTTGCAGTTCAGGAAAGTGATCGTCTTGGTACGATCGATGACCTTGAACCCGAGTTGATTGACGAAAAACGGGGCGTCGCGATCCGGGGTGTTGAGAACGACGTGCGCAACCTTGCGCGGTCGATCAGGCATGTCCTCGGTGTCCATGTGCCGCGCGGGCTCGGAGATCACCCGAAATACCCGCCCCTCCCCTGGGTCGCGGAAGGAAAAGCCGTATCCTCCACCTGGATCGCTAAATGTCTCAAGTGGGCTGACGGCGGTGCCGGCTTGTGCAAGCGAGGAGTGAAGCGCATCGGCGTGCGCGCGCGTCTCGATCGAGAAATCAACCGCGAGCATCCGCGGTTCAAAATGACGGTGCAGCGCCAAGACGTAATAGTCCGGCCCAGTGCCGCGCAGGTAGATCACATCGTCGCTCCGCTGAACGATGCTCAGGCCGAAATCCTCATAGTAGCGGACTGCTGCGTCCAGGTCGGGGAGGCCAAAATGAGCACTCCGGATGCCATTGATGCCGGTCTTCGTCTTCATTCTGTCGATCCTCCCGACGTCCGGTTCAGGCCGCCTTGCTTACCGAGATGGCCTGCTTGTCACGTTCTGACTGGATTGGGCGACGCTCCGGGAACTCGCCGAGTTGCTCTCCCAGGCCCATGGCCGCCACCCGCTCATAGACGATGGAGGCAAGCGCGATATCCTGTTCGGCGGTGCCTACGGACTTATAGAGCACGGTCTCCTCCTGGGAGCGCCGGCCGATGGCCGGGTCACGGAGAACCTGCCACAGCTCGGCAACGTGCTCATTTCCAGCCAGTCCGGCTTCCTGCGCCAGCATCCCGTCTCCCGACTCCAGCACATGCTCCAGGTCATCGGCGACGACTCGCGCACGCTCCCAAACGGAGATGTCCACTTCGCGGTGCTGCGGCCGTACCGAACTGATGCCGCACACCAGTGCGCCGGGCTTGAGATCCTTGGCGAAGACGACCGGGAAGCCCTTTGCGCGAAAGCCGCTGAGCACCACGTCTGCCGCCGCGATTGCTTCCCCCGCATCAGGGCAAGGCAGCACGACGACACCGGGTAGCTGCGCAGCCAGATCGGCTGCAAAGCGCTCGCGGTTGGCCGGCGTGGGACTGGAAACCAGCACGCGTTTGGCAGGCAGTACCTGCATCACCGCATCGATCAGCGCCCGGGCCTGGACACCCGATCCGATCACCGTGATCGTCTCGGCGCCTGCCGGGGCGAGGTGCTTCACCGCGATCGCCGCAGCGGCGGCCGTGCGGTAGGCAGTGATCCAGTTCGCATCCATCAGAGCAACCGTTGCGCCGTCCTCGATCCGGA
>Ga0210040_10003883_pt1 | contig 19905 bp, 21 predicted proteins | sample CryGeyCG12114_NA_FD_185462 | JGI IMG/M metagenome (GOLD analysis project Ga0210040, IMG submission 185462) | Groundwater microbial communities from aquifer - Crystal Geyser CG19_WC_8/21/14_NA (SPAdes) (version 2) | ecosystem: Environmental > Aquatic > Deep subsurface > Groundwater | place: USA... | reverse complement strand
CCCGAACTCTTTTGCATGTTTTGTCCCGTTACATTCCACCTGTTCAGTGACGATCGAGACTGCAGCTCAGGACCAGTCAAGTCAAGCGCCAGGCAGGATGTGATCGGCCATTGACCGCTCCTACGCCGCTGGTTGTCCGTAACAGCTGGTGGACACCACCTAGGCTTGCAAGTACATCTCAATGATACTGACCCTGACATATAGACGACAACTCTGAAACGCATTTCTAAGGTACTCAAGCATTTATTACAGTACCTCATAGACATTGCGCTTGTTATTACAGTACCTCATAGACATTGCGCTTGTTACACTCTTAGGTAAGGCTGGGCGAAACGGACGCGTATCAATGAGTTGATAACCGATCTCAACAATGGCGTTGGTCCTAAAGAGGAAGGAGACGTCACGGTGCGTCTCGGAGTTGTGCAGTTCATGCCGAGGTCGGAGATCTTCAAACATCTCAAGCTTTCACACGCCGGAGCCATCGTAGAGGCATCTTGGAATGAGGCATTGTGGGGGCACCGGGGACAAAGGCTTCATTTGAGCCATACATGTCTTAGTGCTCGAGATATTATGCATTTTCTAGGTGGAGAAGGAGGAGAGCATGGCGACCTCGGGTGAGGGGTTCCTACCGTCTGGACGAAATGGAGTATTTGTCGACTCTCTAAGGTCGATTTCTCATATTACACTTACTGAAGTCTGTAAAGTATCGTCACAGTACAACAGACTAGGAAGTTACGAAGAATAAGCGTCAAGATGTCCTACAAAGTCCCATTCGAGCTCAAGAATCCCGACCTCCTCAAGTACGATTCGTACGTCCACGGCGAATGGGTCAAAGCGAAGTCAGGCAAGACCTTTGAGGTCGTTGACCCTGGCTCGGACAAGGCATGGGCTGCCTGTCCTGACAACGGCGCCGAAGACGTCGATAATGCTATCCAGTCCTCATACAAGGCCTTCAAGGAATTTGGGGTAATGAACCCCAGGAAGAGAGCCGAGTTAATCCTCGCATGGCACAATCTGATCACAGAAAACAAGGACGATCTTGCTAAGATCCTGACATACGAAACGGGCAAGCCTCTTGCTGAAGCCGCCGGCGAGCTTACCTATTCGCTCGGCTTCACATGGTGGTTCGCAGGGGAAGCAGAACGCATCCAGGGTGCCATTTCGACCCCTTCCGCACCGAACCGGAGGACCTTTATCGTTAAACAGCCGATTGGTCCTGCGGTCGCACTTGTGCCATGGAACTTCCCTATCGCTATGGTTATGCGAAAGGCTGGTGCTGCCTTTGCTGCTGGTTGCACAATGACTGTCAAGCCATCGCCAGAAACGCCTCTGACCTGCTTGAGTCTTTGCCATTTGGCATCAGAAGCAGGCTTCCCACCTGGTGTCTTTAATGTTCTCACAACCTCGCTTGAGAACACTCCACCTCTATCCGAGGCAATGATCCTGCATCCTCTTGTCAAGAAGGTAACTTTCACTGGGTCAACAAGAATTGGCAAGCTCGTCGCAGGTCTTTGCGCACGGAACCTCAAGAAGTGCACACTTGAGCTTGGTGGTAACTGTCCATTCATTATCTTCGATGACGCAAACCTGGAGCAGGCGCTTGAGCAATTTATGGCCCTAAAATGGAGGCATGCTGGCCAGGCTTGCATCACCGCGAATAGGCTGTACGTCCAAGCAGGTGTCTACGATAAATTTACGCAGATGGTGGTAGAGAGGACGAAGAAGCTGAAGATGGGTCATGGTGGTGAAGAAGGCACAACACTGGGACCAGTATGTACGCCGCGAGGCCTGGTGAAGGCTGAAGAACAAGCTGAGGATGCAGTCAAAAATGGTGCTAAGATGGTGCTTGGTACAGGCAAGGCTGAGAAGGGCGCCAAGGAAGCCGATGGATCAGGCAAGGGTCAAGGAGTAGGCGGCTACTACATGTCGCCCACCATCCTCACAGACATGTCACCGGACATGTTGATGGCGCGGGAAGAGACTTTTGCACCTGTTTGTGGCCTGTTTAAGTTTGAGACCGAGCAGGAGGTCGTCAAATGGGCTAATGACACAAGCATGGGGCTCGGTAAGTCATGTCTACAAACTCCGTCGGTCGTTTGCTAATCCTCTACTAGCGTCATACGCATTTACGAAGAACGTCGACAGGATGTGGAGGATGTTGGAGAACCTAGAAGCTGGTATGATCGGTCTGAATACCGGCAACAGCTCAGCAGCCGAGACTCCTTTCGGAGGCATCAAAGAGTCCGGATACGGAAAAGAATCTGGTAAGTTTAACCGCAAGTTTACCGGTGTGTGCTTACTAACTTGTATCAGGCAAGGATGTCGCCGTTCGCGAATATCTCGTTGAGAAGACCGGTACATTCACAATTGAGGGTCAATACTAGGCTCTGTAAACCCGATGCGACCTTAGCAGCACAAGCGGGCTTGAGGCCTATGGGAGAACGCTAGGCCCATTGTACTGCGAATGTCGCTACAGTACACCTTGTATAATGGATATAGGACTTCTAATGTTCGATTAATCCGCGCCATGCTCGCAGGATCTACATGTCGATATTGACGACAACGCTTCGCTCAAACTAGTTTAGCTTGCGAGACATGGCACGGGTATGGAGGCTCTCTCCCGACACTTGGCTGCTCTTCTCGTCCTTGATTCATCGATAGGCTATCACTCATTCCCTAGCACGGTCATACTCATCAATATAGTCACCTCGAAGACATCTAGCATCATTGCTCGATCGTACCTACTCGTGTCCGTCATGATGCTGACGCGTGAGTCGTCTCCGAGTGTGGAGTAGATCAGCTGCCCTGGGAAAGAGGATCGTCGCTCCTGCCTTTGCAAGCACTTGATGTATTGCTTGATATGCAGAGCTTGACCATAAATTTCGTGCCAACCCTCACCGTCGTTCTTTGCCATCTTTGCAGACTTCTAGTCTCTCTTTGGCTAGTTGTCCTTGCCAGACTCGGATGCTGTGCTACTAACACTCATGCTGTACTACCTAGCCGGCCTTTACTAACCGTCCTTACAGCTATCTAGCAAGATGACAGCCTCCAGAATTTCGCACTGGGCGCAGCAAGCCTTCATGTTAACTTCTCTACTCGCAAACACTAGTGATTTTGCTGCGGTAGATACTTCGAGGACGATGGCAGCTACCTCAATAACGAGCTTTCAAGCTCAATTTACCGTGGCTCCTACTGCCGATGTTGGGGCACCTCTCCTACCGAACATCGAAGACCCTAACGCGAAGGACGCCCAGGTTGAATGCCCTGGGTATCTCGCCACTCAGGTCAACCTCAAGGATTGTGGCTTTACAGCACATTTGAGCCTGCTCGGCGAAGCTTGTGACGTGTATGGTACAGACATACAAAATCTTGTACTTACCGTCGAGCATCAAGCCAAAACAAGGTTGCACGTCAACATTCAACCTTCCCATATTACGCCAGAAAATGGTTCCTGGTACTATTCTGAACGAAACATGGGTGCCAGCCCCTCAACAGGAAGAGTGCCTCGATGAGTCCGATCTTGTATTTAGCTGGACCAACACACCGAGCTTCGGTTTCAACGTGACAAGAACGTCCACTCAGGAGGTGATTTTCTCCACGGATGGAAGCAAGCTCATCTACGAGAATCAGTTCATCGAATTTGTCACGTCGATGGATGAAGGCTACAACCTCTACGGCCTGGGTGAAGTCATTCATGGCTTGCGTCTTCAGCCTGGATTGACGAGAACAATTTATGCTGCAGATGCTGGCGATCCAATTGATGGCAATATTTATGGTAGTCATCCTTTCTACCTTGAAACAAGATACCCCAAGGTCCAAGGGGGTAACACTGGCAGCAAAGACTCGTCAACATCACACGGTGTATATCTGAGAAATGCCCATGCTCAAGAGATCCTCATGCATGATACGAACGTCACTTGGAGAACACTAGGAGGCGATATCGATTTGTACTTCTTTTCTGGCCCTTCTCAGCCTGAGGTCACCAGCCAGTACATCCATCAAATCGGTCTTCCTGTCATGCAGCAATATTGGACTCTGGTAAGTACCGGAGGCCTTTCATGAACGAATCCGCTAACCCACCATCAGGGCTATCATCAGTGCAGATGGGGCTACGAGAACTGGTCAATGACAGAAGAAGTTGTCAACAACTTCGCAAAGTTCGAGATACCTCTAGAAACCATGTGGAATGATATCGACTACATGAAAGGTTACCGGGACTTCGATAATGACCCGATACGTTTCCCGTACGATGAGGGTAAAGAGTTCCTGGATCGTCTCCATGCGAATGGTCAGCACTATGTCCCTATCATCGACGCTGCGATCTATCACCCGAACCCGTGGAATGAGTCGGACGCCTATCAAGTATTTAATGATGGCAACGAGACTGGCAGCTTCATGTTAAACCCTGATAGGAGTCTTTACATTGGACAGGTCTGGCCAGGTTTCACGGTCTTCCCAGGTACGTCACATCGTATGTAGAAGACATGGATTCTAACTGGTTTTTAGACTGGATGACTATGTCCGCTCCGAAGTGGTGGCTCAAGACCATGGCTGCGTGGCAATTGAAGATACCATTCGACGGCCTGTGGATTGACATGAACGAAGTCAGCTCTTTCTGTGTGGGATCGTGTGGCTCGAAGAACCTATCTCAGAATCCTGTACATCCAGCCTTCAAATTACCGGGCGAGCCAGGTGCTCTTGTGTTTGAGTATCCCGAAGGGTTCAATATCACAAATGCTACCGAAGCAGCTTCTGCACAGTATGGCTCTTCGACCCAAGCAGCGGCAGCATCGACGATTGCGGGCCCATCGTCAACCACATCTGACTACCTAAGAACAAGTCCCATAGTAGGGGAGCGTAACATCAATCACCCACCCTACGTTATCAACCATGTGCACGGCGACCTTGCAGTACATGCTACCTCACCGAATGCCACCCATCATAATGGTGTGAAGGAGTACGATGTACATAATCTCTACGGACATCAGCTCCTGCAAAATACATACAGAGCCATGACAGCCATTATGCCTGGCAAACGTCCTTTCATCATAGGGCGATCAACATTTGCTGGTTCAGGAAACTACTCCGGCCACTGGGGCGGTGACAACTTTTCCAAATTCACGTACATGTACTTCTCGATCCCTCAAGCGCTATCTATGTCCCTCTTTGGCCTTCCAATGTTCGGAGTCGACACATGCGGTTTTGGAGGCAATAGTGATGAAGAGTTATGCAATCGCTGGATGATGCTTTCGGCCTTCTTTCCCTTCTATCGGAACCACAACGTTTTAGGCGCAATCAGCCAAGAGCCTTATGTTTGGGAGAGCGTGATGCAGGCCACAAAGGGTGCGATGAACATACGATTCCAGCTGTTACCTTACATGTACACGTTGTTCTATCATGCTCATACATCTGGAGACACGGTCATGAGAGCATTGGCTTGGGAGTTTCCGAAGGACGCATTACTTGCAGATGCAGATCGACAATTCTTCCTCGGATCAGCAATTCTGGTGACACCTGTTCTGACGCAGGGTCACACTACTGTCGATGGTGTGTTTCCTGGTCTGGTTGAGGGCACAGATGTGTACTATGACTGGTACAACCAGAGCGCCATAAATGTGCCGAAAAGGAAGAATACGACTATTGAGGCACCGCTGGGACACATTCCAGTGTACGTCCGAGGAGGTAACATTCTTGCCACACAGGAGATGAGAATGACCACGAGGGAGGCAAGGAAGACGGATTGGAGTCTCATTGTGGCTATGGACAAGGATGGACGTGCTAATGGTACACTGTACCTTGATGATGGTGTCAGTATCGAGCCTGAAGCCTCATTGTGGCTATGGATAAGGATGGACGTGCTAATGGTACACTGTACCTTGATGATGGGGTCAGTATCGAGCCTGAAGCCACAAAGATCGTTATCATGGGTGGTCAAGTTGCAGTTTCGGCGGATCAAGCCAGGAGGAATGTTACGAGGTTGAGGGTTGACGTTTTTGTGGACGGTGAGTTCACAGATTTGGATCTGCCACTGGCGAATGTGACTGTGCTTGGTGTTGCAGCTCCTCCGGCAAGCCTGCAGGTGAAGGTCGACAAGAAGAATGTCATGGCTTGTGTCGAGTACTGCGCAGAGAGGCAGCGTCTTGTGATCTCTGACCTGCAGCAGGTGCTGGATGGGAAAGTGTGGGGGAAGTCCTGGTCGTTGACGCTGTAAAGCTAGCAAATGGAGAGACTTCGAAGGCTTCGTGTCTCGAGCAATGCAGTAGTTAATGGTGGAGTAAAACAATTCGCTTCATATATTGTCTGCCTTGCCATCGCTTGTCATTGTAGTCACTGTTGTTGTTCCTCTGCTTCGCGGTTACGGTCGAAACCGCAAAAGTAGTGAAGGTAATCATCCATTACAGGACAATGAACCTCAGCAACGTCATGCCACAATGTTGCGAATCTTCGAGTCCTTTTATCAATCACTTATTCCTGTGTCAGAGCCCCTTTTCGATGGGTATTGCTTTTCTGCCCTGATTGATTCTGGCAACTTTCAAAAAGCTGACATTGAATTTGTTGAACTGCATCGTTGCTGCCGACAGCTGTCACCTCATGCCTACTTCGACGCCAACTCATTTTATCTTCTTAGAAACCACGAATACCAAATAGCTACGGCACGAAATTAGAGCATTTCATCCTGCCTCTTGAACGCAATCGATGCCCGAGCCATACACCAAGCTTTCAAGGGCACAAAGCCGCGCGGCAGAAAGATTGCTCGCTTAGCGATGCCACTGCGCCATGGATCCCTTCTCTTGAAGGCAGCGAATGCTGGCACAACGTTATGGCGAGAAGGAACAGGCTCAGAGAGCAGGCCTTCACAGAACTCACTCAAGTAAATCGATGCGTTGGTTCCCCGAACAAGATAATGCCGAACTCTATCGCCACGGAATGATACGCTATGCATTGACTGCGTCGATTCAGGCCGGGTACGAGCAACAAGTGTTGGTTCAAAGCATGGGCTCGTTTACCTGCAGCGTTCTGGGAAAGATTTGAGAACCCCGATCGAAGACCAGCATCCACGTATTACGATTGCGAACTGTCCTCGTGCGTGCGTTTTCGGAGCTGGCGATTACCTCTGCTTCGTTTCTGACAACATTTGGGCAACCGTCTTACTGTGAGATTTACAGCACTTACTAGTCGAACCAGATGAGACGAGCAGGTGTACAAGATGCAATATATAGTAGAGCTATATATTAGGGAAACAGAATACGTAATCTGGAACTAATCTTTAGAATAGGTACTCGCTTATACAGCATCTCCATTTTTGCTGTTTAATACTCCTTACACAGTATTTTATGTTGTGGTTCGTATGCGGGAGAGATGACTATGACTATGGTCTGGATGAGATGCCATGATGGGTGCTGTATGAGCAGCTGGGGATCACGTGCAGCCTATCAGGAAAGTACACTAGTCCCAAGATAGCTCTAGTGGCATACCCCTGTCCGCCGTGAAAGAGCTGTGTTGAACAGAACGAAGGTCGAGCTTACATACTATTGCTCGATCATGCTGCTGGAGGCAGAGTTACGAGTCACGGCGTCGATTACCATGTGCGTCCGCCCAAAAATGAGCCGCGAAGCCGCTTTTTGCCGGCACTCACCCAGGATCCTTCCGGGATCCCCCTGCTCTTCCGGATCCTCACCACAACATACGATATACCTCAAGGAGCATCAGATAGCAAAAATGGAGATGCTGGTGATCGAAACCAGGGCCTTCCGCACTCTACACGTCGACAGCAGTGACATACATGCAAAGCGGACTGAGACATATCAGTAATGGCGTCTAGGGAGGGACAGGAGAGACAAACCGCTCTACCACTGAGCTACATCCCCCAACCTGTGGGCGATTTTGTGACGAAATGTTGGGCGCATTATATATGAAGCACGCAGCAACGAGGGCACCAAGAGCCGGATTGCAGGACAGAATTTTCCACTTGTGGAGCTGGAAAGCTCAAGATCCGGAGCACCAAAAAAATCCGCCTTCTAAAGTTTGCTTGAAAGGGTTAGCTCAGACAAGGATCTCGTCGTGCAATCAGCAACGATGAGCGCTTGGCTTCGAGTGCGCTGGAGAGCTTATTGATACCTTTGGCAAGACTTCGGAACGTTCATCTGGAGCTACTACTTACCAGCATACTATACCACCTACATCAGTACTAGCCTTTCAGCATCCTGTCTCGATCATGTCTTCTGACTATGCCAGAGGGATCTTGGAGAACCATGTAATGTCTTGTATCTTCTCGTCACTGTCACCTTACTGGATGCGCAACGTCCTGAACTTTCCGACCGGGTCAGAAAGCTTAGGACCCGGACGAGCCACTGCAAATTCAAGAGATAAATGTACATGTATTCTTGTCATGACGAGGCAAATGACAGCCAGTGCGCAACCGCTGTCCTCTTATACGCAGTCGCCATACCCGACGCACAACATCTAGGTCGGGTCAAGAAGTTGCCAAAGGTAGCTGTTTATGGCTGTGAAGCACGATCCGGCAGTGTCTGCACCGAACACAATCTGGATAGCAGGTGCCTTTGGCTGGTGCGCAGTAGAACGTTCCGGCATCAGCTTCTTAGGAGGTGCATCATACGCAGTATACGGTACTTCCGCTGAGTGAGCACTCCTTCTCCATTGAAGTCTTCATTTAGCTACTCTACAAACCACAATCTCACAGCTAACACAAAGCCGAGCTCGCTCTGCTCGAAAGTCGCTTCGTACAGCGCTGGTGTTGCGGCCACCACCGACTTACCATAGCTCCGACCTCAGCTGCAAAGATAGCAAGAGCGGTCTATGAACAAATCAGCGTAATGCCCTACTTGAGTTTAGCAATCACGTATGCGACGCTATTCTGGTTCCATTCTTTGGTCCCCGACGGGCTATTCGATCCATGCGGATTACTCTGTAAGAGTACAATCTATCGGCTTCCCCTTTGGGGGCCATGGTCTTGAGTTCCGGTCTGTAACGAATGTGCTGTAAGTTTACGAAAATGAGAGTCGCTATCTGAAAACGCCCAACTAGGCTGTGTACGTTGCGCACTACCTTGTGCTTGTGGCGATGCGGAGAACCTTCTTTAGGAACACTGTAAATGCATCGAAGCAGTTAAATTCAAATTTGAGGTATTTTAGCTCAGCTTACTCATCTTCGTCTGGCCAAATGAGTAGAAGTGCAATACGTGCTTCTGGTGACGGAAGTCGCTCTAGAACTCACCAACAGACTAGTTATCTTAACTGGAGCAGAAGAAGTTCTTGCGCTCGGGCAGGCCCAATGGTACCTAAGTACTATTTGAGAAACGAGCTCCATTCGTAGAAGCACGTGATCCTCCAAAACGCGCACCTGCTCCTTCATTCAAAAGCCTTGATGCTACTGCATGACGTTGACGGTAACATCTTCAACTCTCCTAACACTTCTGCGCCGCACTTTTAGCATTCTGACATATTGGACATATCACATAATCCCACGTCAGAATCTCACTTCGCGGAGGACGAGCTCGTCTGCTGCTCCTCCGGTATTGGCAGCGACGACGGTGGAGGTGTCAGGTACGGCGTATCAGCATCTCGATCCTCGACGACTGTTGCAAACGACTCCGCATCGCTGTTAGTGTCGTTCGCTGCTACGTTGGCCTCAGCTATGGCAGCAGGATGGTTTGTGATGGAACCCTCGACTGTCCATTCACCAACGACAGGGACATAATCGTCTCGGGCAAGAACTTCGATCTCTTCCTCGTCACTCGCCAGTGGCTCTTCTCGCAACTTGTATAAGTCTTCGTGCTCTTGCTCCTCTCCCTTCGCTGTCTGAAGGGACTCCTCTGCTGCACGCAACAGCTTGTCGTACTCGTCGACCCAGAAGGACTCATTGTGAGTGTTGCGTTCGACCTGATTGGAGTATAGGTGTCAGCTTTGCCACAGAAACAATGATTATGGCTGAAATCAATGTCGGCTCCGGCGGCCTCTTCGGAGGCGAGTCACGATCGCGATATGGTATTACGGCAAATGGAGGCATTCAGGATCTTGCTCACCTTCAGTTCTTCGGCAAGTCGTACAGCCTCTTTGGCGATGTCGATTTTCTCTGGCAGTGTTTGTGGATGACTGAGACCACAGATAATCAAGCATACATTCGCCCGGGTGTAGAGCGCTAGATCTGGTTTCAGCCGGAGTTCGAAGCATGTGTCAAGACAAGATTTAATGTCTCCTTGAAGTGCCCTCTGCGTGTTATCCATTATCGAGTTGATCTCGAAGATATAATGAGGCGGTGGGGGGACTGATGGTTTTTGGGTTCTCGTGAGAAGGAAGCAAGGAACTCATTGAAGAAAACATTGCAGGATCTAACTTAGGCAAGTTTTACTTCTAATGACGATATAGGACATTGGTTTACTACGTAAGGATATACCACACATCCCTGTCACTGACAATGATAAGGCAAGACAATCCAACTGGAAGGCTCGTGAAAGGCATGGTGAAAGGGTCTGGAATGCACTTTCACTTACTGTGCAGGAAATCAACTCACCAACAATGCAATCAATGCAAATTTCCGTCAACTGCAACACTTTCATATGCCATCTCTGCGTTATGATCTTTGGTAAGCATCTTCGGCCTTTTTCTGTTCTCAATGATATCGGCAACTTCCATCGTGTCCTACCATTAGCACTGGCAAAACCCCTGACATTCCTCCATGGCATCTTCAGGCGACGACGAGTCGGACGTCGACGTATTCCCCTGCACCGAGCCTGGATGCGGTAAATCTTTTGCTACTCAGAAACTCCTCGACGACCACTATAGACGCTCTCATGCGAGCAAAGACTATAAATGGTACGTACACACCACATACACACTTTGTCCTCGTTTCCGCATAGGGCGATGATGACATGCGTGAATGTCAATCGACTGAGTTCTTTTTCTACAAGAGGTTGAGTATCATTCTAACGATTCTTGTTTCCTACTCTAATGAGATTCACCCTTTCCCGTTTCCACTTCATTTGGATTGACTTTGTATAGCACTATCCCGGGATGCGGTTTCGCTGGTGTATCGGCGGCCGCCTTGCGAGCTCACCACCAATTGAAGCACGTATCCAGAAACAGCGTTTGCAATGTTGTCCCCGGCTGTCCGAAGACCTTTGCCACCTCCGAAGCATTGAACAACCACAAAAAGTATCACAAGAAGAGACCATTCCATTGTGCTCAGTGCTGGGCTCTATTCGAGACAGATGAAGCGCTCCAGAACCATCTTCCATGCCTAAAAAAGGCCACCACGCTCCAAGCAGGGTCTACAAAGAGTCAAACCGCAGCCAAGAAGCAGCCTGTGCAGCCACCGAAGCAGCCAGCTCCCTCCAAGCAGGGACAAACGGTGGTCCCGAAAGCGCAGCCAGAGCAGGTCATCGCATCCTCCTCCGATAGTGAGACGGAGACATCAGTAGAAGAGCAACCTGAGAGCATGCAGGAGCTTGTTGGAGATGTAATTCATGCAATGGTACAACAACGCTTCGCGGCTATCCGAACCGTTGTCGGGCTCGAATATCTCTCTCCTCTGCCCGAAACACCATCAGCCGCCCAACAAGAGGTTCTTGGGGGAAACCTGATCGCCTTTCGTGATGCACAATACACCAACCCAACTGCATCGCTTGCCAATCCGGTCATAGGTAATCCCTCAGCCAACCTTGTCTCGTTTACCAATCAGCGCAGATACCGCACTCTTCACGCCCGGGTCGTCAGGATTAAAGGCTCGAACAACGCCCGGCGGCTCAAGGTCGCAAATTACAAAGGGGAGCCTACCGCTCCGAACCATGAGTATCACGTACTCGACCTTCCTGCAAATCAATATGATACCCAAGCTGCCACAGAGATCGCAGGCTACCTTCGAGATATCTTAGAACGAGTGCCCACCTTCTTGCGTCTTCTATCCGTCAGTCAAAGAGTCTGGGCGGAGCGGGCCGCTATACGCCTCGCATTCGACAACAATCCGAACCTGAAACTTTGTCTCCCCCACCCTAGATACAACTCTAGCGGTAATTTTGGCGTCAAGAACAGATCATATCGCATACAGGCTAACGGGTACGACCCAAGCAAGAATGATGCATGGCAAGAGAGGCTGTGGGTTCCGATCGGACAGCTCCGCTTGAACCGCCCGATTCAGGTACCCTCCGAACCACGCATCACATGGACCGAAACAAGAGGCAATATACCGGCCACAGATAGGGAGAAGCTTACAGACGCGGACTTCGCACAAGCGTACAGAGTGGCACAGGCGGTAGCCGTTCGGTCGTACGGATTTGTGGGCTCCTGGGTTGCCTGCTGGAACGAAGCTGTGCAAACTATACAAGATCAGTGGGAGTCATCAGCCAGTACGGACAGACTTCCAAAGCAGAAGCTCACCTCAGGAGATGTCAACTGGACTGGTGAAGACTTCATCCGGATAGTTAAGACTGGGGGTAACAACACGACCATTCTGCCTGAAGCTATTCTGAGCGACAACATGGTAGGGCGTACTCATAGCATTGTGGTAGACAGCACCTCCAGAGAAAAGATATTTCCGGTCGTCAACTCTATGCTCGAAGCATTGAAGGCGAAACACGATTGCGATATCGTCTGGGGCGTTGGTTGTCACCGGGCAGATCTGGAGAACAAAGCCTTGGACCAAGAAGAGCCAATCTCATCCTACTATGATCAGCAGGATGCCGTCCAACGTCGTATTTGTCCAGAATGTTTGCGGATGAAGCCTTACGAGGAGTTCGATCAAGTGCTTGAGTATCGCTATTATCACATCTGTACTGATTGTATAGCTGTCTTCGATAAAGGCACGACAGATCCCCTGATCAAGGGCAAAGCATTCGGATACCACCTTCTGGAATACCTCAAGGAGGAAAATGAGCACTCTGGCGCGAACTTGAAAGAGAGGGAGCTCAAGGTCATCCAGCAGGAGATCTATGAGTATCTCATGAGCAGGCACAACATCAAAGGTTCTATCTTCAAGGATGGATATTGTCAGCAGAACCTTGATTACGATGACCAAACCAAGCGTCGGCAGGCCTGGGACAAGCAAAAAGTGAACGGCTTGCTTCCCAGCATCGAAGCCGGGCTACCGGTCGTGAAAGGTGGTAACGGGAAAACTGCATACCACGTCAAGGAGAATATGCTGGTCACGTCTGATTCTATCAACAGAGGAAAGCGGCATTATCCCCCAATCCTACTTCATGGTGTGCTGATGTTCCAGCTGGCTGTGCAGAGCAGTGACCAAAAGCTGTGGGAAAGCGCGGTCACGCTCTTTCGCATGTACTTGGTTAACCACTATGCCTATGGAGACCTTGGTCACGTTCAGCAGAACAAGAGAAGAGGAAAGACGTTCCCGAGCAATATCGATCAAATCATACGAAGCTTCACAACACCTCTTCTACTGAAGGCCGAAGCTCCGCCTGACAAGATCTATCGTTTCCTCTCTACACGTCAGCGAGTCCCTGTCCACCAGAGACTGACATGGAAGCATCCGAAACAAGATTGGCTCTATGACCAGCTGGGCAAAGCGGCAGAGGCGGTCTTTGGAGCGCACAATGTACAACGCTTTCGATACCTTTTTATTCGGCTGGCTTCCACAGGCGATGAAGTATTCTTCCCGTTCTCGGTAAAGTACAGCGTTGTGCAAGACTTTACACAGTGGGACTTGTTCGAGCTCTTATCTGTCCGAAAGCTCCGAAATATTGCTCATTGTCAAGCTCCTCATGCCCGGACAAAGCCACCCATTCAGTACTCTGTTGAGGAGCTCTTTCTCGTCATTGCAAACCTCTGGCTCCGTATGATCAAAGCTGATTATGACGCTGGCGTGCCTCTCTGGGCTTGCGGGAGAGATGAGGCAGGCTTGATGCTTGTTCCATCAATCAACGACCTACAATGCGCATCTCTTGGTCATCGTATCCCAGGCGAGGCTGAAAGTATAGGCCTTCGGAATTTCGATATGAGCAGTTCCGCACCTGTTTTGTTCGAAGCTAAAGACTGTCTTATGGTTTGGGAATCACAGTTTTGCAACCTCCTCAAGTTCAAGTATCCAATCGAGTCCCTCGAGGATGAAATCTTCCCCCAGCTTGCTTTGATCCGTCTAGCAAATCAGATGATTACAGATCCTTTGCTCCTACCGACACAGCCTTTGGAACTCACGCTGGACCAAGTGCCTGATCCATTTGCTGGGAAGCCACCGGCCGGCACCCTCATCACTGACACTGATTCCACTCGTCGCTTCGATGCCCAGACTGCTGGAATCTTGAGAGATGTCGTTGTTCAACACACTCGTAAGCACGCCAGCACGAAAACCTCTCAAGCTGTTGGAGATATCCTGGCTCCCGGGTCTCCTGCTCACGACAAGACTGGGCCGCAAGATGCGAATAGTGACCTGGTTCTTGCCGCGGCCGTGGAAGACGACGACGCACTCTTTCATTTTGCTATTGAAGAATCCCTACGAGACACGAGTAAGAACTCTAATGCAACACCGTACCTGGGCCGACGAAATATGCGCAATCTTGGTGCAACATGTTATGCATCTTGTATTCTGCAGCTGTTCTCGAATATTGGCAGTCTTCGGTCCATAATAACCCATGGATATGATATCAAAGTCCCGACTGGAAGGTCCCCGCTCATCCTTGAGAAGGCTGAAGATCCAGATGGTGTCAAACATATGGTCATATACCGGACGCTGAGTACGCTGTGTAGGAGACTACAGTCTGGGAATGAAAGACTTGCAATCGAAGAGTGCAGAGAACCCCTTGCAGCTTTTCAAGCCCTGAGCACTACCTTCCAAAATCAGGTGGAGGAGGCAGCATTCCTGTGGTCCTGGTTGGTGGACACGCTCATCGTCACCACCGACCGGTCGAAGGCGATCAACAAAGATGACATCTGGCTGACCCGAGCAAACGGGACAGCTTACCGGCGGCATCGTTGGAGCCCAGAGGAAGAAATCAACAACGCATATACAGATGCTGCAACCAACAGTCATCCAGTGGAATCCCTAGCGCACCATGTTCACAAACATATGGAGGCACACCTTGACTCTGGGCACCGCTCGCCGCTTGCGTTACTGACAACCATTCAATATGTGGATCTATCTGAATGTAACGACGACAGCTGCGGGCTCGTTCTGCGAGATATCGGCTATCTCAATTCGATGATGCTGCAAATTTCCCGGGCGACGCACGAGAAAGATGGTGTTATATCATTCGAGGATCTCATCAACGCCAACTTCTCAACTCATTTCACCTGTGGTGGCGCTTCGGAGCAGACGGCCGACTGGGCTCGAGACTGCATCAACAAAAAGCATCAAGAGGAAGGCGAGTCAGCTGGCCAGTACGGACGCGTGGTACGTCGGATCACCAGCGCTCCCCCGGTTTTCATGGTCGAGATCAATCGAGCATCCAATGTGGCGTCATTAGGCGAAATTGGCGGTTGGGATGAAGCAGCGATTCAAGTTGCCTTAGCGGAGACTCCTCATATGCAGCGACTCGGAGATTATACGCATATTCACATGTCCAATTGGTCAAATGAAGGACCTAGGATAAGAACAGGACACGAGAGGCTCTCCGGCGACAACCTCAATGCAAGGTACGACGCCGTCGCCATAGTTGCTTACAGTCACGTTGGCAAACACTATGCTTCATTCATCAAGATCGATCACGATTGGGTGTGGTTCAATGATCTTGACCCGAGGCCTGCCTTCAAAGACCCATTCAACGACTGGCCTGAAGACTTCGTCGAAAGCATGATCTGTTACCAAGTCGTCAGCAAATCCGCGGCCAGACAACCCGTTCCTAGCCCGTCATTACTTTCAGAAAGTGTAGTCATTGCTCAGCTGCCAGCACTTGAGTCAGATGGACCAGGAGAACTGACCCTGTTACGCGAAGAAAATGCTGAACTAAGAGAGCGGCTCCAGGCCAAAGATGAACAGCAGGCTAGTTTTGGGTTATACCCAGAGCTTCAAGCTGCAGACAGAGACAGTATTAGCACACTCAAAACCCTGAATCAGATCAAGAGCTGGCTTACTACACGTCCCAGACCTGAAGCCGAGCGCCTGCTAGAAAATCTCAACGACTGGTTCCAGGGACAAGGTACATTTCAAACTGTGCCAAGCGATGACAAAGAACCAGACGAACCCCAGAGAACTCCCCGGCGTCTCCTAAGACGAGCGTCTCAGGGTTTCGATAAGGTAATGGATGCGGCACTAGGTCGTAAACATGATCAGTCCGGTCCCAAAACACCTGAGAACGATCGGAAGCGTCGAAAGCAAGACACCCCTCAACGCCAGCCAGAGGGTCCACGTGGTGCCGGCGGACTGATCAACGAGATGAAAGATGCTGCTTACCAGGCTCGACGAAAGAGCGGGAATTGGCTAGAGAAGATCTCTGGCGTGCGAGGCAAAACCAAGACTCCAGAGCCAGTCTCAAACCCACATGAGAGCGCAGATAAGCCACAGTCATCACCGGTGTCCCCATCAAAGGTCGTCTCTAAAGCACCAACGGTGCGAGGTGACCAGAAGCTGCAGTCGAGTAAATTCACAAAGAGAACGCTTCCTCAGGGCCAACTTCCTGAAGCCAAGCGATCCAAGACCTCGTTGCAAGACCCCAAGGATCCCGCCGATATCATGGACGCCAGCAAAGACATTGTGATTGGCAGGCCACCATCAGATCCTTTCGGCTCACGACAGGCGACTGGTCCGCATCCAGCTCGCCCAGTTGCCACTCGATCGGCACAGCACCTGCCCGCCACAGGCCAAAGTCCCTATCTAGCACAAGGCGTCTCTGAACCGGGTAGTAGGTCAGCTGGAAAGTTGCTGGCGTCCTCGAGTATCTATCCACAGCAAGGGCAATCTCAGTCAGCACGCAGATCAACCACCACCATCCCTAGCCACGTTCAGGAAGGGCCTGCCAATAGATCAACAGTTAGCCTCCCACGTTCCCAAGGTCAGAAGAACCTAGCTGAAATTGCTACTGCCGCAATTTCAAGTGCAGGCACGGCAGAAGCTCCATCGATACGACCAAGGGGAGGTCTTGCATCGGTCTTTACTCGTCGTCCGAAGAGAAGACTTGTCGAGGAGGATGATGATGATGTTGAGGACGACGAAGATGATAGCCAGAGTAAGAACTCAAAGAGAAGTGACAAAGACAAGGCTAAGGATGATGGAGGTAGATGGGGTCGAAGAGGTGCTAGGAAGTGAGGCTGATAAAGTGAAGAATGAAAAATTAGTGTACCACTCGGGCACGTGGTGTCTTTAGGATACAGGATGATGGGTATCGGTTTAGGTGTTGGGTTTTCGATTGCCAGTGGTTTGGAGAGAAGCAATCTAGGTCAAGTTGATGGAGGCAACAGCAGTAACAGTCGAAGATGAGGTATTGAAACTGAATAGGACTCGGAAGAAATCGATTACCAGTCCAAGAAACTTGAACGTCAGTCTCGAGAAAAGCGGAAGATCATGTTAAAGTGCACTATCCTCCATATCAACGAAGCATTCCCTACGCACTCCCACTCAAGCATGTCATGAGAGGTCATCCTAGACGCTCCACGAGCCGCTCGTGCTCGGACTGCTGTACACTTGCTTATGGAGGTGGAACGATGAGAGATGCGAGGCCATTGGTTATAGTGATGAGTATGCGCCGAGGCGTCGTGGTCGGTGCATAATAGTTCAAGATCTCGAAGCGGTCACTTTAGTTGCCTCCGACAGCTGTTATGGCACGCGCAAGTTTTCGTCTTTCTTGACAGGTCAGTGAGGGTGGGGTATTGTCGTCGCGGATGGTTGTAGACGTTTATGAGGAAGCGACCATTTTCAAGTTAATTCTCCGGCCAGTCACGGCCGCTCTGTTGCAAACAAAATCTCGATCTGCTCTAGTGTCGGTCCGTTGCTTTAGCGCACAGTACGTGGTGGTCAGAACCACAAGCGTCTGCGATCGCGAAACTTTCAGGTCATTTTTGAAGGTCCAAAGCGCGAGGCTACCAGACACGATCTCATTGTCGCTGGAAAGTCACTTTGTCACATCTGCAATTTCTTGACTGATAAATTCAAACATTTACACAAATCAAGATGGCCAATGGAATAGCACCCACCGTGGCTGAATTAGCAGCCATGACCACTGAAGAGCGCATGTCTGGACTGGAGCACTCTGAAGTCCGCTACTTCACAAGGTACGAAGGCTCAAATTGTTGAGTGCCTTATTCTGAAAGCAATTAGTTATGATCACCATGGCATTCACGAAGAGATGCTCAAAGACGAAGTGCGAACGAGATCGTACCGAGATGCGATCTACCAGAACAAGCACATTTTCAAGGACAAGGTCGTCCTCGACGTTGGCTGCGGGACAGGCATTCTTTCCATGTTCGCGGCCAAAGCAGGAGCAAAACATGTCATCGGTGTCGATATGTCAAGCATAATACAGAAGGCCAAACAAATTGTCGAACGCAATGGCTTGACCAGCAAAGTCACGCTGCTGCAAGGCAAGATGGAAGAGGTTGAAATGCCACAACACGTTATGCCAGACGGTAAAGTCGATATTATTATTTCCGAGTGGATGGGATATTTCCTGCTGTACGAGAGCATGTTGGACACTGTTCTCTATGCCAGAGACAAGTATCTGCGACCTCAAGGCAAGATCTTCCCAGACAAGGCAACCATCTACATGGCTGGTATCGAAGACGGCGAGTTCAAGGAGGACAAGATCGGCTGTGAGTTGTGTTTCTATCGCCAGAATCTATGCTGACCAATACAGTTTGGGACAACGTTTATGGCTTCGACTACTCGCCAATGAAGCAGGTTGCGCTTACCGAGCCGCTGGTCGACACGGTCGAGCTGAAAGCCCTGGTCACCGACCCATGCCCGGTCTTTACCATTGATCTGAATACTGTAAAGACTGCCGACCTGGCCTTCTCGGAGCCCTTCCAATTGCGATGTCAGAGGAACGACTTCATTCATGCTGTCATTGCTTGGTTCGATATAGAGTTCGGAGGATGCCACAAGCCCATTCGCTTCTCAACTGGCCCTCACGCCAAGTACACTCACTGGAAGCAAACCGTCTTTTACGTACGTGAGGTAATTACTGTTGAAGAAAATGAAGTACTGCAAGGCTTTCTATCGAACAAGCCCAACGCCAAGAACAAACGAGACCTGGATATCAAGATCGACTACGAGCTTGATACCCGCGACTCCACTCGCAAGGCGGCTGGATCATGCGAGTACAGGATGTGTTAGGCGTTGCAGCTAGTCCGACAGAGCATTTCCTAGGCGTTCATGGCATTCTGGAATGGACACGTGAGAAAAGTTGATCTATGGGCATTCTTTAAGCGTCCGCTGGGTCGAAGTGGGATGCATTGACGATGAAACGGGTGATTGGTCTGGAAACAAAAGAAACTCATGCGCCTCGATTATATACTAAGATACCCCACGAGTTGACGCTGAGTCTTAACGAATAATGATCATAATAACAGACAACATCGAGAAAGTGTTTCTCTGCTGTGCCGACTTCTCTATCCTTCTTCCTGTTTTCACCGCTACAACTTATGGGGGGTGCACGCCAGCCCTGCGATCGGTCTAAAATTGCCTCGGCTCTTGCGCGTCAGCTCTGCCCGTCCCGACAACAAAAGTCCCCGCAAGCGCTGCTTCATAGCGAGTACGATTGACTATTTGCAGCACTCTCTACCTCACGATCCAGAATTGTAGACCTTGAGCTTCGTTAGCTACTAGAAGCTCCGTCCACATCAGATTCCAACCAAGAACCTACCTCAAGCCGCAAGCATGCCTGACCCTGGCGCTGGCTATCAGTATCCTTCAGCAGAGGTCTCATGGCTCAAGAGGGACGTCCTTCTGTTCGCTGCTAGCATTGGATGCACCGCAGATGAGCTGCATTTCCTCTACGTAGGTGAACCA
>Ga0210040_10003882_pt1 | contig 19906 bp, 9 predicted proteins | sample CryGeyCG12114_NA_FD_185462 | JGI IMG/M metagenome (GOLD analysis project Ga0210040, IMG submission 185462) | Groundwater microbial communities from aquifer - Crystal Geyser CG19_WC_8/21/14_NA (SPAdes) (version 2) | ecosystem: Environmental > Aquatic > Deep subsurface > Groundwater | place: USA... | reverse complement strand
TTTAAAAATTCTTAATTGTAATTAAAGCATAAACATTGATTTATAATTATTTTTAATCTGTTTGTTTACTTTACTCTAGCATGCTTATTTCCTTCTGGGCGACGTAAAAAACCGCGACCTAAAGAGTCGGCGACCTAAAGAGTCGGCGACCTAAAAACGGCGACGTAGAGTAAGACGACCTAAAGAGAACGACGTCGCGATAGGCAGCCATTTCGCGGCTTTATATGACTTTTTGACTTACTGGTTTGAACTTATGGACAAACAGCTTTTGAATAAATGACATTATGCTCCAGTCAAGCTCAAGTTCCGGTATTGCTCTCCCTTTGCAAGCTTTGACTTTGACATGATTCACGTACTGTAGTCTTTGTTTTTGTGAATATAGTTGAAAAGGTAAATCTGGCCTTTGTAATATATTTTTGAACGCTTACGTTATGTTTTGTTGGATGCTTATTAGTTTTTTTTATCAACTCTATTGTAACGGACAAAGTGAACAGAAGTGAAGAGACTACTTTAGCTCTGCATGCCCAAACTTTTTGCATATACATTTTCATACATAATTTACATTTAGTGCATTTTTTGGTAATAAGTCTGAAGTGTATAAAGTTAAAGTGCAAAACCTGTTTTTTTCATTAAGAATTCTGATAAATATTTATATCATGTTTTTCAAATATGCAGGCGATTATTTTAAAGTGTAAACATTGCCACATGCAGTCTAACTATGCAATACCTAATAACAACAAAATATAAAATGTGAGGACAAACCTGGTAAACTAAGGGTCAAGACAGATACTTGTTCGTCATTAACGCACAGTTGACGGCTACTTGACAGTCTGATGAATCCAGTAGCTATTGCCAACCACTAGGAAAGGTGTTTTTTAACAAAATGGGTCCACCAACTAGGATCAACAGAGGTTGTCCATGTGAATCCAGTGCAAGAGAGACAACGGAGCTCAAGTCAATAGGGGAGCACCATTGTTACCAAGATGAGGAGATGGACTGATAGCTGACACACACAGAGATGGCAAGGTAGGTAGGTAGACAAGTAAGATAGATGACTTGGAACCCACAAAGCTAACTAACTCGCAGAGATGGGAGGGAGCACAACTTGCACATACTAGTACATGAGAATCAGTAGTCCGTAGTTTGAAACTCGTATGTGAATGCTAGAAAAGGGACGAGAGGATTTTTTGGACCTCAACAGCTACAGTCTGCACACACACACGCACACTACTGTAATAGTATAATAGTAGGTAGTAATGAGAATCAGCCGAGCTCAGGTGTGCGCGTATACAGAGCAGGAGAGGAAATAAAGTGTGCCGAGCTGGAGTTTGAGTTGCAAGATTTTTGCCACCAGAGAAAGCAAGGCGGGCACGAAGACCAAGTTGGTGAAAGCACTCTGCTTCTCAAAATGTGCCAGTCTTGGCTGCTAGTTAGTTAGTTAGTTAGTTAGTTAGTGAGCTAGTTCCTCTATATAAGTTAGTTACTACTACTACAAGGAGAAAGGAGTGATAGAGAAGTAGTTAGTAGTAAGTGAAAGAAGATAGGAGTGCCCTATGTATGTATGTAGTTAGTCTGTAATGCTGCTCACTGGTTCACTCAGTATTCACTACATAGATAGTTAGATAGATGTGTATATAGTTTAGTTGGTTTGTTCATAGGGCTGGGATGGAATCCATAAGAGACGCGCTCAGCTTGTTATGGAGGTGATACGCTTGCTTACTACAGATTTCGTAGTTGAAAGCTTCTAGCTCAACTCCAGTACTGGGTTTTATGCTGTATGGGAAAAGAAAATATGTATGTTTGTATGTGTGTTCCAACTAACTGACTGAGTGAGGATGAAGCCAGGCAAGGATTTGGATAAGGGCTACTACACGCTGCTGCGCGTGCCATATATATTCATACCATGGGATGCTGGTTGGCTATTGATTATTTGGTTCCCATGGTTGCCAGCTGCAGTGAGGACTACTGACTGACTGTAGATGAATGTAGTATGCGTAGAATGAGACCGAGTTCTTTTTGCGCCATACAAAGTCAGCGAGTGGAATTAAATGCTCAGTCAGTGAGCCAGTCTGTGAGGATGCCATTTAATATCGGTACAAATCATTCATGCTGTATAGTTCCCTTTGGGAATCGAGATTTGCTAACTTTCCCGTGATTATTAATCCCGTGCACAGATCAGATTCAACGTCGATAAATAGGATCCCTGCTTGGTCTACTGAATTTGCCGTATCTACAAGATGTACATATCATATTTTGTAAAAGATTGGTGAAGTCTTTGCAAAGATACTTTCTATTTTTGATACTTATTTCTTGAGGAATCTGATTAACCAACCACCTAATGAAAGACAGGAATTGACATTTCGAAATCTAACTAAAGAGTGTAATTATTAATTAAAGAAAGCTTTTATTTCAATAGATGAAGCATACAGGAATTTTTAGTTACGTAGGAAGCCAAAGTTCTCATCAAATAGAAGGAAAGAAACTGCACAGTGAAACTTTCTCCTTTCATTTCCGCTCAGCGGTTTACTATCAAATCATGAGTGACAGATCTTCACAGGTCGACAAATCTTTGTTCAAGCTTCTCTTCTGCATAGTGCATTCATGAATAGCTTCATTTTGATGCTCTCAACATGAATGGAGTACGCGCTCTATGGGGATTGGTGGATACTACTCAAGCAATGAGAGGAAAAATGTCTGTTTTCACTCTGCAGAGTGAATACCTAAGACTTTTAGCTTTGTTGAATCAACTTTTGACTCTCAATTAGGCTTCATAAGTTTGCAGTCATATATGTTTCCTTCGATTTCCAAGCTAAAATTGATACCAGAATCGTAGATATTTTAATCCTTTGTTGAGATCACCATGTATCTTGTTTATAGTTTTGTAGCAGTTTAAACTAAATATGAGTATCAACACACATAATATGAAATTTAGAATCGAGCAATATCTGGGGACACCAAGGGGAATTTTATTGCTGCTTTCTATTGACTTTTCAAAAACCTTTTAAAAACCTCCAGGGAACTACTTGGTATTAAATTATTCTGGAGTTTCTATAGCACTAACTATCTATTGCAACCACGTAGTGCATAACATTTAATAAATGATCTCCAATGAGAGTTTTTATTTGAAGGCCATTAGGGGTTTAAAAAACCGCAAACCGCAATGCATCCATGTGGATCTAAAATAATGTAACGAGGGACTGGGAACATAAACCGGGCATATCATAAGTAAGTACGATTATTTAAACTCTAAGTTTTGAAGGACAAATAATAACTGGCAGAAATAGGGCAACCGGATATAAGAGAATCATGGTTTCTTTCACGACAGACAGAAGAGTCAGAAACTTTTCAAATCCATCATATAGTTCTTAACATAGACAATATAATTCTCCTGAGGGAGAACTTCAATAGACATAAAAGGTATGAATGGTGCATCAAAGTCTTTTGCCACCAAGTTTCCACCACGTCTCACCCGAAAATAGTTTGAAATGTGAAAACCTTTTATGGTATTAGTGTTATATGAACATAGTACGTTATTTGTCATTGAGTGCTGGGGCTGTTTGTTGCACCCTTTGTTCAACCATAAAGGCTTCTCAAGCTCGTTTGTGAAAGCAACACAATTTTTCCTCCTATCATTGACTTGATGCTCAGAGCAAATTTTAGAAAGCTCTAAAGCCTAAACTTAGCAAACATGAATGCATACACAAATTGGAAACCGTAATAATAACTTTGCACTGTTGGTTTTGGTTGGTGTACTGTTTGCATGAAAATTAATAAAGATTTGGATAAGTAGTCTCTTCAAATCAAACACAAGGTGCATAAGGACACAAGCATGTGAATCCAAAAGGGAAAAAATATTGTACTCTTCAAACTTTTCCAGACAACATAAAATAATTTTTATTCTCCTTGTCTCGAAGTCAAAGTTTTTTGCTTAGTCAGTAAGGGATGTCAAGCATCTCTTAGAAACTATGTTTTTCCGGAGTGATAAGTGTATGCAGATCCAAATCATTTAAAAGAGGAAAAAAGCATAAAACAGGCTTATAAAAATGAGAAATTCAAGGTTTTCATAATAGTCGCTCCAATAACTTTGAAATACACGTACGTAATGAAAAGGTACGTACGTTTTTCATTTAAGCAATGCTGACAAATTTTCTGCCTTCTTGATTAGTCTTGAATCTTGACTTGACGGAGCATTTCAAGCAATTTTGATTCAACAATTATTTTAATCATATAACCATATTATTATTAGGTGCAGTAAAAGCAGGTTTGCTAAATAACTACTGTATATAAAGTTTTAGACATTTAAAGCTTACTGCTGCGATCACGCTAACAGATTCTCAATAATCTTAAGCTTATTGGAATAATAATAATTTGACAAATCCCTTGAGAAATTGTAATATTCTTAATAATATAACATTACGAAAACAAACAAATCCTAGAAGGTTGTATGTTTATCTTAAAACGCAATATCTGTAACACGTTATCCATATACCCTATCGTAACTTAATTTTGATTTTTAATCGATTGGGGAAATCTGGAATATATATGTTAAATAGACATTTTTCAATTCACGGAAAACACAAAAACAAATTTTCAATCATCAGTGTACGATATGATAAAATATGATAATTATGACAACAGCGTAACACTGGGTTAACCCAGAGGTAACGTATAGTAAATACGGTATAAATATTGTATAAAATAAATAACAGAGAGGCATAATTTGGGGCATACCGATTTCTACTTTTAACAAATTTTTGGTTGCAGAGAGTAAAGGACGACCTAAGTGTCAGTTTCTTACTTTTCATCGCTTTTTTATGCCATAAAAGTCGATTTGATTATTTTTTCAACGTGCAAAATTTCTAACGTTTTTTTCACCTTAATATACATACATTTTCATAGTATAGTCGACAATTCGGGTTGCTAACAATTGACTTTGAACCTTAGACATCGTACCACCACCTAAAGATTGACAAACAAGCATAGAATGATACTTCATCATGGAGTGCTTTTTTCAGGCTTTAAAATAAGCGTAAGTACGATGGATGGGCGGCTACATCAAAATGCTTTTGAAGCATTACGATAAATCATACGGAAACGTATTATATTGAAAAAAACAAGATTTTGCCCCTTACCACTTTATCAGCTGGTTAAAAAACCCTGTTAACACTTGTACTCTATAAAATTTAATTAGTAACGCACAAATGCATCATCTCAGTGCAGTACAACCAATGGATTCAATGATATTTACGAATGCAGGAATGTAAATGTAAAGTGTAGGGTTGGAATGTTACAGCTAAAATAATTAGTTTACAAGAATGGTAGATAATAGAAGAGGAGTAAGTAGCATCGGAGAGTATGAATGAAATTTAGCTATTGGATAATATCAAGATATCAAGATAACAGGAGCTATAGTAAACATATACTAGTTGAGTTATAATATAGCTCTATGTTATAATTACATGACTATATACTTCCCAGTACCAGCCCTCCACTGTGGCTCCATCACGGAATCAACGTTTTAAGGCTGCTATAAGTTATTGACGATTCACCAAAAATTACAATACCACCATCGAAACGAGCCCATCTAAACTGCTGTCTTGCAAATTTCTGTAGCCTTTAAACTACCGGAGAAATAGAATGATGAAAGTTTTTATAAGCCACATCAACGAACTGAAAAATGGAAAGATCCCATTAGTAGGTATGTTTGGAAATTACAACAATGGCACTTTGGTTTTCGATTTAAAAGAGAGGAATAGTTTTGGGTTATAAAACAGTGATATTAAATTGGCGATTGTTTGACACCTTATGTATGTGCCCTACTTTAATACAAACGCTACGAATTTGTTGTGAATTTTGGTGTTTCAAATTTGCAGACTATGCAGACATATTCAAGAAGTATACTTTTTTATTGTAATTGTGGTTTATTTTACGTTACGGCGCATATCAATTGCCTTTCTCACCAATGTTTGTGCAATGTGCCGAATCCAGCGCGGCTTCTTTGCTAGTCACACATATGAGCGCGAGCTCTTGTGTATTTACGACCGTCAATTTGTTGCCGTATTTTTCAAGCCTTGTGCTTTTACTTTTATCAGGCAAAGAGAAACCACGTGCCAGCCATCCTGTGCCATGTTTTCATGTTGTTTGTTGTGGGATATATGGTTTCCAGATAATCATTTGATTGCACATATGCATCTAGTTGGGGTAATAGGTTAAGCCAATTTTGTTAGCAGTAGTGTCACTAGTCAAACCTCACCAAAACCGATATAAATATGCCATTATTAGATTTCTTTGAGGCATGTTTGCTGAACTGACCCCATCCTTTTGGGAAAATTTTGAATTTGAATACTAGTGAACTACTTACTGACTAATATAAACTAAGCGGACGTGAAAATAAAATATGACTGCAAAATATCATTTTACTTTTATTTTTGGATACATGCATGTGACTAAAAGACACTACTTGTTGACACGTAGCGACAGTGTGCCATAAACTGTGGTCGGTAAGTACGCAGTTCAGTTGGTGAGAAAATTAATTAGTGTTGTATATAGTTAGATGAGAATCGTGCTCTTTTTTCATGTGTGCTCAATCATTCCAAGGTAAAGTGTGTCCACAAGATGATAGTAATAAAAACAAGTCTGAGAGTGGTCTGTTTCTTCTAGTCACGCAATCTAAATGGCATGATGTATGTATTTTGCCACTGTTGGCTGGAGACCTTTTTACTACAGAAATGAAACAACTCAAGTGGTATGGAATTGAAAGTGGAGTTGATGGTACCATACCATGGCAAAAACTTGGCAATTAAGCCTAGCTCACATAAAGGAAATTTGTGATGCGTTTGTGTGTGTATCGGCTCATCTGCGATGGCACCTGCGAGGCTAGCGGAGGTGCTCTATTCCCATCGAGCAAAGCATATCAATGCTCTGCCGCGGGACATCAAAGTCTAGTAGCTTCGAAAGGATGCTTTGATAGACACCAATAATGCCATCCTGGTTGAAGATTTTTGCAGTCAATCTTTTTGGAAGATTGTGGACATTATGACTGTCCGCAACTGAGCAACTAACTGTCTGATTGTTCAATCCGTAGGCGCCATTTCTTAATGATTGCAAAGAATAGAAAATAAGTTAATAATTGCTCACTTAATGTAAAAATTATAAATCTTATAACATTATACCAAGGATGAAACTTATTTGTGTGGAATAACGCAAAAAAGGCCAAACTATTAGATTTGTAGTTTTGAGTAAAAAATTGTTTGAAAAACAAAAAGGTTCAAACTAATACTAAATATACTTGACAATAAATGAAAAATAAGAATGCGAAAAAAATTAAACGAATTTTTCACAGTTTATCAGATTTTGAATTCTAAATTTACTACTTAAGTAGTATGCATGTATGTATACATAAATGTACATATACATGCATGTATATTAATAAAAAGAAGTATATGTAAACTCATGAGTCATTTTTTAGGGCTTCGAAGTTACAACTTTTTTAGTTGCATAGGCTCGCTGTGTGACTCAACCCTGGTAGCTGCTATTAGGCACCTCTGGCAGTAGTACACGATGATAATAGTGACCAGTGTCACTATTACAGCTACATTTATGGTCATTGGATTATAAGTAGTTAATTCTTTTGAAGCGATATCATCAAGCTGTCGTCCTTCTCGTTATCTGATAAAGGTGGCAAGGGACGATTTTTCAGATCCGTAAGGTTGAGCGCAGGTTGAAGATTTCAATCAGCCTTCATTACGAATAGTGGATCTATTTGCCCTTTGTGCTCCACCATACTTGAAACCCATTGTACAGAATATTGTTTATTTTGAAACGTATATTTTTATTTTTGTTTCACTCTGTGCTCAGATGTATATATAGCTTCTACTAGTTTAATTATAGGGATAGAGTCCGATCAATTATAGGGACGTCAAGATCTAGACAAAACTCCGTCAGGTCATCAGAAAGATGACAGTTGTTCGGGGTTGCATAAGATAGAAGGCAGTTCTCTCATTATGGAAGAGTGAAGTTGAATTTTGAAAGGCAGGATGCATGATATCTTGCTTCAATTTTCTGTTTTTTCTGTCTAATTAACTCCTGTTTATTAAGGAGTTGAAAAACCAAATACAATATGACAAAATGAGTGCCTCCTTGCTTGAATTTTAATTCCTGGAAGTCTTTGTGCTTCTAATCCGTCAAAAGAGAATTCAAGTCTTCACAAAGCGATTAAACAGCTTCCTCAATTACCTTCATTCTCTCCTTCAGGTGGATGATTTTAGCCCGCTAAATCTCGAACTCTAGCTGGATATCCGAAACATAATGGAAACGAAAAACCTGAAAATATTTACAAATTAATTTGTCTTCGTGAAGATGAGCTTTGCTTATTTTTACATGCCTGTGTGTAAGTGGTACCCACCCCAGGGATCTGAAAGCATATATGGTAACGGAATTGAATACAGTAAACTTATGAATGCTAAATAATTTGCTAAATCTAATGATTTATCATTGAACAAGTCTACGATGGAATGAGTGTTTATAAAAAAAATGAGATCTTCTATGGGAAATATATTGACCTCAAAAATTATTTGACAAGTATCATTTAGCAGTACAAATTATACTTCAGGAAATGCCTGATCCCGGGCTCCCAAATTTTTAGAATAGAATAGAAGAAAATAGTGTCTCAAATGCATATGACACATGGTTGCTTTTCGAATTTATGATAACTTTAACTTGTTTTGTCATTTTTAAACGTCTTACACGCAACTGCTGCAGGTTTTATTTGAACCGTATATAGCATGATAAAGAGAAGTTCCTTTTTATATGATAAAATCACACATTCATATTATACAGTTAAAAGAAAATAGGTCTTTTTTAATAAATTGAACAAAGTTTCTGCTTTCTTTGTCAAAAAAATAGTAATAGGGTTAATTCTCGCGAAAGCCGAGTCCACGATCTGTAGTGAAGTTTTAACTTGTAAGTGAAGTTTACGTGAGAGTGGTTCACTGAAAGGTTTAGTTTATCATATTGTTGAAATTCACAATATTATTTCAAAAAGGTTCGTCAAAGCCCAAAATCAATACAATACGTGTTTTGCTATAATTTTTCACACATAAAATTGCATGCAGTATTTTTTATATGCAATATTTTGCATAAGATTTTTAATTCGACTTTTTAATATTTAAGATGAACAGGGCCTTGTTATTAATGTTAAAGCTAAAGAGCCAAAGTTGAAAAACTTGAACTCCTTAAATGCTAACAATGCTACATGCTGAAAATTCTATATGCTAATAATGCTACATGCTAAATATGCTAAATGCTTTAATATGAACCTTGGACTGGAGGCTCAGCTGGAACAACCGGGGCAAGAAGTCTCACTTCCACGTATTCCACATTGACACTTCTACACGTTGGGCAAGAGACGTAAAAAAATCATCTAAATTGACGACATGCTCTCTTATCATTACTTCATTTTCCGTTTCACCTCGCCTTTTATCTTGAACCGTATTAATTCATTCAGTGAGGCAAATAGCATGAAAAACATAGTTGTAACTTGATATAAATCCTTGAAATTTGCGGTTTTAAAGCTATTGAGTTTTCAGTTTTTATTTGCTTTTTAAGATTATTAAATTCTCACTTTGATTGATATGTTAGCATATAGGGTGAGGTGTGGAGAGTGATGTGATCATTAGAAGCTTTGAGAAATAAATGTTGGTTTATTCAAGAAAATTGGGCATTTATATACAGAATGAATAATCAGATAAGAATGTACATCATAACAAGATGTGTCATCATCAAAACAAAATCATAGCAATGTTTGCATAGTACATCAAGATTAATGCATATTATTCTCATACCTTCCCTTACTCTTGATTACAGCTAGAAAAGTTTAGCAAACAAACAAATCATATACTAGTTCATAAAACTAAGAATTGAATTTTGACTATTATTACTATCTGAGTATTACATATTATGAAAGTAAATTTGCACTGAAACTTAGCAAGGACACTGAACGTATTATAGCAATATATTAACCAAATTGAGTTGGTGTCCAAAAGATCTTCAAACAGACGTTTTTGGCTGGCAGACGTTTTTGCAATTTTTGCTTTCCGAGTTTCCACGTTTCCGTCATGTGGGGCGGTGACCGCGATCGATTTTTTTTTCACTAGCTTTGCGCTTGTGAGATTGTTTTTCAGACCTGTGGAGGTCTTGAATTTGTTCTGTCAGACTTGGTCTACCATTAATGAGCTTAATGATATCCCTATCAGAAAGCTTGGTTGGTTTGACTCCAGGGGATGCGGGTCGTGGCCTAGAAGGACCTGTTACAGGTTCATGAGGTCGAATATGGTTCATAGCCGGTGAAAGGACCGCTGAAAGATTTGAATTTCCTCGAATAGTACGTCCAGTAATAGGGAGCTGTTCGCTTACAATTCTCAATTGGGTTGGAGATGGACCCTCTGAATCGAAAGCCAGCAATTCAGACAGCAGGGATTGCTGGATTAGCATATAGCATTGTTAGCATGGAGCATTGTTAGCATGTATCATTTTTAGCTTGTAGCATTGTTAGCATGGAGCATTGTTTGCATGTAGCATTTTTAGCTTGTAGCATTGTTAGCATGTAGCATTTTTAGCTTGTAGCATTGTTAGCATGTAGCATTGTTAGCATATAGCATTGTAAGCATGTAGCATTGTTAGCATGTAGCATTGTTAGCATGTAGCATTGTTAGCATGTAGCATTTTTAGCTTGTAGCATTGTTAGCATGTAGCATTTTTAGCTTGTAGCATTGTTAGCATGTAGCATTGTTAGCATGTAGCATTGTTAGCATGTAGCATTGTTAGCATGTAGCATTGTTAGCATGTAGCATTGTTAGCATGTAGTATTTTCAGCTTGTAGCATTGTTAGCATGTAGCTTTTTTAGCATGCATCATATAGTTAGTTAGCGGAATGCGATTGGAATGTTGGTATTAGCATGTTTGCATGTTATTTTCAGCTCCTGAGGATTTCGAAAAACTGACGGAATTGCGGGCTGGTTAGGGCGGGCTAGGCGAAAGCTGGGCTAGCCGAAATACAAGCAAAACAGGCTACAACAATTTGCTGATTGAATGAAGTTCAGGCAGAACTTATTCGGGGACGGAAGGAGTTGGCCCGATTTACGGAGCGGGTGCGTGAGGCTGGGAATGCGGGGGGGAAGAACTGATTCGGGAACCGCAAGAGGCAGCAAGATTGGCAGATGATGGTGCTGTTGTTTTGGGTGCCGGGGCTTCGGAAGGAGTTCGGGTGGTGGAAGAGAAGGATATCGTAGACGAAGAAGCAAAGGAATTTGAAAGGAATTAAACTCGATGAGAGAACCAAACGGGGCTTTTTAGTGCGAAGTGTGTGGTAGATTTTTGGCACCATTAGTTACTTAGTTTGGTTTGTGAGTTGCAATAATAACCACATTTTTTAATTTAGGTCGGGTTTTCATTCATTGAGGGTCATTCCAGCCTTTCCAAGCACAGACGTGTTCAAGATCATTGATCATTGATTTCATTTATTTTCTATTTTATTTTGAAATTCAATAAACACAGTGGATCGAAAAGAACCAATTTTTTTTAGATCGTTATCATTTATGCATAATTTTAGGTGTGAAGGGTTAGGTGTTATGGGTTTGTAGGCGTAGTGGTTTAGGCGTAGTGGTTTAGGCGTAACGGTGTAGGCATAACGGGTTAGGTGTAGTGAACGTAGGTGTAGCGACCGGTACCGTTCAGTTCTGATTTAACACCGTCGAGAACTCGAGTATCTAGTTGATGCCAAACGTCGATCTTATATCAATTGAAATGTGTCGAGTGTAAGAGACAAAAGTGTCCTGGTAGATGCCATACCGCGGGAGAAAATGTGATTTACACAAACCAGAACCACAATCACACTTCAGCGCCAGATAAAATTGCATGCAAAATGTTATTAAGGGAAGTTCGAGAGAAATCAAAATCGTCAGTCAAGTCAACTCAACAAATTGTGTGCGAAATGACCGAAAAAAACACCATAGGAGTCGTTCCAGCACTACCATCATTAAAAAGTGTAACAAAAACCATACGAAAGCAATAGCCGAATTGTATGTACAAACAACTCAGCAATCTAAAATATCTACAGGATCTTTACATTCCTTCAGGATTTCAAACCATCAGCCTCAACAAAACGTTTTTGATTACATGACAGTGTGGTTTTCGCAACTGAAAAGGGGTTATCAAGTTATCAAGTCCAGCATGTTTAAATTCAATATTGGTTCGATCGTAACAGATTATGAGCAGGGGGCAATCAATGCGTTTTCAAAAGTTTTCCTCGAAGCAACACAATATGGCTACTTTTTTCATTTTTTACAATGCATTTGGAAAAAGTTGGGAGGAATCAAGACAGCCATATCGCTGTATAAATCTAATGCTGATTTTAAAGTAGGCATTCAAATGCTACCGGCTTTAGCATTTGTGCCCCTGAATAAAGTTTCTGCAGCTTTTGAAAAATTAATGGATGCGAGTTTCTATTTCGTTCATCAGATTTTGCAGCCATTATTAGATTATATGGAAGACACTTGAATCAGCCGGCAAACTAGGAATGGGAAAAGGAAAACTTTATATAGCATTGAGTAAGTAAACTTATGGACCGGACAAAAATGTCCAAATTAATCTAGAAGTGCATCATTTTCAAAATACCGATTGACTAGTTTTTTTGAGTGTCTCCGACTTGCTCAAAGGAAACAGGAAGTCCAACACTATTTATCGGGTCATGAACCACCAAAAAAACAAGTTCACAGATCCAGTGATTTAAGATTATAGATGACTGTCAAACCTTTGAAAAAATGGGGATTTCGGAGTATTTGGCTGCCATAGCTGGCAATGTCACTTTGTAGTTTCAATTTTGAATTTAGTCTAAATTAAGGAAACAAAACATTGAAAGTTTATGTGTTATGTTATCTAGGTGTCATTGTGCAAAGGTCTTATTGTATAAGTCAAATTAGCTATAGGTTTTTTTGAACGAAGGTGTTATTAATCCGTAGGTGTTATTGTCATAGGTGTAATGGTCAACAGCCTTATTGTATAGATCTTATTGCATAGGTCATATGGCCGGATACCCAGATGATCATAGTAGGGCTCCAATTTTTTTTATCGATGTTAACGAACCGTACTTGTTTTCCTGTAGTTTTTTGCGCTTTATTTTTGTTTTCATAATGTCATAATTGCTGTGAGGGCTCAGTTTTTAGTGGTTTCATACAGTTTTTTCTTTGCAGTCGTTTTTTAATTTTCTTATGGATCCATTCTAATCCAAATGTATTTTAAATTCGCTGTATGCCTTAGAGATATCTCTCTCTGCTTTGTGAAACCTTCTTGTTGCGACCCGTAGAAATAGATAGACTATATGCTACCATACAGAGTTTTGTATAGAAGGCTTGTGCAAAATAGAAGAACTTACTATCTTGACTATTTTAAAATCCAGATGACCACTTTGCAGGAGAAAATTTGAATTCGTAAGTAAATATTCTTTTATTATTTTTAATGTTTCCGTTCTACAGTATAATAGTTAGTAATAGAATTTTGATATCAATTATTGTGACTTGTTGCAGGTTTGGGTTCATCAGATAAAGCGATCCCTTGCAATTGAAAAAATTTGAAGTGGTCATAGAAGAGGAGAGAATGCAGACCGTATATGGCCAGCAGCTTGAAAAAAGTATGTTTTTAGGAAACTTAGTTTCTTTTTGAATATTTTTTAATTTTAAAAAGGAGTCCCTTTTTCTTTTTAAGGGTAAGATTTGATGCCAGATTTGCGGGGAAAGGATCAACTTCCGTACTGGAATGAACAGGCATATGGAAACACTCACCCTCAAAATTGAATGCTAACTGCATTTTTTATTTTAATAGAAAGTATTATTTACAGCGTCATTGTTTTGTTATGCTTTTAATGGCTAATTATCTTACTATGATTCCAGATTAATTAGGCCAAATAACAAATAGTAGCGTGGACAGCTTCGGTGTACGTGTTTACAAGTCGGGTGCTTTATTGTGAATGTCTCTAAATCTAACAGAATATTTGAATGTGTACAACATCTACAAACATAAATCTACAAACATAATGTACGGCGTTGAAGCCTATTTAAACTATAAGTCTGTATTCTATCTTTTTCCTATAGATAGCATTACACCACAGTCATATTGAATTATATTGTTAAGACAAACTACATAAATAAATGTTATTTCCAATATACAAATTAGGGCAGTGATAACAGATTTACTCCATTAGAACGGGCCCATTTCACTGGTAAAAACAGAATGAACGTAGTGAGAACATGATGATTAATTTCCCTTAGTTGCAAAGAGCCGAAAGACATGAAAAAGATTTCAATTACTTTGTATGTAGAATGGTGACATCATGTGAGCTGGTGTGAATGTACGGTTCATTTAATTGATACCCTCCTGGATATAGTATTATGTAATATTACAAAACCCATGGTCATTCTCAATGAGTTCAAGTCATGGTGATAGATTTTTAATGAGACCAAAAATAAATGTCCTTGTTAAAGTTTATCAGCTCTAATTGATTTTTACCGACCATTCTTATCTACCTGATATGGACCAAAACAAATAAATATTCAGTTTGATTCTTCTTTTAGAACGACAGTAGTACTATTCCTAACTAACTGCTTCCCTTGTTATCTCCGTATTCTACCCAAGTGGACAAATTATTGGCATTTCGAATTCCTGTGGGTTGCTTGCTGTATTGTCAACCATGAGCTGATCACGAACAATAATAACGTTCATATTTTGTATTTTTCTGGGTTATTTGCTACCAGGAAACGAAAAAAATCACCTCAATTAGGCTTGTTGCTTACATGATGTTTACATTCCACTTGAAACAACAAAACGCTATTTTAGACAGAATTCGTTGACAATAAGCAATGATGCAACAGGATTGCTTCCATTTCTTTTGAATTTATATGGAAATGAATATTTTTTCCCAACTTAGCTTGGTTTTACTAAAACTAGAAATGTAAACGTTCTGTTTAAAAAGTTTTGAAACAAAAAATGGATTATGTTTACTTTAAAAATAATAAAATTATTCTTCATCGTAATCATCGTTGTCGTCAAGTTCTTTTGTCCTAAAAGGCCCCAATATGATAAATTATGTTGACATCTATCCATACCTTCTATAATTGCGATTGAAAACTTGTGCTGCGAAACAAATCTAGTTTGTTCCTCCCGTTTGTACTAAATCACTCGAAAAATGTCATCTTGTCCAGAGCAAATGACATATAACATGCCATATGAAGTTGAGACGTCGTCTCATATTTCTTTCATACGGATGATGGGAGTTCATTTTTCATATAAAACAGCACACTAGCTTGTCACACAAACAATTCCTATGATGATATCCCATATATTATCACTGACAAATAGACTGATACCCTATTACCACGATGCATGCAAATGTGAATCATTTGAAGCGCGTGCACGGACAAAATATATGTATTTCGTTATTATCATCTTGTGTGGTGTATTTGTATTTGAGTGCTTACACTGACTGATCATACGAGGCTTTGCACTCCATCTATAGATATATGATGATGAATGAATGCTGCAATCAGGCTAACGTACATAGAATCATATTTTATTCTTAAATGATTACATGCTGGATCTGGACGTGTATACATGCACTGTGGAAACTTTATCTCAATCAGAATGGAATGAGGGACAATCACATTATTATATTGTATTTGCTAACAGAGATTTGATGCACTGGTTTTTGGTCGTGGCACTTTGTGCTATTCTCGTTTTGACGACAGGTGGGGAAAAAATACGAACCGATTGCATATGCAGCCAAATGGGCTCATGGAAATTTTCATCATAATGAATCTTGTAGATATCGTAGGCTGCCAACAATAAGTGATTATCTAATGCAGTTCGATGGCAGGCTTCTACTAACATCTCGGTCAATAATTACCAACCATTTTTCTATTCTCGGAGATCCACTTTCTAACTTTTTAATTTGTAGCGAATTTATTTCAATAAAAGTTAGTAAAACTAATGTCCATAATTTTTAGTGTTGTTTTAGTGAACTGCCAGTGCCAAATTTTTGGACTTTGAGTAAATAGTTAGTTAGTGCAAGGAACTTTGCATTAATTGCACCAAAAGTTTTGATTAGCTAAAGAGACTGCAACTGATATAATCTCGCTGATTTTGGGCATCATTTTTTTATGCGACTAGCATGCTCGGATTTCTCCGGGCATGGGATATTAAATCAGTCGGGAATTCTTAACACAAATTTATTTATTAACTAACTAACTAAAGATGGTTCCCGAGCTCCCTGTACATATTATTGGGTTCACACAGGGTATCATTGAGCACGACACTCTTAATCTAATTGATAGTGAGCAAGCGGCCAACAATAGGGTAAAAAGTAAAGGTGGGGAGCAATATTTGGATTCAACTTCAGTACTGCAGAACATGTCTGACTTGGTGCACATAAAAGCTCCTTTGCCTGCCTCACAGAGTCAGAGTGGTAACTTTCTACAGAAGTTGTAACTTGTGGAGCAGTCTCGCTTCTCACACAGAAGAAATAACAAGTCCCACGCCTGTAGTGGAAATAGATAAATTGCATAGGACTAAAATACATTGTCCGATTCATTCATTATTTGTGCATGTAACTTTTTTATTTCTTTGTTCCCTCAAAGTTTCTTAACATTTTGGATCATCCACTAATTTCTGTTGGATTAGATATCAAACACTAAATTCTACATGACGTGTATACCTTTGGCCTTTTGTGTGCACAAAAAAGTTGGCCTCAACCAAATAAAAACTTTTTGCTGAATAAGTCAGTTTGGGATCCTCGAGGAAGAACGCAAAAACTACCAGTGCTCCATAATGAATACATATAATGTCTACATGGTCATCATACAGTGCACAGCTCGTGAAACATTTGTGAACTTGGGTGAAAAAACATACGTTTTTCTAAATCGTAAAAACATTGTCCATAAAGAGTTGTATTCATCCGTCAAGTGAAACTTTTTGTGCCCATTACGTTTAGTAGTGTATACATAGCTATAACTAGTCTACCAAATACTTTGTCAGTATTGGAACCTCATATATTTAGATTGTCTATGAACCCGTGAACAATAACAAGAATAGTGCTTCACCCAGTGCAAATAATGGTAGTCATATTGCACTGCTGATCATATCTTTGTGTCCTCATTCATAAAAATATCCAACAGTCGTCATCAGTGCTGTTACATAGTGTTACCTACGATTGTCACGCACCTGAATAATGAATGTGTGAACAGGAGAAAAAATTCTTTCTCTGTATACAACTCCTTTTCATTAATTAGGCATTATGTGGCTATAGCATATTTGCATCCTTGAATGCAAGCTACGTATGCAGAGTCTTTTCCCATATGCTTCTGCGAATCTTGTCATTTCATTAAAGTAAATGATAGTGGTATATAGTATGCACGTAAAAAAATGCTCACGTTCCTCTGTTTACTTATGAGCAAGCAGTAACTAACCGACTGGATTCAAATGTAAAAACTTACAAACTAACTAACTACGCAATGTGTACAAAGTGTCTACCATGATTCGCTCTGGATTTATACCACAGGCCCTATGCATGTGTGTATTTGTGCAAGACCATGTGTGAAGCGACTCTAGGAGTCTACCATGCATGTGGGATTTTGTTTGCAGAATTAGTAACTGACTACTAAATGTGCCATAAACACAAAGCCTCGTAGTAAACCAAACGATCTGTGAGCTCTAAAGTGTGCCAATATTGCGTGAGACAAATCTTTACAATGTCTGAAAGATGGATGAAATGAGAAACATGTGGTGCATACTAACTAGCAAGTGAGTGAATGTGAAACTTGCCTTGATTAGGGTTCAAGTAAAAGTGTCAATGGCAGCACTGATCCTACCCAAGTGTAATAAGTATCTAGCAAATGAAAGCAAGGTTTGTAAAACCTTCCTGTATGACCCTTGTTGTTTGGGTGTGTGAATGTATGTGGTAGAAATCTCCAGAAATCCCAAATCCAACCATGATCTCTTCTTCATCATCCAAAATATGGTTCATTTAATTACTGCACGCTTAATACTATACAAGTCTATCAATCTGACACTGATTGTCGAAGAACATGAGTGAACAGGATTTTGAACACATGGAATTCTATAGAAAGATGAATTGTGCATTGAGTATCTCCTACGTGTTGCTTGTTCCAGGGAAATAAGATCTTATCAGGATTGCACACATTCCACAGCTGACTACTAAACCGATTGATTTTCTCCACTTGTGTTCACTTTGATGATCCTGCACGAAATTTACGAGTGCTTCTAATATAAACGGAACATTTGATTAGATATTGAAGTCTGAATTAAGATTATTGCCATACAAATATGACACCCAACTCCATAACAAAAGTTTACATTTTCCTCCTGGCTACTTTCCTTCTAATGCTCTTGTGTCAATCGGATGAAATGCTCGGATCGAATGAAGATAAGAGGATCGAAGCAGAAAACTCGACAGAGCAGTATCTAATGGATTTGCATGCAGTTGTGATTCTGCCTATGGAAACTCATTATAGAGCCTCACTGGTGAAAATTCAACAGGCAATTTATCTGGCTTTTGAAAAGGTGAAGAAGCTAGGTCTTCTTCCTAACGTAAAAGTCACTCTTTCACACGAGGATTCGCGGTGCTCCAATACGTTTGCACCCATTACAGCTATCAGGTCTATGTATGCCTGTGATTCAAATAAAAAGCCTCACGTCTTTTTTGGCCCCTCGTGTGAGCTTGCTTTAGGTAAGTGCTTGTCTACTTCATGTTTTCAAAGGGAAATGGTTTCTCAATGTGGGGGACCGGGATAAGTTGTTGACTGAGAAAGGCTGAGGAGCTGCTTTTTCTTTTGAATGCTATCTATTTGTTGAATAGCACAGTTTGCATTCATTCGGAATAGTTTGCAGTTGACGGGCTACATACGTGCATCATGGGAAATAGAATTTACGTTTTGCAGTTGTCCAAGTGCGTGAGTAGTTAGTTTAGTTAGTATTACAGGGTTTTTATAACTATTAGTTAGAATGCAGTGGCTCCGAACGATCCGGTTCGATCGTTTTTGAACTAAATCAAAAGCAACCGAAAACTTTCGCTGTGCCAGTTCTTGGTTTGGTTTGTATGGTGCCGTTGAGCCAAACCAAACCAAGATCAAAAGCTAATACTAAACTGACCGAATTTTTTAGTAATAGAAATTAAGATTCAAGATCCAGAGAATTTTTTATGGTCTCAAATATTTTCGCAAAAAATTAATGATGAAGCCTTGTCAAGTTTTAAATTATAATTCAAAAACTTGTGCTAAGTAAGCTTTAAAAGGGTGAAAAGCTCATTCATACGATTAAGGAAAGAAAATTACTGCACTTAAACAAGCACCTTGCACCTCGCTAAGGTTGACACCTTTTGTATTTGAATTTTTGAGTGCGCTACATTTTAAATGCAATTAAAGTGTACAAATGAAGGAGCAGTTAATCGATTTGGATGAGCCTTAATATATGCGAATAAGTTTGTTAACATACCTGCATCTTTTATTGTGCAACGTTATACTCTCTTAATGTTAAAATCTTTCGGTTTATCTGTAGGATTGGTTTTAATTCGGTCCGGTTTTTGACTCAGGACAAAATCGGACCGACCGATCTGTTTTTATAGTGTAAGGGATATTTTGGTGCTGGGGCATATTTTCTATATAAACCCTAAACCGACCTCTGCCCCAGCACATTCCCTATCATACAACATCAGATTCTGGGATAGTCGTGGATATTGGCTCTGTAACTTACTAACTAACTAGAATCTGACTGCGTATTTTCCCTAACTAACTAACTAAAGACAAAATGAACAATTAACTAGCTAAACTAACTAACTAACCCTAAA
>Ga0210040_10003881_pt1 | contig 19909 bp, 16 predicted proteins | sample CryGeyCG12114_NA_FD_185462 | JGI IMG/M metagenome (GOLD analysis project Ga0210040, IMG submission 185462) | Groundwater microbial communities from aquifer - Crystal Geyser CG19_WC_8/21/14_NA (SPAdes) (version 2) | ecosystem: Environmental > Aquatic > Deep subsurface > Groundwater | place: USA... | reverse complement strand
TGCACGCCGCGGTGCTGGAGGCCGACGCCGCCGGGGTGCCGCTGCTGGCGCTCACCGCCGACCGGCCGCCGGAGCTGCGCGGCACCGGGGCGAACCAGACGATCGACCAGCCCGGGCTGTACGGCCGGGCGGTGCGCTGGGCCGGCGACGTCGGCGCCCCCGAGCCCGGGCGGGAGGTAGGGCAGAACCGCTACTGGCGGTCGCTGGTGGCCAAGGCGCTGCTGGTGGCCCGCGGCGAGCTGTCCGGCGACCCCGGCCCGGTGCACCTGAACCTGTCGCTGCGCGAACCGCTGATGCCCGACGACGTGGCGCCCGGCACCGTTCCGCCGGCGCCCTCGGGCGACTTCGCCGGCCGCCCGGACGGCGCCCCCTGGACCGCGGTCACCGGTGCGGGGGAGGGCCCGCGCAGCGCACCGCTGACCGAGGTCGACCCGGCTGGCCCGCCGCGCACCCTGCTGGTCGTGGGCGACGCGCCGCCGGCGGTGGGCCGGGCGGCCGCCGTCGTCGCCGAGCAGCGCGGCTGGCCGGTGCTGGCCGAGCCCAGCAGCGGGGCGTGGGGCGGCGGGAGCGCCGTCCGCGGTGCCGCGCTGCTGCTCGGTGCTCCCGATTGGCTGGCCGCGCACCGGCCGGACCGGGTCGTGGTCGTCGGCCGGCCCACGCTGTCCCGGCCGGTCTCGGCGCTGCTGGCCGACCCGGCGGTGTCGGTGCAGACCTACAGCCCGACGCCGCGCTGGGCCGATCCGGGCCGGGGGAGCCGGTTGGTCGGGAGCGCGCTGCCGGCGCTGCGCGAGGGCGGGCTGCGCCCGGCGGCCGGTTCCGCGGCGGAGGGCTGGGCGGCGGCCTGGGCGGCGGCGGCGACCCGGGTGGGCCTGGCCGTGGACGCCGAGCTCGACGACCCGACCGGGCGCGGGCTCACCGCGGCCCGGCTGGCCCGTGACCTGGTGGCCGCGCTGCCCGCCGGAGCCCTGCTGGTGCTCGGCTCGTCCACGCCGGTGCGCGACGTCGACCGGCTCGCCGTTCCCCGGCCGGGGCTGACCGTGCTGGCCAACCGGGGGGTCGCCGGCATCGACGGCACGATCTCCACCGCGATCGGGGCGGCGCTGGCCCACCCCGGCGGCGGGCCGGCGTTCGCGCTGATGGGCGACCTGACGTTCCTGCACGACCTGACCGGCCTGCTCACCGGCGACGGCGAGGCGGTCCCCGACCTCACCGTCGTCGTCCCGGACAACGACGGAGGCGGGATCTTCGCCCAGCTCGAGCCGGGGCAGCCGCAGTACGCCTCGGGCTACCGGCGGGTGTTCGGCACCCCGCACGGGCGCGACCTGGTGCAGGTGGCCCGGGCGCTGGGCTGGGCGGCGACCGAGGTCGGCGACCACGGGCAGCTGGTGGCGGCGCTGGCGGCGGGCGGGCCGCGGGTGGTCGTCGTCCGCACCGATGCGGTGGCCGAGGCAGCTCTCGCCGTCCGGCTGCGTGCGGCGGCGGCTGCGGCACTGACCTGACGCGGTCGGCCACCTCTCCGGGGCCCGCGTCGAGCTAACGAGATGTGGGGGCCTTCTCTCAGTCCTCCAGGGCCCCCTGGAAGGCGGAGAACTTCGCCTGCGTCTCGGCCAGCTCGGCGACCGGGTCGGAGCCGGAGACGATGCCGCACCCGGCGAACAGCCGGGCCTGCCGGCCGCCCTCGGCGCCGGTGAGCTGGGCGCAGCGCAGCGCCAGCCCGAACTCGCCGTCGCCGCGGGCGTCCAGCCAGCCCACCGGCCCGGCGTAGCGGCCGCGGTCCATCCCCTCCAGCTCGGCGATCAGCCGGGCCGCGGACGGCGTCGGGCTCCCGCAGACGGCGGCGGTCGGGTGCACCGCGCTGACCAGCTCCAGCAGCCCGGTCGGGTCGCCGTCCCGCTGCCGGCCGTGCACGTCGCTGGCCAGGTGGCGGACGTTGGGCAGGGTGAGCACGTCGGGCCGCTCGGGCACCTGCAGCTCCTCGACGAACGGACGCAGCGCGTCGGCCAGGGAGTTCACCGCCCAGGCGTGCTCGGCGTGGTCCTTGGGCGACCCCGCGAGGCCCGCGGCCAGCCGGTCGTCGTCGGCACCGGCGCCGCGGGGGGCGGTGCCGGCCAGCACGCGGGAGTCGATCTCCCGGCCGGTGCGGCGCAGCAGCAGCTCCGGGGTGGCCCCGAGCAGCCCGTCGACGGCGAAGGTCCAGGTGTCCGGGAAGCGCTCGGCCAGCCGCAGCAGCAGCCGGCGGGGGTCCAGCGGGCGGTCCGCGCTGACCAGCAGGTCCCGGGCCAGCACCACCTTGTCCAGCAGGCCGGCGTCGATGCGGGCCACGGCGGTGGCGACGGCGCCGCACCAGGTCACCGGGTCCAGGGCGCCGTCGGCGTAGGCCAGCCGGCCGATGGAGGTGGCCGCCTCCCTGGCCGGGGTCTCGACGACGGCGCGGTCCTCGTCGGCCTCACCGGTGACGGTCACCCAGGTCTGCCCGTCGCGCCGGCCGACCACGACCTCCGGGACGATGAACACCGACGTCCCCGCGGCCGGGTCGAAGGCGATGGAGCCGAAGACCACCGGACCGGAACCCGGGACGCCGAGCGGGTCGCGCACCCGGGTGCGGGCGCAGCGGTCGGCCCACCAGGCACTGGCCTCGGCGAGCGCGTCGGGGCCGGAGACCTCCAGGCGGTCGGCCTCGCCCCAGCCGACCAGGCCCTCGCCGCGGCGCACCCAGGCCAGCGCCCCCTCGGCGGGCAGCAGGGTGAGCAGCGGGCTGCGGCGCGGACCGAACGGCGTGGTGGTGACGGTGGCCGCGTCCGCTGCCCTGCCGGTCGCCGCTGCCGTGGTCACGTGCCCAGGGTAGGAGGCGCGCAGGTAGCGTCGCCGACGTGGCGACCGGATCCCCGACCGACGGCGTGCGCGCCGACCTGCAGAAGCGGCCGGCCGAGGTGGCGGCGATGTTCGACCGGGTCGCCGGGCGCTACGACCTGACCAACACCGTGCTCTCCGGTGGTCTGGACGCCGGCTGGCGGCGGTCCACCCGCGAGGCGCTGGGCGCCCCGCCGGGGTCGACGGTGCTCGACGTCGCCGCCGGGACGGCGGTCTCCACCGTCGGGCTCACCGCCGGCGGGGTGCACGCGATCGCCTGCGACTTCTCCCAGGGGATGCTGGCCGCCGGCGCCGGGCGGCCGGTGCCCAAGGTCGCCGGCGACGCGATGGCCCTGCCGCTGGCCGACGAGAGCGTCGACGGGGTGGTCATCTCCTTCGGGCTGCGCAACGTCGCCGACCCGCAGGCCGCGCTGCGCGAGTTCGCCCGGGTCACCCGGCCCGGCGGCACGCTGGTGGTCTGCGAGTTCTCCTCCCCGGTGTGGGCGCTGTTCCGCACCGTCTACACCGAGTACCTGATGCGCGCGCTGCCGGCGATCGCCCGGGCGGTGAGCAGCAACCCGGAGGCCTACGTCTACCTGGCCGAGTCGATCCGGGCGTGGCCGGCGCAGCCGGAGCTGGCCAGCTGGCTGCAGGGCGCGGGCTGGGGCGGCGTCGAGTGGCGCAACCTGACCGGCGGGGTCGTCGCGCTGCACCGCGGTACCCGGGTCTGATGTCGGGCGCCCCGCCCGACTGGTCAGCCTCGGGCGGACCGGACCGGTTCACCCTGCGGGCCTGGCTGGGTGTGGAGGCCGCCGCCGGGGCGGTCGACGGGCTGGACGCCGCGGTCGGCTTCATGCAGGACCGGGTGCACGCGATCTTCGGGCGGACGGTCCTGCCCCGGTTCACGCAGTTCATCGGCGAGCGCGGGCTCGGCGAGGACGCCGCCGCCCGGTTGCTCGCCGACGACGAGCTGCTCGCCGCGCTGCTGGTCGTCCTGCTCGCCGACGAAGAGACGCCGGACCCGCCGGACGGTGGGTACGCGTGGTGGGCGTCCGCGCCGGGTGATCGGGTGCGGCGCTTCCGCCGGGCCGTCCGACGGCAGCAGGAACGCGAGGCGGCCGCGCTCGCGTTCCTGCTGCCCGATCGTCGCGGCGGCCGGGTGGCCGGCGCGCGGCGGCGCAGCCGGCCGCGCTGACCTCAGCGTGCTGGGCCGTGGCACCGATCCGTCGGCCAGGTCGATAGCGAACGCGATGAGGCCCGCGGGGGGTCTCGGGCGGCATCAACGCCGGCCAGTCAGCCGTGGACCGACCATGGGAACGGGTACCCCGTGCCCCGGTGCTCCTCGGGCCGCGGGCAGCCGGACCAGCTGTCGGTGCCGAGCCCGGCTCGTCCAGCCGCTGCTCCGGTTTGAGCGGTCGCTGCGCCCACTCGGGGCAACTGGTCCGCGACGAGCCGGCGCGCCAGTCGCGCGTCGATGTCGGGCACTGGGCCGGCCTGTGGAAGAGCAGCTCGCAGAGCCAGCGGATTCCTCGTCTTGACGTCATCGATGTGCGGTTGGACCTGCGGAAACTGTCGTACCCCTGGCCTAGGTTCGCAGGTGTGGACGAGGCCGGGTGGTTGGGGGTGGCGGTGCGGATCGCACCTGCCTTTCCGGTGTCGTCGGACGGGCCGCGGGGTGCGCGGTTGTCCGATGCGTTGAACCCGGCGGGGATGTCGGAGGCGGCGTTGCTGGGGGAACTCCGGGCGCTGGCCGATGCCCGGTCGAAGTTCGTGGCCTATGAGGCGGTGGTGGTGGCGCAGCTGGCGGCCCGCCGCCCGGGGCAGCGTGATCTGGCCGGTGACCGGCCGGGGCACGGGGTCGAGGGCTGGTTGCCGGGTTCGGCGCCGCTGGGGGTGTCGGAGTTCTTCGCCGATGAGCTGGCGGTGGTGAAGAGCATGTCCCGGACGGCGGCGACGGTGTTGCTGGAGCGGTCGTTGGTGCTGGTCCACGAATTGCCGGCGGTGTGGGCTGCGTTGGCCGACGGTTTGATCGATGAGGCGCGGGCGAACGCGGTGGTGCGGGCGTTGGGCGGTCAGTCGGTCGATGCGGGTGGGTCGGTGCCGCCGGCGGTCGTCGCGGATGTCGAGGCACAGGCGTTGAGCTGGGCGTTGGCGGGGGAGACGCCGCGGCGGTTGGCCGATCGGACGGCGGCTGCGTCGATCGCCTTGGATGAGGCGGCGGCCGATCGGCGGCGGAAGAGGGCCGAGCGGCACGCCGATGTGAGCGTGCGCCCGACTGCGGATGGGATGTCGGAGATGGTGGTGGACATGCCGACGCCGGTGGCGGCGGCGTGCCGGGAGGCGGTCGATTCCTACGCGCGGCTGGCGAAGGCCGGTGGTGACGTGCGGCCGGTCGGGCAGCTGCGGGCGGAGATCACGGCCGACTTGATCCTGCGGCCGTGGGACACCTCGCGTGAGCCGGTGACGGCGCAGCTGACGGTGCTCGCACCTTTGCCGGCGCTCACCCGAGCAACGGTGACGGCGTCGGCACCGGTCGATGACCGCGACGCGGCGACGGTGGACGGAGCGCCGATCACCCACGGTCAGCTGCGGGACCTGTTGGCCCAGCTGGATGCGGTGTGCCCGGGCGGGCTGCGGGCGCCGACCGGCGGCAGCCTGGGCATCTCGCTGACCGACCCGGAGACCGGGGTGCTGCGGGCGACGGTCACCCGCCCGGAGCTCGAGCGGTTGGTGCGCCGCGGCTGCCGTGAGCACTCCGAGGGCGGTTGTAGCTGCGCGGTGCTGGACCGGCCGCCCCAGGTCGACCGGTACGAACCCACCCCCGCCCAGCGGCGGTTCATCCGCGCCCGGGACCGGACCTGCCGACATCCCGGTTGCCGCCGCCCGGCCGCACAGACCGACGCCGACCACGTGCATGCCTACGCCGACGGCGGGGCCACCGACTGCGCCAACCTGTCGTCGCTGTGTCGCCGGCACCACCGGCTCAAGACCCATGCCCCGGGCTGGCGGTTCGCCATGTCCGCCGACGGCACGTTGAACGTCACCACCCCCTCCGGTGTCACCCGCACCACCCGACCACCAGGCGCCCGCCTGCCCGGCACTGTCCAGCCCAATGAACTCCAGCTGGTCGGCGGCGGAGCACCACCCGACCCGGACGACCCACCGCCCTTCTGACCGTGCGGCGGGGCTGTCCGGGGGCCGTCGGGTGCGGAGGGTCGGGGAATCTGGTGCTGGGGCGCGCGACCTGCCGCGCTTCCGCTGTGGGCGCAGTCCTGCCCCGGTTCCGAGGTGGGGACCGCGGGCACGGGAGCGGCATGACCATCCCCGAGCCCCAGCCGCCCTCGCCGTCCCCCTCGCCGACCGACCCGGTCTCCCCGCCGTCTCCGGCGCCCGTCCCGCAGCCCGGCCCGGGCGACCCGACGGCACCCCCGCCGACCCCCGGACCCGCCGTGGCCTGACCCGAACACGCAGCTCAGCAGCCTTCCAGAGCCCTCGGTGTGAATTCGATCACCGAGGGCTCTGGTGCTGCGAGGTGTCCCGGGCATAGGCTCCGATCACTCGACTTTGTGAAGTAGTTCACAAGCGCCGGCGTGAGGCGGAGGTGGCAGATGCTGTCCAACTACGTGCCCCTCGTCGGGCTCTTCGCCCTCGCCGCCGCCTTCGCGCTGTTCTCCGTCACCGCGGCGCCGTTCATCGGCCCGCGGCGGTACAACCGGGCCAAGCTCGAGGCCTACGAGTGCGGCATCGAGCCGGTCGACCAGCCGCTCACCGGCGGCCGTTTCCCGGTCAAGTACTTCCTCACCGCGATGTTGTTCATCGTCTTCGACATCGAGATCGTCTTCCTCTACCCGTGGGCGGTCGCCAATGACCGGCTCGGCGTCTTCGGCCTGGTCGAGATGGCCGTCTTCATCGGCACCGTGTTCATCGCCTACGCCTACGTGTGGCGCCGCGGCGGGCTCGAGTGGGAGTGAGGGGCTGACATGGGTCTGGAGGAGAAGCTGCCCAGCGGCGTCCTGCTGACCAGCGTGGAGAAGCTGGTCAACTGGACCCGGAAGTCCTCGCTGTGGCCGGCCACCTTCGGGCTGGCCTGCTGCGCGATCGAGATGATGGCGTCCGGCGCCGGTCGGTACGACCTGGCCCGGTTCGGCATGGAGGTCTTCCGCGCCTCCCCGCGCCAGGCCGACCTGATGATCGTGGCCGGCCGGGTGAGCCAGAAGATGGCCCCGGTCCTGCGCCAGATCTACGACCAGATGCCCGAACCCCGCTGGGTGCTGGCCATGGGCGTCTGCGCCAGCTCCGGCGGCATGTTCAACAACTACGCGATCGTCCAGGGCGTCGACCACATCGTGCCGGTGGACATGTACCTGCCCGGCTGCCCGCCGCGGCCGGAGATGCTCACCGACGCGATCCTCAAGCTGCACCACAAGATCTCGCACGAACCGCTGGGGCCCGAGCGCGCCGCCCAGCAGGCCGCCGCCCGCGCCGACGGCACCGCCCCCGACCTGCACATCGAGATGCCGTCGACCGTCCGCGCCGACAAGGAGCAGCGCCGCGCCTACGAGCAGGCCGCCGCCGAGGGGCGCACCGGGCAGTTCGCCATCGAGCAGCGCGGGGGCAACGCCGTCGTCCTGCCCGGGGCCCCGCGGTGAGCACCCCGGACGACGGCTTCCGGCGCGGCGCCTTCGGGGTCACCGGCAGCGGCGACACCTCCGGCTTCGGCGGGCTGGTCCGGGTCGAGCCCGGCGGCGCCGTCGCGCTGCACTCCACCGACCGCCCCTACGGCGGCTGGTTCGACGAGGTCACCGACGCCCTCATCGACGCCGTCGGCCAGGCCACCTACGACGCGGCGGTGCCCCGGGTGCTGGTCGACCGCGGCGAGATCACCTACTTCGTCGCCCGGGAGCACCTGACAACCCTGGCCCGGGCCCTCCGGGACGACGACGCGCTGCGCTTCGAGCTGTGCAGCAGCATCTCCGGCGTCGACTACCTCGACAGCGGCGGACCGGCGGCGACCCAGGACCGGCCGCGGCTGCACGTCGTCGTCCACCTGACCTCGATGACCTACCGCCGGCGGATCCGGCTGGAGGTCGCGGTGACGCCTGCGGACCCGCACGTCCCCTCGCTGACCGGCGTCTACCCCACGGCGGACTGGCACGAGCGGGAGACCTGGGACATGTTCGGCGTCGTCTTCGACGGCCACCCGGCGCTCACCCGGATCCTCATGCCGGACGACTGGGACGGCCACCCCCAGCGCAAGGACTACCCGCTCGGCGGCGTCCCGGTCGAGTTCCAGGGCGCCGTGATCCCGCCGCCGGACGAGCGTCGGAGCTACCGGTGAGCACCGCGACCGACCCGTACGCCGGCTCCCGGGAGACCACCGAGGGCCGCATCTACACCGTCACCGGTGGCGACTGGGACCAGACGTTCGGCGCCGATCCGCACGCCGACGAGCGGCTCGTGGTCAACATGGGCCCGCAGCACCCCTCCACGCACGGGGTGCTGCGGCTGGTGCTGGACCTCGAGGGCGAGACGGTCACCAAGGCCCGCGTGGTCATCGGCTACCTGCACACCGGCATCGAGAAGACCACCGAGTACCGCACCTGGACCCAGGGCACGACGCTGGTCACCCGGATGGACTACCTGGCGCCGCTGTTCAACGAGACCGCCTACTGCCTGGCCGTGGAGAAGCTGCTGGACATCCAGGCGCCGCCGCGGGCGCAGACCGTCCGGGTGCTGGTGATGGAGCTCAACCGGATCGCGTCGCACCTGGTCGGGCTGGCCACCTTCGGCATGGAGATGGGCGCCCTCACCGGGATGACCAACGGCTTCCGCGAGCGGGAGCTGGTGCTGGACCTGCTGGAGGAGATCACCGGGCTGCGGATGAACCACGCCTACGTCCGCCCCGGCGGGCTCGCCCAGGACCTCCCCGAGGGCGTCGAGGGTCGGATCCGGGAGTTCCTCACCGTGCTGCCCGAGCGGATCACCGGGATGCACCGGCTGCTCACCGGCCAGCCGATCTGGCAGCGCCGGCTCAAGGACGTCGGCTTCCTCGACGTCACCGGCTGCCTCGCGCTCGGCGTGACCGGTCCGATCCTGCGCTCGGCCGGGCTGCCCTGGGACCTGCGCAAGGTGGAGCCCTACTGCGGCTACGAGACCTACGACTTCGAGGTGCCGACCGCCGACACCGCCGACGCCTGGGGTCGCTACCTGGTCCGGGTCGCCGAGATCGGTGAGTCGCTGAAGATCGTCGAGCAGGCGCTGGACCGGCTGGAGCCCGGCCCGGTGATGGTCGAGGACAAGAAGATCGCCTGGCCCGCGCAGCTGTCCCTCGGCGCCGACGGCATGGGCAACTCCCTGGACCACGTGCGGCACATCATGGGCCAGTCGATGGAAGCCCTGATCCACCACTTCAAGCTGGTCACCGAGGGGTTCCGGGTGCCGGCCGGGCAGGTCTACACCGCGATCGAGTCCCCCCGCGGCGAGCTCGGTTACCACGTGGTCAGCGACGGCGGCACCCGCCCGTTCCGGGTGCACGTGCGCGACCCCAGCTTCACGAACCTGCAGGCCGCAGCGGCGATGAGCGAGGGCGGCATGATCGCCGACGTCATCGCCGCGATCGCCTCCATCGATCCGGTGATGGGGGGCGTCGACCGGTGAGCGCTCTTCCCGGGTCCCCGGAGGCCGCCGCCACCACCGGGTTGAACGCGAGCCCGACCGCGCACGTCGAGGATCTCCCGCCGCTGACCGCGCAGCACGAGGCCGAGGCGCGCGCGGTGATGGCCCGCTACCCGCAGCCCCGGTCCGGGCTGCTGCCGATGCTGCACCTGGTCCAGTCCGTGCAGGGCTACGTGTCACCCGAGGGCGTGGGCTTCTGCGCCCGGCTGCTGGGCCTCACCAAGGCCGAGGTCGGCGCGGTCGCGACCTTCTACACGATGTACAAGCGGCACCCCGCCGGCCGGCACCTGGTGAGCGTCTGCACGAACACCCTCTGCGGCGTCCTCGGCGGGCAGCGGATCTACGACGCCGTCTCCGCCGACCTGGGCGTGGGCCACGACCAGACCGCCCCCGACGGCTCGGTGACCCTTGAGCACGCCGAGTGCCTGGCCGCCTGCGACTACGCGCCGGTGGTCACCGTGGACTACGAGTTCTACGACCAGCAGGACGTGGGCAGTGCCCGGGAGCTGGTCGCGGCGCTGCGCCGGGGCGAGAAGCCACGGCCGACCCGCGGGGCGCCGCTGACCGACTTCCGCGGCATCTCCCGCCAGCTCGCCGGCCTGTCCCAGTTCACCGACCCGGGCGACGAGCGGATCGCGGTCGACGGCCCCTCCGCCGGCGAGCCGACCGTGATCGGGGTGCGGCTGGCCGCCGAACGCGGCGAGGCGGCACCCGCCATGCAGCAGCCGCCGGAGCCGACCCCCGAACCCACCGATCCGGTGGCGACGTCCAGCGGCGGCACGCCGGCGGAGCAGGCCGGGGACGCCACCGTCGCGGCCGCGGACAACCCGGCCGAGCGGTCCGGTGCGGAGCAGAACCACCCGGACGCGCCGGAACCGGCCGGTCGGGAGGACGCCGAGCGGGGCGCCGAGGGCACCGAGACCCCGCCCGCCGGGCCCGGCGGCGGCACGAACAGTTCGATCGAGCGGGAGGCCTGACGTGCCGCTGACCCCGGTCCTCACCCAGCGCTTCGACGCGCCGCGGTCCTGGACACTGGAGACCTACGAGCGCCTGGACGGCTACCGCGCGCTGCGCACCGCCCTGGGCATGACGCCGGACGAGCTGGTCGGCCTGGTGAAGGACTCCGGGCTGCGCGGCCGCGGCGGCGCCGGCTTCCCGACCGGCATGAAGTGGAGCTTCATCCCGCAGCCCGAGCCGGGGGAGACCCCGACCGGTCCGGCGGCCGCCCCCAAGTACCTGGTCGTCAACGCGGACGAGGGCGAGCCGGGCACCTGCAAGGACGTGCCGCTGATGATGGCCGACCCGCACTCGCTGGTGGAGGGCGTGATCATCGCCGCCTACGCGATCCGGTCGCACTTCGCCGTCATCTACGTCCGGGGCGAGGCGGTGCACGCCCACCGCCGGCTGGTCGCCGCGGTGCGGGAGGCCTACGCCGCGGGCTACCTCGGCACCGACGTGCTGGGCTCGGGCTACGACCTGGAACTCGTCGTGCACGCCGGCGCCGGCGCCTACATCTGCGGTGAGGAGACGGCGCTGCTGGACTCGCTGGAGGGCTACCGCGGCCAGCCCCGGCTCAAGCCGCCGTTCCCCGCCGTCGCCGGGCTCTACGGCGCCCCGACGGTGATCAACAACGTGGAGACGCTGGCCAGCGTGCCGTACGTGGTGCGGGGCGGGGCGGCCTGGTTCAAGACCATGGGCCCGGAGAAGTCGCCCGGACCGAAGATCTACTCGCTGTCGGGCCGGGTCGTCCGCCCCGGCCAGTACGAGGCCCCGATGGGGACGACGATGCGCGAGCTGCTGGAGCTGGCCGGCGGCGTCCGCCCCGGGCACGAGCTGAAGTTCTGGACGCCGGGCGGTTCCTCCACGCCGTACTTCACCCCCGAGCACCTCGACGTCGGTCTCGACTTCGACTCGGTGGCCGCGGCCGGGTCGATGCTCGGCACCACCGCGCTGATGGTCTTCGACGAGACCGACTCGATCGTCGAGGCGACGCTGCGGTTCACCGAGTTCTACGCGCACGAGAGCTGCGGCAAGTGCACCCCGTGCCGGGAGGGCACCTACTGGCTGGTCCAGATCCTGGCGCGGCTGGTGCACGGGCACGGCCGGGCCGCGGACCTGGACCTGCTCACCGACACCTGCGACAACATCCTGGGCCGCTCGTTCTGCGCCCTGGGCGACGGCGCCACCAGCTGCATCGCCAGCTCGCTGAAGTACTTCCGGGACGACTACGTCGCGCTGCTGCCCGCCGACGAGCAGGGCCGCCTCGGCCGGTCGCTGCGGCTGGAGCCCGTGGGAGCCATGTCATGACCACGGTCCCGCAGCCCTCCCCGGCCACCCCGCCGGCGGCGCCCGGCCCGCATTCGCCACCCGACGCCGTGCACTGCACCATCGACGGCTTCCCGGTCGCCGTGCCGAAGGGCACGCTGATCATCCGGGCCGCCGAGCAGATCGGGGTGCAGATCCCGCGGTTCTGCGACCACCCGCTGCTGGACCCGATCGGCGCCTGCCGGCAGTGCCTGGTCGAGGTGGCCGGCCAGCGCAAGCCGGTGGCCTCCTGCACCACCCCGGTGACCCCGGACATGGCGGTGCACACCCAGCTCACCAGCGCCGTCGCGGACAAGGCGCAGCAGGGCACCATGGAGCTGCTGCTGGTCAACCACCCGCTGGACTGCCCGGTCTGCGACAAGGGCGGGGAGTGCCCGCTGCAGAACCAGGCGATGAGCAACGGGCGCACCGAGACCCGCTTCGTCGAGACCAAGCGGACCTACCCCAAGCCGCTGCCGATCAGCTCCCAAGTGCTGCTGGACCGGGAGCGCTGCGTGCTCTGCGCCCGGTGCACCCGGTTCAGCCAGCAGGTGGCCGGCGACCCGTTCATCGAGCTGTTCGAACGCGGCGCGCTGGAGCAGGTCGCCGTGTACGAGGACGAGCCGTTCGAGTCCTACTTCTCCGGCAACACGACCCAGATCTGCCCGGTCGGTGCGCTCACCAGCGCCAGCTACCGGTTCCGCTCCCGCCCCTTCGACCTGCGCAGCGAGCCCAGCGTCTGCGAGCACTGCGCCAGCGGCTGCGCCCAGCGCACCGACTACCGGCGTGGCACGGTGACCCGGCGGCTGGCCGGTGAGGACCCGGCGGTCAACCAGGAGTGGAACTGCGACAAGGGCCGCTACGCCTTCCGCTACGCCAGCAGCAACGAACGGCTGATGACCCCGCTGGTCCGCCGGGACGGCGAGCTGCAGCCGGTCTCGTGGCCGGAGGCGTGGGCCGCCGCGGCGGCCGGTCTGGCGAACGCGCGCGCCGCCGGCGGGGTCGGCGTGCTGCCCGGTGGCCGGCTGACCGTCGAGGACGCCTACGCCTGGGCCGCCTTCGCCCGGGTCGCGCTGGGCACCAACGACGTCGACGCCCGGGCCCGCGCGCACTCCGCCGAGGAGCTGGACTTCCTGGCCACGCACGTCGCCGGCACCGCGCCCGGGGCAGGGGCGGTCAGCTACGACGACCTGACCGCCGCCCCGGCGGTGCTGCTGGTCGGCTTCGAGCCCGAGGAGGAGTCGCCGATCGTCTTCCTGCGGCTGCGCCGGGCGGTCCGGACGGCGGGCATGCAGGTGTTCGACGTCGCCCCCTTCGCCACCCGGGCCGCCGCGAAGCTGCAGGCCACCGTGCTCCGCCCCGGTCCGGGTGAGGAGGCCCGGCTGCTCCGCGACCTGGCAGCCAACCCGGTGCACGGCGTGCTCGCCGAGGCGGCCGTCGCGCTGTTCCGCCCGGGCGCGGTCATCCTGGTCGGTGAGCGGCTGGCCGAGGTGCCGGGCGGGTTCTCCGCCGTCGCCGCGCTGGCCGCCGGGACCGGCGCCCGGATCGGCTGGGTGCCGCGCCGGGCGGGCGAGCGGGGTGCCGTCGAGGTCGGCGCGCTGCCGACCCTGCTCCCGGGCGGCCGCACCGTCGCCAGCGCCGCCGACCGGGCCGCCGTCGCCCAGCGGTGGGGGGCCGACGTCCCGGCGACCCCGGGGCGCGACCTCACCGGCATCCTCACCGCCGCGCGGGACGGCGCCCTGGCCGGTCTGCTCGTCGGCGGCGTCGACCCGGCCGATCTGCCCGACCCGCTGCTGGCCGAGCAGGCGCTGGCCGCGGCCCGCTTCGTGGTCAGCCTGGAGCTGTTCCCGACCGCGGTCACCGCGCACGCCGACGTCGTCCTGCCGGTGGCCGCCGCCCCGGAGAAGGCCGGCAGCTACCTGGACTGGGAGGGACGGGTCCGGCCCTTCGACGCGACCCTGCACGGCACCGGGCAGCTCACCGACGGCCGGGTGCTCCAGGGCCTGGCCGAGCAGCTGGGCGCGGACCTGCGGGTGGGTTCGGTGAGCGAGGTCCGCGCCCAGCTGACCGCCCTCGGTGGCGCCGCCCAGGCACCCGCCGGGACCGGCGTCGACGTCGCCCCGGAACCGCCGCCGGAGCTGGCCGGGGACGAGGCGGTGCTCGCCTCCTGGCGGCAGCTGGTGGACGTCGGCACGCTGCAGCGGGAGGAGCCGGCGCTGGCCGGGACCGCCCGTCCCGCGGCCGCCCGGCTGGGCCGGGCCGCCGCCCGCCGCCTCGGTCTGGCCGACGGTGACCCGATCACCGTCACCGGCCCGGCCGGGGCGATCACGCTGCCGGTGCGGCTGGTCGAGATGCCCGACGGGGTGGTCTGGCTGCCGATGCGCTCGCCGGGCAGCGAGGTGCGCGCCCAGCTCGGTGCCGGCCCCGGCTCCGTCGTCCGGCTGGCCGGACCACCGCCGACCCCGGCCGGCGCGACGTCCCTGGGGAGCCTGCGGTGAGCCCGGGGACGGCCCTGCTCGCTGCCGCCGACTCCCCGACGCTGGCGGACTTCGGGCACGACGTCTGGTGGATCGTGCTGATCAAGATCGTCGGCATCTTCGGCGTGCTGGTGCTGATGACGCTGTTCGCCATCGTGTTCGAGCGCAAGGTCGTCGCCCGGATGCAGCAGCGGACCGGCCCCAACCGCACCGGGCCGCGCGGCTACCTGCAGAGCCTCGCCGACGGGCTGAAGCTGGCGTTCAAGGAGGACATCATGCCGGCGCTGGCCGACCGGCCGGTGTATTTCCTGGCCCCGGTCGTCGCCACCATCCCGGCGTTCCTGGCGTTCTCGGTCATCCCGCTGGGCCCGACGGTGTCCATCTTCGGTCAGCGCACCCCGCTGCAGCTCACCGATGCCCCGATCGGCGTGCTGATCGTGCTGGCCTGCTCGGCGATGGGCGTCTACGGGATCGTGCTGGGCGGCTGGGCGTCCGGTTCCACGTACCCGCTGCTCGGCGGGCTGCGCAGCGCCGCCCAGATGGTCAGCTACGAGATCGCCATGGGGCTGTCGATCGTGGCGGTGTTCCTCTACGCCGGGTCGATGTCCACCTCGGAGATCGTCGCCGCCCAGGCCGACGGGACGTCGCTGTTCGGCGGCACCGGCAACGGCCCGGGCTGGTTCGCCGTGCTGCTGCCGGTCTCCTTCGTCATCTACGTCATCGCCGTGGTGGGGGAGACCAACCGGGCTCCGTTCGACCTGCCGGAGGCCGAGAGCGAGCTGGTCGGTGGCTTCCACACCGAGTACTCGTCGCTGAAGTTCGCGCTCTTCTTCCTCGCCGAGTACGTCAACATGGTCACCGTCTCCGCGCTGGCCGCGACGCTGTTCCTCGGCGGGTGGCGGGCGCCGTGGCCGATCTCGATCTGGGACGGCGCCAACACCGGCTGGTGGCCGCTGCTGTGGTTCCTGGGCAAGGTCGTCGTCGCGCTGTTCGCCTTCATCTGGCTGCGCGGCACCCTGCCCCGGCTGCGCTACGACCAGTTCATGCGCGTCGGGTGGAAGGTGCTGGTGCCCACCGCGCTGGTCTGGATCCTGGTCGTGGCCACCCTGCGCACCGTCTCCCGGGAGGCCGACCTCGACGGCGGGCAGGTCGCCGTCTTCGTCGGGGTGCCGATCGCGCTGCTGGTGCTGGCCGGCCTGCTCATCGCCTCGCGGGTCAGCAACCGGGACACCCGGGTCGCGGCCCGGGCGGCCGCCGCCGGCGCGGTGACCCCGGCCGCACCCGAGGTGCTGCCGCCCGCCGCGCGCAGCCGGGACCGGGCGGCCGGCGGTTTCCCGATCCCGCCGATGGACCTGCGCGTCCCGCCGTCCCCGCGGTTGTCCAGCCGCGAGGCCGTCGGTGCCGGCACGGTCGTCGGCACCGGACGGCGCGGCTCCGGCGCGACCCCCACCGAGGAGGACGGCGATGTCTGAGCAGACCCCGGCCCGGCGCGAGGACGCCGCGGCGGCAGCCCAGGACGTGGCCCGGCAGACCGGCGCCCCGCCGACCGCGCCCGGCAAGCGGGCCAGCTGGCTGCCCGGACCGGCCCAGGGCTTCGGCGTCACCTTCGCCACCATGTTCAAGAAGGTGACCACGGAGTCCTACCCCGACGTCCCCAAGCAGACCAAGCCGCGCTACCACGGGCGGCACGTGCTGAACCGGCACCCCGACGGCCTGGAGAAGTGCGTCGGCTGCGAGCTGTGCGCCTGGGCCTGCCCGGCCGACGCGATCTACGTCGAGGGCGGGGACAACACCGAGGACGCCCGGTACTCCCCGGGTGAGCGGTACGGCCGCGTCTACCAGATCAACTACCTGCGCTGCATCTTCTGCGGGCTGTGCATCGAGGCCTGCCCGACCCGCTCGCTGACCATGAGCAACGACTTCGAGCTGGCCGACGACGACCGGCAGGCGCTGATCTACACCAAGGAGCAGCTGATGGCCCCGCTGCTGCCCGGCATGGAGCAGCCGCCGCACCCCATGCGGCTGGGCACCGACGAGCGCGACTACTACGTGCGCGACCCGAAGACGGTGGACGCCCTGGCGCTCGCCGCGGAGCCGGTCGTCGAGGAGCAGGCGTGAGCCCGGTCGTGATCGGCACCGGGGAGACGATCGTCTTCTGGGTCCTGGCCCCGATCGCGCTGGCCGGCGCACTGGGCATGGTGCTGTCCCGCAACGCCGTGCACTCCGCGCTGTGGCTGGTCAACACGATGCTCGCCCTCGGCGTGTTCTACGTGGTGCAGGAGGCGCCGTTCCTGGGCGCGGTGCAGATCATCGTCTACACCGGCGCGATCATGATCCTGTTCCTGTTCGTGCTCATGCTGGTGGGCCGGGACAGCTCGGACTCGGTGGTGGAGACGCTGCGCGGGCAGCGGATCGCCGCGATCGTGCTGGGCATCGGCTTCGCCGGGCTGGTCGGTGCCGGCGTCGCCGAGGCCACCCGGGACACCCCGGTGACCGGGTTGGCCGCCGTGCAGGGCGGTGGTTCCTCGGGCGCGCGCGGAGGTGCTGCCGACGGCAACGTCCAGGCGATCGCCGAGCTGCTGTTCACCCGCTACCTGCTGGCCTTCGAGGTCACCAGCGCGCTGCTGATCACCGCGGCCGTGGGCGCGATGGTGCTGGCGCACACCGAGCGGGAGCCGGGCAGCCGGCAGTCGCAGAAGGAGCTCTCCCGGGCGCGGTTCCTCACCACCGAGCACCCGCAGACGCTGCCGGGACCGGGGGTCTACGCCCGGGCCAACTCGATCGCCGCCCCCGGCCGGCTGCCCGACGGCACCCCGGCACCGGCCAGCTTCAGCACCGGCGTGCAGCCGCAGGTGGTCGACGAGCTGCCGCCCTCGCGACGACGCGACGGCGGCCCGGACGCCGCCCTCGGGACGATCGGAGGCGAGCCGTGAGCATCGCCAACTACCTGGTGCTGGCCGCGATCCTGTTCACCATCGGCGCCGTCGGCGTGCTGGTGCGGCGCAACGCGATCGTGGTGTTCATGTGCGTGGAGCTGATGCTCAACTCGGTGAACCTGACGCTGGTCACCTTCGCCCGGTCCACCGGCACCGTCGACGGCCAGCTCATCGCGTTCTTCGTGATGGTCGTCGCCGCGGCGGAGGTCGTGGTCGGCCTGGCGATCATCATGAGCGTCTACCGGACCCGCCGTTCGGCATCGGTCGACGACGTCAACCTGCTGAAGTACTGAGCGGAGCCGGTGTGATGGAGACCGTTCCCGCCACCGGACTGCTCGGTGCCTCGTGGCTGCTGATCGCGCTGCCGCTGGCCGGGGCCGCGGTGCTGCTGCTCGGTGGCCGGCGCACCGACCGCTGGGGCCACCTGCTGGCCACCGGCACCGTCCTCGCCGCCTTCGTGCTCGGCGTGGCCTGCACCGCCCAGCTGGCCGGGCTGGACGAACGCTCGGTCGGTGTCGACCTGTTCACCTTCATCCGCACCGGCAACCTCGACGTGCAGGCCGGGCTGCTGGTCGACCCGCTGTCGGCGGTGTTCGTGCTGCTGATCACCGGGGTCGGCGCGCTGATCCACGTCTACTCGATCGGGTACATGGCGCACGACCCCGCGCGGCGCCGCTTCTTCGCCTACCTGAACCTGTTCGTCGCGGCGATGCTGCTGCTGGTGCTGGGCGACAGCTACGTGGCGCTCTACGTGGGCTGGGAGGGCGTCGGCCTGGCGTCCTACCTGCTGATCGCCTTCTGGTACACCCGCCCGGCCGCGGCCACGGCGGCCAAGAAGGCGTTCATCATGAACCGGGTCGGCGACGTCGGCCTGGCCCTGGCGATCTTCGGCATGTTCGCCCAGCTCGGCACCACGTCCTACGCCGGGGTGTTCGGCTCGGTCGGGCTGCTCGCCGGGGGCACGGTCACCGCGATCGGCCTGCTGCTGCTGCTCGGGGCCTGCGGCAAGTCCGGGCAGTTCCCGCTGCAGGCCTGGCTGCCCGATGCCATGGCGGGCCCCACTCCGGTCTCGGCGCTCATCCACGCCGCCACCATGGTCACCGCCGGGGTGTACCTGATCGCCCGCAGCGCGCCGGTCTTCGACGCCACGCCGACCGCCCGCACCGCCGTCCTGGTGATCGGGGCGGTCACGCTGATGATCGGCGCGATCGCGGGCTGCGCCCAGGACGACATCAAGAAGGTGCTGGCGTACTCCACGGTCAGCCAGATCGGCTACATGTTCCTGGCCGTCGGGCTGGGTCCGGTCGGCTACGCCGCCGGCATCGCGCACCTGGTGGCGCACGGCTTCTTCAAGGCCGGCCTGTTCCTCGGCGCCGGGTCGGTTCTGCACGCCATGGACGACGAGACCGACATGCGCCGCTTCGGCGGGCTGGCGAGGAAGCTGCCGGTCACCTTCGTCACCTTCGCCCTGGGCTACCTGGCGCTGATCGGGTTCCCGCTGCTGTCCGGGTACTGGACCAAGGACGCGATCATCGAGGCCGCCTTCGACCGCGGCGGGACGTCGGGCTGGCTGCTCGGCGGGGTCGCCGTCCTCGGGGCCGGGCTGACCGCCTTCTACATGACCCGGCTGATGTTGATGACCTTCTTCGGCCGGGCCCGCTGGTCGGCGGGCGTGCACCCGCACGAGTCGCCGACGGTGATGACCGCGCCGATGGTGGTGCTGGCGCTCGGCTCGGTGTTCGCCGGGTTCGCGCTGGTGCGGCTCTTCCCGCTGGGCGAGTGGCTGGCCCCGGTGTTCGGCGAGCCGGCCGAGGCGACCCACGTGGTCGCCCCGCTCACCGTCGGCATCGCGCTGTTCGTGGTGATGCTGCTGGGCGCCGGCGCGGCCTGGCTGGCCGTCGGCCGCCGCGAGGTGCCGGGAACGGCGCCGGTCGCGGTGTCGCCGGTGGTCCGCGCCGCCCGCAACGCGCTGTACGCCGACACCGTCAACGAGCAGCTGTTCATGCGCCCGGGCAGCTGGCTGACCCGGGCGCTGGTCTGGGTGGACAACCGGGGCGTGGACGGCGTGGTCAACGGCGCCGCCGCGGTGCTGGGCGGCTCGTCGTCCCGGCTGGGCCGCGCGCAGACCGGCTTCGTGCGCAGCTACGCCCTCGGCATGCTCGGCGGCGCGGTGCTGGTCGCCGGGGCCCTGCTCGCGGTGACGGCGTCATGAGCCGGCACGACGTCAGAAGAGGAGCTCACCGGTGAGCGACTTCCCCGTCCTGGCGGCGATGGTCGTCGTGCCCGCGGTCGGTGCGGCGGTGGTCGCCGCGCTGCCGCCGGCGCGCGCGGCGCTGGCCCGCGGGCTGGCGCTGGCGGTCAGCCTGCTGGTGCTGCTGCTCGCGGTGCTGGCCGCCGTCGCCTTCGACGCCGGCGGCGACCGCTTCCAGCTGACCACCTCGGTGGCCTGGATCCCGGACTTCGGCGTCGACTTCGCCCTCGGCGTCGACGGCATCGCGCTGGTGATGCTGCTGCTGGTCGGCGTGCTGGTGCCGGTCGTGATCGGCGCCGACTGGGACGAGCGACCGGTGGGGAACCGGTCGATGCGGGCGTACTGGGCCTGGCTGCTGGTGCTCGAAGCGATGCTGGTCGGCGTCTTCGCGGCCACCGACGTCTTCCTGTTCTACG
>Ga0210040_10003880_pt1 | contig 19910 bp, 16 predicted proteins | sample CryGeyCG12114_NA_FD_185462 | JGI IMG/M metagenome (GOLD analysis project Ga0210040, IMG submission 185462) | Groundwater microbial communities from aquifer - Crystal Geyser CG19_WC_8/21/14_NA (SPAdes) (version 2) | ecosystem: Environmental > Aquatic > Deep subsurface > Groundwater | place: USA... | reverse complement strand
TTAGAGCCGAAAATAGAGCAAACATAAACGTTAAGTGTGGGTCAGACCACACTTGACAAATTAAAGTATTTACTACTCTTTTTGAGTATATCCTGTTACTTAGGAAATGCTACAAATACGAATGCACCTTTTAGTAAAGGATTTACTAAACTTATCTAGGGTTTCCTTAGTGAGTTGTTTAGTGAGATGTAAAAATACGAAATTACAGTAAATACTTAATTTTTAAGTAAAGTGTGGGCAAAGTACGAGCTACCAATCCGGGCCTTAATCGTAATAGAATAGGTGAACAACCTATAATGATAAATTATTAATGGATACAATTTTTGTTTTGTACGAAATCTTCCCAGGAACCCAAAGATGCGTCAGATTTCATATTCCATTCAATGGGATATTTTTTCCATCAGATGTGTTAAGTTTTGAAGACGGGGGGATGAGCCGAGAGTCTTCTACATGCATTACATATGATGGGCGATTCGGGAAATGCCTAATGCCCTCGTTTTGTCCCAATCACAACATTTTATCTTTGTTTAATAATGTACAGAGGCTTACACCCTGTAGAACCAAATCTGGATTCAACAGCGGACTCATATGCTGCCCAACAGGTAGATCTCATGAATGATTTTTAATTGCTTGATGAATTTTACTTTACCAAGATTTATTAACGTTTTATTTTTGTGTATTGTAAGCTGCTGCTCAAGAAAATGCTAAGTACTCATATAGTATGTATTCCTATTCAAAACTCGCCACATCAATTGGCAGGTACCCCAAACCTTCAAGAAAATATACAACCTGGAAAACTTGACCAAGGGCGATATGTAGAGAAGGATGGAAAACATAGTGCAATATTGCTTGAGCATATAAAAGAATTTGCACACGGAGCTATTTCTGTACCGAATGCGACGATACTGGAAGACAGCAAAAATATTGGTCAACAAAATATTCCTGTGAACTCGCCGCAGTTTATTGCAAAAGTTCCTTTGGATTCTAAAGGAGACATACGTAGCGAAAATATTAAAATATTTATTTACAATAAATAAATGGATTATAAAGAATCATTAACTTTTTACCCATCCCTATAAAGTGGTGGTGCAATCAAATATGTATTATCTGTTAATCAATTGGGAAACGGCACAGTTTTTATTACCATGCATTTTATTAATCGCAGGGTGTGGAGTGTTCGACTCAAAAGAAGATTTGCAATGGCCTTGGATGGTAATTAATTACTTAGCTGTATTAATCACTGTCAACAACGGTGATTAGAATTTTTCAATAAATCCTCTGCAAGTTTAAATGTTGAAATACTAAAACCATATTTAACTGCTACTGCAACTGCACAATACATTCTCTATATGAGGAATTGATCTCCCCATTTTTTCTAGCTTTAAATAGTTCATGATTTTGGTAACTCTTCAAATACATGCATGCATGAAAAAGAGTGTAAATAATTAAATTCAATACAGGTTTACATTGGAACCAATAAAACTTCATCCGAAACAGACTGGTTTTGTGCCGGGACAATAATAAGCCCAGAATATATTGTCACTGCTGCCACTTGCATTACCAGGTATTGGCGAAATGATTGCTATTTACCTATATTGACGCACATAAACATTTCATTTCAAACTTTCTTACGCAAGGTCTCCAAACGTCGTTGGGCTCGTTTTTGAGAAGTACGAAAATTCACTTTTACTAACTGCTCAATCCAGTTTTAATGTTCCATCCAAGACTTTCAAAGTGATTGAAGCTTTTCACCATCCAGAATTAAAAAATGTGAATGAATTCGGAAACGTAGGATTGGTAAAAATTCAAGAAATTCTCATATAATCACTGACAGAGCACATGTTGAACAACTTGTTTCACTAAAACTGTGACTGACTTAAACCCTATAGTTTCAATGTCAACCATCAGTTAAATACTCACACATTAAATCTTATCTTGTCAAGGCCAGCATTTCATGCATTACCTACAGCGTATGTGGCAAAAAGATTATATTTCATTTCTGATTAGAATATGTTATATGCAATCGAAGATCAAGAGGTCTATGATCCCAGATGGTTGCCCTTGATATTTATAAAATGTTTATTTATTTACTCTTAAATAGACCGAAATAGCTTTTTGCTCACAGTAAGTTTACAATGTACCACTAGCACAATTAAGATGGACTGCTCTTTTATGCTCGATTTCGATCAATAAAACGCAAGGTTTAAGTGTTGTTGATTATACTTTCACAAACTTGTGATTTTTTCATTTTCAGATTCGGATTAGTCCTCCGAAAGGATTTGATAGCGTCATTCCAGCTTGTTTTCCATTTACTGGGGGTGTGTTGGAAATTTCTAAATTTTCTAACCAAAATGTTCTCCTTCCACTAATTTCAGGTGAGTTGAATAGATGGAAAATATGTTTTAATTTTAATTTATGCATTAGTTATTAGTCCATGGCAGTAACACATGTTTAAATTAACTCGACTTTATGAAGTTTAGAACATGTCTTGCTTGTTTCACGCAAAAAATTTTTGGTTGGTCTCTAGCAAAACTACATAAAACTAACTAATGTGTTAAATGCAGATAAGCTGCGAGAAGAATGGAAATTAAGTCGAATAAAGTTTTATCAGGATCTGTATGTACTCGGATGGGACACGAAGCAAATCATGACGAAATGTGCGTTCCAAAATCTGTAGATAATGTATTTGTATGTTAATAACAAAAATTTTACTTAATAAAGCAAGCAATGAAGTCAGCAGTTGTAGTTGGTAGTTCATAGAAGACCATAAAACTAATCATTTACAAATATTTTCCCAACCATTTAGTTACCAGGGACATCTATGATCATTTATGACGACCCAAGTGAATCATACGTTCTCATTGGATGGGCAAGTGGACAAAGAAAAGGAGAAAATAATACTTTGGATTTATTTATCCGAGCTAAATCCTGGGTAAAAGGCCATGTTGGAAGTTTACCCAACCCTCCAGATTGTACCTTTTAATATTCAGACAACATTAATCCAAATATTCAATTTCAAATTGGGAGAAACTTTTTATGACGCTGATGCTTTTGGCTATTCAAGAGCAGATGAAATTGCGAACACAAGCGAATACAATAGATGTGCTGGAGTCTATACGTTATAATGATGAAATAAAAGTAAGACACGCAATAAGAACTGAAACGTAGTCTTTATTCGTCTTAAACCGTACAATTCCTTTAAAGGATTTAAAAATCACGATCTTGAAGCAATTTTATTGTAAAATAGAAATGAGAACCCATATTCTTCCATCCATAGGCTTATCGTAAGTCCACAAAAATTAGGGGTCATTTTCCTACTGGCTACTTGTACAACCTTTCCACACCCAAATGAGTATACATTTATCTTAAAATAAATAAGTTATACCCACCCACCCACACAAACCTTTAAAATACATTCTAGTGAAAACGGTAGGGATTTGCCTTTGAAAATAAAACCCAAACTATAAATATCAGGTTACACACAACAGTTCACCACAGGCTTATTTAAGATCATTTTATTTGTAACTAACTACACGTTTCCGTGAGGTATGCAAAGGTACACAACAAAAAAGAGTAGAATACAAGTACATAGATAGTTCAAACTTCAACTAAAATCTTGATATAACTTTCTTAAATTAAAATAAGGTCGTTTACATACAAAAGAGCTATACGTATATATTCTCCAATTCTTCATACTAAAATAAAGTCCTTACTACTTTTCGTCGGATGTTTACTTTATACAACTCGTGATTAGAACTATTGCTTATTAGATGAATATCTAAACGTAGTAAGTGAGTAAGAATTTATAGCTCATGTCCGTACGTTCGTGCTAGGTGAAGATATACTATATATCCACACAAATCCTGTTTGAACAACCGAAATATCCATGCTATGAAAATGATTATTACTCACAAAACTAATTAATGAACACAATGGATGAAAGTTAAACTCAAACAAAAGTAGGAAGTGAAAGAGATGACCAATGACCATCGTTTACTCATTTACCCCCCCTACAATACTATATCCTTGAACTATGTTTTTTTGTTCAACTACTAAAACTTACCCTAATTATCATTTCTTATTTCATTGAGAAAACTTCTAAATCATAAAATAAAGGACTGTATCAGCTTAACATTGAAAAAAAAAGTTTTAAACTGCAACGGCCATTTTGTAGAGCATAAAAAGCTGTATAGGAATCTGCTTTGAATTTTTGAAAAATCGGCTATACGGCAGGCGTAGCCGCCGCGGTTTGAAAAACATTATACAGGGCCTTATGGGAGTCAACTTTTTTTCAGATCAATTTTTCGACATGAGTGCATACATGAGAGTTTTTCCAAATTCGTATGCACTCATGTCGAAAAATTGACCTAAAAAAAAGTTGACTCCCATAAGGCCCTGTATATTGTTTTTCAAACAGCGGCGGCTACGCCCGCCGTATAGCCGATTTTTCAAAAATTCAAAGTAGATTCCTATACAACTTTTTACGCTCTACAAAATGGCTATCTCAGTTTAAAACTTTTTTTTTCAATGTTAAGCTGATACAGTCCTTTGTGCCTTCTACGAACGGTTCCAGGGTTTTGAATTCAATTCGTAAGAAATAGTTATGTTCATCTAAAGCAAAACTTATAGTACATGTAAAAAAACTGAGCAAACGTGACTATAAAAAAACATTGTCCTGTCAAAAAATCAAAACTATTTAGGATAAAATTACCATAGTATTTCAAATATAAAAGTTGATAATAATGATCATACATGCAACAAATTTTCTTTTTAATAGTAAAAACTAATTCAACAGCACAGTTTGACTATTTTCATCGTTTCTTACAGTAAATTATCAAACTTAGGTAAACGAAACAAATTACTGTAAGAAGAAAATACTTTCTACCTCAATTTAGTAACCATTCATAGTAATATTGGCAATTCAAATGTAAAAATCGACTGCACTACCTACAACCCACACGAGACACGACACACGACATGGATTCATTGCTTTGCTTCATCGAAATATTGTAATTTAAGTAGGGTGATCCGTTTTATGCCACAGACGCCAGAATCATGTCAAGTTCATCTTTTTCTTCCACCTCGGTGACAAACATCTATCAAAACAAAAACAAAAAAATCATAATTTGTGTGTTAGTCAGTTCAACTAAATAACTAAAGTATAAATTGCTGAAGATAGGATGATATTAATCCATAAATCAGTTGAAAGAAAAAGGAAATGAACGATTTTATCATAAAACAAACCTGGTATACAAAAACTGACAAAATGACTATTCCCACAAGAGAGAATATTCCGACAGCCATATGCTTTTTAATAAAGCCTTGTTCAGATTTTTTCTCAGAAGTCGCAATTTTAGGTTGAGTAGTACGAGTACGCAGGGTCTGAGACACAAACTCAGTTCGCTCCTCAAACTTAGTTACATTTTCATGGTCACTAAATGTACTCTGGTTCACGAATGCAGTCAAGCGAGAAGGACTGAAAAAAAATCATTAGTTACAAACCATTTATTCTTCACATTCCGCAGTGCTCATCCGTCCCGAAAACCGGTAGTTCATATGACTTACTCGTGACGACTTTTAATAGAAAAGTCATCCTCCTCAGAGCGATCATTTTCATCCAAAAGTAGCTCCTTCGTCTTTGATGACCGTGAGCGTGTTTTTCCGGTTCCTTCATCTTCAGTTCTTTTCAATGGGCTTTCATCAAAACCCCTCGAAGTGGCATAACGTCCAGGGGTAGAGAATTTGGGAGTTCCTCGCTTCTGTGGAGTCAGACTCCCACGGGTTGATCCTGAAGCACTTGAGCGAGAAGCTTCGTACATCTCACTTTCTCTGTGATGATGCAGTTCAAATTTTTAAAATATTAATGACCCTGACCCAAGTCTAAAAATATTTATTTTGTATGGTATTGAAAAAATTGATGCAAGCGTACCCATCTGAGTCTGAAAATCCGTTTCCATTAATAATTTCAGCGGAATCCGACGAGCCATTTTGTTGGGAATCAGCTTCACCATTGGTGGTGCCATTGCAAGCTTCCAAACTTGCTATGAGTTTTCGCTCGTAAAACCCTCGTGTAGAAGCTGCGAAAAATACCACACCATGGGTTAGTTGATTTCAGCTCCAGCAATAACAATAATGATAACATATAATAATGATAAAATATTCAGCAAGCAATTATTTACCCACAACAGGCCCAGTGTTCAGTCCAAAGGCAACTAAGCATTCGAATAGTTCCTTATCTCCCAAGTCAAATACAGCTTTCTCAAGATCCTCTCCATGGAAATTTTGCAGCCACAAGACTGTCTCATTTTCCTATATAGCAAAATCAATCATATCAACTTCACTTCAGCACTTAATCAATTGAACAACATCAGTCAGATCACCAAATGAATCCTGGCGAATGCAAAATGATGCTTGCCTACCATAGATTCAACATGTGTTGATCCCACACCATTTTCAGTTCCTCTAGCCTCTACTTCTTCATCGTCCGACGAGAATTCTGTGGTAGGTTGGTTGGGCCGAACAAACTCATCAAAAAGCCGCTGATACTCATCCTATAAAAAGATTTGAACAAACACAAATCGTTGGTCACGTCCAATTTTGCTATAAATCTTCATCGACATCCCCAATGAAAATACGTTACCTTTCTAGATCCTGAATGTGGCAACTGGACCCCATGGCTTATAAGCTCCTGTTTGAGCTGTTCCTTGGTCATGGACGAGGAAGATGTTGTTGACATTGTGATCTCGTATACTGCTGTTAACCTACAGACGAACGGACACAAATTACAACTAAAATTACACACCCAATTACGAATTTCGGAACTCAAGCGCCAAAAACAATAATCACACGGAAACGAGAATATATACTGTAACTGTAGGTATACGCCAAAATGCATACAGTATACAGTATACAGACAGCACTTACGGTTAATTCGAGTTGCTACAATACAGTTAGTTAGTTGACTGCACTGGAAGTATATAAATACTACTGAAGCTTTTACTTGGCCGCTTTTATTTATACCAAATATTAATTACCAAAATAATCCACTACACAATAATACCAGTAGAAATGTCAGACGCAGACGCAACCACGCAATCAGTTAAAGATAACCAAATCTCGTCTTTCCTTCAGTTTATCAACGGCAATTAATTAACTGACTAAACTTGAACTTTGTAAAATTGAAAGAGTATAAAACTGACTACGTGTACACTCGGTCAGCGAATACAGCAACTGTGATTGGTTCCAGTCTTAAAACCCCAATCAAATGAAATACAAGAAATTCCTATCCTCTCTGTGTATAGTTTTAGTTTGCTGTACATACCTACCAGTGTGTACAATAGCGTCGTTTTTTATCCAGCCACGACATAGAGAAAAGTCATGTTAATAACCCTTTGGTTCCTCTACAGATTCTTTCAATGCCAAACGTTTCATTTTATGCTTCATTTAGGTGGATGAAATCTAGTGTAGGTTTTAATTAGAGTGAACGTTTAATTAACTAGCCATACTTGTTAAATTGAAGCTTATATATGTTATGTCATATTATCATTAAATGGCCCGTTTTAATTGCTGGCCTCCGTCAGTAGTCCGTACTGAAACCTCGGCCTCACAAAAACAAATGCTCAAGAGACAGGCACGATTGGACGCCGGCAAGCCGGTTTTGAACGTTTTGATCTATGCTACCGGAATTGGGCGGCATTCTTGAATGCCTAGTTGAGTCATATGAGGTTTTTGAGTTAATTACCACGTGTTTTCACATGTCGTTTAGATTGTTTAATCTTAAATGATATATTTCCGATAAGATAATTGTTGAGATTTCAGATTTCGCTATTGTTGAAGTTTGAAAGTTTGATATTGCTTGGCAATATCGTTGTTTATTTTTTTAGATTTAGTGCGTTGTATGTAGCGTTTATAGACCACTCAGTCAGTTTTTTTGTACGTTGATAATTCTCGAGAGAGTTCTTGTAGAAGTGTATGTATCAATTTGAAGTTTTGTTTGCAAGCTATTATTCTAATTTTATGTTCTGGAGATAATGTCTAAGACAGAGCAAACTGTACCCAATTCTGGGAGCAAAATTTTCGACGGTTTTCGAATCCTCGGGCTTGTCAGCAATGATATTCCATGTCTTTTAAGATATATTCACTCTAGGCAAGAGTATTTTGTCATATCATGTGTGGGGAGATCTTTCAACACATTTGCAGTAAGTATTTCTGCATTTTTTTTACAAAATTTTATAAGAAAGTATGGATAGGCATGTGTGATTACTAAACTATTAATAACTAAATATTTTTTAACAGTCGCAGTCATTGTATTTGAAAAGTGTCAGCGGAACCGTGGAAGATGAAATTCGATGTATGGCAGCAGATACTTACCATGTGTATACTGGGGCTGGAAAGAAAATTCAAGCCTGGAGGAGAGGCACAGAGGTACGTTTAATTTTTAATTATTCCAACGCGATGATGAATAATATCTCCGATATCAGTTGTGCCAACTTTCTATACATTCTAGTTACAACATACGTACGAGGGTCACGAAGCCGACGTCATCTTGCTGCTTCCGTATGGCCAAAATATAATTTCGGTAGATGAGGATGGAATCGTCTTAATGTGGGATATAAAATCGGAGGGTATGCTGAGCAAAAAATGCAAGCACTATCGCAGAGAGTAATTTTTGAGGCTGGATTCGATTAAAAAGGGAAATTTTTTAACGTGCTTTCATAATTCGAACCATGTTCTAGAGATCGTATGGAGGACAAATTTTGACGTCAAGAAGTTCAGACCGTCGGCTTTGATGCATCCAGCTACATATATGAACAAGATTTTAGTTATCAGTAGTCAAGGGTCCATGCAACTTTGGAATGTCAGAAAAGGAGCCCTCATTCACCATTTTGAAGGTTGGAATGAGCCAATTCATGCGGTTGTGCAGGTAAATATTGAAATATTTATGCGTTTTAAATATTTTTTGTGAAGAATTTTGTTTCACACCCGGTTTTTTTATATCTATTTTAAACTATTTGTCTTTTAATTTCAGGCCCCTGCGGTAAACGTTGTAGCACTCGCCTGTGCTAACTCAATCAGAATTTTCGATTTGAAGCATGATGAAGTGATAATGAAGCTGGAATGCTTTTCAACCCCTATTAGCCTTTCATTTCGGACTGATGGTCCTCCAATGTTAGTTGCTGGGACTGTATCCGGAAGTTTGTCGGTCTGGAATCTAGAAAGTGAGCTAGACTAGAATAATAGATTAATCTATTGCATTGAATTGAATCAGTAACTGAACATACCGTGTCTAACTGAAATGAATTTTTTCAGCTCGTGATTTAGTCTCTTTCGTAGAAAGTGCTCACCAAGGTCCTATTAATGGAATACAATTTTACACCAACGAGCCACTCTTTGTCACTTCCTCAGCTGATAATACTTTAAAAGTACCGGTTTTACATCTACAGTTACATAGACTTACGATCTGCTTATTGCAATACTAGTTTTTTATACATGATATATTTACTTAGGTTTGGATATTTGACAAACCAGATGGTACCTGTCGTCTTCTCAACTCTAGATGTGGTCATAGCAAACCGCCTCGGAAAATTAGATTCCATGGCAAGAAAGGATTTGAAATTCTTAGTGCTGGTCAAGATGTGACTTTCAGAAAATTTCACATCTACAATGAGACTTATAATAGATCACTGAGCAAGCAAAATGTTCCTGTTTACAAAACTACTGGATTTAGAATACCGGGCTCAGAGGATCAAAAGGCTCCACCAATTTTGGATTTTACTTCAGGTAAGATTTGGAACTTAACTGGTCCTTTTTTCCGTCGTGAAATATTAATTAGGGCTGGGCTAGTAAATTTAGGGCTAGGGTAATCATTTGTATTGACTAAAATATTCATTGGTGTTTAGCGTAACATTGTAATATCTACTTTTATGGTGATTAGAATCTTCTGCCAGTGCAAGTACTTACGACGATATTGCTGCTTGTCACGAAGGAGAAGCAGGATTGTCAACTTGGTCATTCAATAATACAAAGCAAGGAGATAAAGTCCTGCTGCTACCGAAGTATAAAAAACAGCGTCCAAAAACAATAGCAATGGTATGCTTTTTTTGTGCATGCAATGCCCGTGCAATTTTGAATATAATTTTCAGGATTGATGATAATTTCAATATGATCATTTATTTGTTTTTTTCAGTGTGTTTATCTCACTGGTTGTGGTCAATTTGTAATAGCTGGCTATGACGATGGAACCGTCGAAAGGTTTAATATACAATCAGGACTGCATAGAAAAAGTTATAACAATCCTGGTCACAAGTAAGCTAATTTTAAATGCTTGAAAGGATTTGTCTGCTATCGGGTGGTTTGCATGCTTCATAAATGGTCATTTTCATTCCAGAGGCTCTGTTAGAGGAATTTTATGTGATCAGCTAAATACTGTGATTGTAACTGGGAGCAGCGATCATTTCCTAAAGTTTTGGAATTTCAAGTCCGGTAGTATGATGACGCAGATGGGACTGTCTTCTGGCGTATCCTTCGTATTTAATGAACGGTCAAGGTATGTTCAATATGATCACGGTAATGCTCCTACTGATTTAAGTTGGTCTCCATTAGTTTGTGTTTACGTGCTTGCAGTAATTTGTTCGGAGTTGCTCAAGACGATTTTGTGATAACTGTATTTAATATGATCACTCATGCTGTTGTTCGGAAATTTACAAATTTATCAAATCCCATAACTGATGCAATTTTTTCACCCGACTGTAAATGGGTTACATGTGCAACTAGTGACTGTCTTATACGCACTTGGGATCTACCAACTGAGAGGTGATTTTATGGCTGCAAGTTTACCTTCTTCACAGCTTATTTTTAAATTGCTGTCCAATTATAATTTTCTAATGTAATTGTTTTGCAGTCTTGTGGATATATTTCGAATTCAATCAATTTGCAATTCGTTAGCCTACTCTCCAAATGGGGAGTTTTTAGCCACAGCTTTGAATAACTGCGTTGGAATTCTTCTATGGATGAATAAAACTCTATTCGGTCATGTTTCATTGATTCCTTTAGCTGGAGATTACGAACCACCATTGATTGGATCCCAGAATTCTATTCCACCACCTGGTAAGTAATGTTTGTTAGTATAGTGCTATATTGTTTGATTTTATGCAAAATTATAAAGTGATTGACATTTTATCTGTGTTTTAGAATGTTGTCAAGAAAGTTTAGAATTACTGACTTATGAGTCGCCCTGTCAAATAAATGAAAATCTGGCTACTTTGAGTCAAAATAGTACCTCAAGTTGGCACGATTTACTAAACATTGATATAATCAAAGTAAGAAACTAAAAAATATGTATGAAATGTAATTGTGATATGTTGAATAGTTTTTGTACGGTAACTAAAACTAACTGGTCAACTTTTATCTTTAGCAACGGAATAAACCACACCAGCCTCCAAAAACGTATGTGGCCCCATTTCTTCTTTCCTCTTACACTGCTGATACCGAAAATGGGTTGAATGAGGAAACTGAAAATGCTAAAACTACTGGATCTAAAATAATAGAAACAAACATGGAACTTTCAACACTGGGAAAGTGGCTTACCAATTTTAGAGAACAAAAAATGTCATGTATGATTCCAAATCATTTACTTAATCTTCTATTCCATGATATAATTATGCAAAAAATGTAATAATATTTATTGAATAGGTGATGATGTTTGTACCAGCCTACAGACTTTGAACAACTTTCAAATTGACAATGAAATACGTAATTTGGATTCCAATCCCATCACAAAGGAAGAATTCTTACTTCTATTTTTAAGCTTTTTGTTGGAGGTTGTTAAAAGTAATAGAAACTATGAAGTTGGTGAAGCGTACTTGGGGCTATTTTTAAAGGTAATTAGTGCTGACTGTTTCTTATTGTCTGAGATAATTACAACTGACCGACAATGCTTGAATTATGTGTGATTATATCCGATTCATAATTATTAATATTCATTTACAGATCCATGGACAAGCTTTGCAAAATGACAAAGTGTTTCACCCTGAAATCAAGGAGTTAATTGCTGCATTGGATAGTAGAAAAAAGCGAATTCATGATAGAGTAGAGACTTTGTTGGCTTATACTTATTTTATAAAATCATCTTTTCCTTAACTTTTTATACGCTGTCTATTGAAGTTGTTATTGATTGCAGTGTGAACCTTATACCAGTATATTTTATTCCGTATGTAAACCCTGAAGCATTAGTAAACTCATGTTTGCGTAATGATTATGATTTCGGGTGTGTTTTTAAAGTCCAACAAACAGAGTTTCGTTGTGTTTTTTTCTGTCGGAATTTGGCGTACATAAACAGGCCAGGGAAAACGTAAACATGGCATTGAGATGAATTGAGAGAGATAATATTTGATAAATTCCTGCGTGGAGAAATGTTCACTCTCCTGTAATGTATATAAAATGCGATACAGAAATTCGCTGAAGTGCCATGATTTAATCCAACTATTGTAAAAGCGATTTGAAGAAGTTGTTAGAAAAGAATGAAAAATAAGCATTACTTTTAATTCAGCTTATTGAATTTTATACAGCGTAGAGTGCGATAGTTTTGATATTGTTAAGAAAGCAAATGAAATAAAATTATTTAATTTTTCTGGAAAAATTAATGATTTTGGTGCTATTAATTGTTCTGCAAACCATAGAATGTCCGTCCAAAAAATTCATTTTCGTAAATGCTAGCATGAAAAATAGGATGCATTCATAACACTTGAAACGGCGTCGTAGTAAATCTATGGCGGGAATAGGATAGACAGTGAAAAATTTGTATTTGTATGTATACGTACGAAGTCAACAAATCAAGTGAGTAAAAATTATATAATAACAATTAAACTAATAGTAAACTTCCCGATTGATTATCAATTAATGGTTGCCATTATTTAGATTTTGTGTGAAGTTACAGTGGTGCTGACTTTTAGTCATCAAGATAGACTCCGTTGGTTAAAATTCTAATTAAAGGTCGAACAGATTTGATTGTAGAATAAACACTGCAATAAATATTTAACTTTGACGTCAGCACATGATATTATCGAGTATAATTTAAATTTGAGCCATGGATAAGAAGGACGCTGCTGAAGAATACTCTGCGGAGTTAGAATGGATAAAATTTAGAGAAGACACTCTCGGTGCTGCTGCATTTCCCGAAACGGAGTCTAAGTTTGCTAGGAAATTTAAATCAAACCCATTTGTTCCAATTGGTAAGTTTCATTTATTTAGTAATCCCTGATAAGTGTATTAGATCGCTATTTGCCTCATGGGGAAAAGAGATGTTCAAATTAACATTTTCAACTATTATAGGTGCACTTGCAACCGTTGGAGCCCTTGGATACGGTCTCTGGTGTTTCCGAAAAGGTAAAAGTCATCAGTCCCAAATCATGATGAGATTTCGGATAGCTGCGCAAGGATTCACAATTGTTGCTATCTTAGGAGGTCTCTTCATGAGTGCAAATCCGACTACTCCCAAGTTACCTGCTGCAGCTAAATAGCTTTAAGTACCACAGTTAATCTTTTAAAGTTTAGTTTCCGTCTGAGGGAAATGTATGTAGGTATGTAATATCGGAATGGCACCCATCAACGTTTGTGTAATTGTAAAATGTACAGAAAATCCGTCTTCGTCCGTCCGTCAGCTTGAGTTTTGCTAGGGCTTCTTCAAACGCAAACCTCAAACATATAAGGTTAAAACAGTTCATATTTAATATTGACGACTGTTTATTGCGTTTGTTTTATTATGTGATCCAGATATTAGTCATACTGCCATATTTAGGCATGAAATCTTTAACCCTAACCTGAGAATTCAATAAAAGTTGCTATATTCAAGACAGAAATGAGTCACAGAATGCTTAATTCGTTGTTGTCTGCTGTCCAATGGATACAAAATCCTGTTTGAGCTGATGCTATGCAATTTTCCTTGCTGGTAATGCCAAATGATAATATAATTTAAAGATTTGTTTTCTAAATACTAAATGGCATACGCTTTGCGCAAAGTCACTGATGCAAGTAATAGAGAGTCTGATCCCACGACGATTGTATAGCTGATGTTAATATTCATGGATAAAGATAGCCAATCTTGGAGTGCAATTATGTCCTTAGATCTATAATTTTAGAGAATATAATAATGAGGACTGGAGTATCATTTTCCTGTGACTCTAAATTTTTTTAACTTACGTCACTACAGCAGTAAAGAAATTTAATTTCCACATACGACAATTTTGGAGCATTAATTTATGTCATGTGGAGCATAATGGTAACCAACTCTTTGGATTTCTTATGCGAGCAACTTGTTTAATCCGCCCACGTTTTTAACCGCTCAACAAAATCCTCTCCAACTTTTATTGCATGTAGAGCTTTGCATGCAAAGGTAATTTATGCATCGTTTTAAATTAAACAAAGGAAAAAATACGAGTTTGGGCTATTTACGTTTAAAAATTTCCTCGTCTTACTCATCCATCCCTATGTAATTACGCTGAACCAACAATAAATTCCATTTTCATGCAATTTATTTTTTACGCCGCATCCATCCAGTACATGGAAATGACATGCATAAATATTTTTCCAGCTAAAATTATCTGATTTACTCATCTCACATCCTTTCCCTATTCACACTTTCAGAATGCCAGCATGCAGCTTCGCCAGCCTTCTGCATGACTCTCAATTTAAACATATTCCAATGCCAAGTAAATACCAGCTATGGAAAAATATTCTCAATCGCACACAATGAAATTGAACAATTTCATACGTAATTTACTTTCCACAATGGGCCATGTATATATGACATTGAAGAATATCCACCTGACTTTGCACTCAATCCTTTATTTGTGTTGGTGAATAACAAGCTAACTAAAAACCTGGAAAATAAAGCAGAAATGTGCCCTATTTTTAGGCACCTGTTAGTTTCGTCGCAATTAAACTATAATTGCAACAGCATAGCGTAACGAAAAGACGTGTCATCAACATATCTACTTTTACTATCATCCCTGTCTAAAAGATATTGCTGTTGCTGTCATTCAGTTCCACAAGTAACTCGAGAAATGGCCAATGCAGAGTTATGTAAGTTTACCTCCACAAGTAAGACTCAAGGACGGACTGGCTTTAAATATTTCATATGCGTGCAGTGCACACTCTCACGCTGGCAACCCCTTTTACCTGGTAACCAAAACCAAATAGTACAGGTGTGTGTGTGCAGCCATCCTACAATGAAGATTTTTTTTGTTTGTAAAAATGGCTAGAGGCAACAAACGAGTTTATGTAGGACTTACATTAGCAGTTGCATTACATTGGAGTTTAATGCGTATGCTGTTTGGTTATAGAGGGGTAGCTTTGGCTAGTTAGATTGCAAAATGTATGGCAAACTCGAAGTTTTGTTGTTGCAGGCATACAATTCCTTTCAAGTTGTTACCAATGTTGGCATTTGTTATTGTTAGTTCGTATAAAACAGTTGTCCACTGACTTATTTTGTCAGACATGCTTTTCGTGATCATATCATGAGAGAATCAAGTCAAAAGTTCACAATCCTTCTGCGTTGTGGAAAAGAAAGTTTCAAGCTCATGTGTCCAATATCATTTTTAGTCTAGTTAGTTAGTTAGTAAGTCAGTGTCCATATTCTATTGTCTGTTCTGTCCAACTTATCAAGTGATCTGAACAAAATGCACGTTTGGAAGATTTTACTTTTGTTCTCAACTTTAGTCTGCAAAAACTATGGAACAGGTAAGCACAGTTCGAGTTCCCTGTACCATTCTTTGTTTATTTTCTGGATTGATTTTGCAAAATTGGGTAATATGCCTGTAAATTATCTGGTGCTTTCAATTATATAGCAGCCTTGTCATGCTACGAATGTGACAGTTTTGCAAACATTGACTGCTCTGATGACTCCTATGTGGACTCCAGATATCTTATTGTGTGTCCCATCCGAAATCCTAATGTGCCCCAATATTGTCTCAAAGAGATCACTTGGTTTGACTATACACAAGGAAACTACGACGGGGATAATAATCGATGTAAGTTTTAGCTTTTATTCATAAAACATGTTGTTCCACATTTTATACAATCTCAAGGCAATGTGCATGCTCTACTATAAGCATCAAGTGTTATTGACTCCGATCTGGAAAAAATCCCAGTAAATTAAAATTTCGCGTTTCGAACTCTTTCAGTTCCTAATAATTACCAGGCAACATTTCTTGCATGATAAAACGCACATGGAAACTATAGCAAAGAGTTATCGATCCCCACTATTGATTAAATAAGTTCAATGCGCACAATATATAGATTATCTGTGTGTGAACCCATAACATAAAACTACATAGCATGGTCTCCTGCATGGTTTTAATAAATTTCCCTCTTTGTATTTCAGACTCGAAACCACATGTGATCCGGAAATGTGGGTCATTTGCCCCTCCACGACCACATTCCAGCACGCAATATGGCTACGGCTACAATAGTTTGAATGACCAAGATGGCTGCGCAACAAGTGAGGTCCGAGTAAACCGAATTCGGGGAGAACGCAAAATATGTTCATGCTATGGAGATGCATGCAATGAAGCCATGTCATTGCCCGCTCCCAAAGTGTTCTTTGTACTCGCCATCTCGGTAACAACATCCTATTTGCTCTCCTAGTTGGATTCAAAATTTCAATACTTTTCTTTGTGAAAGGCACAACATTATTCATGACTACAGTTACTGACTATATGGGCGAACTGAAAGTCTAGAAGATTACAACCATTCATTGTAGACTTCTTTTATAGTGACTCTTTTCATGGAGACTTTTTTTGTCAATATCAATATGCATAACATGCAGTGTAGGTAGGTAGATAAGTATGAAAAGGATGAGACGACGTAATCAAACTTTGGTAGGCAAGTAAATTATGTCAGGAAAGATTCTCAAAGCTTTGTTCCGTTTTGTCTAGATTTCATATTTTTTGTATGACCATGTTGCCTAGTTAGTAAATTATTTAAGTTAATGGAATTTTAAGTGGTGGTTGCCACCCAAAGTGTAATAAGATAATTTCCTCTTTGATTTTTGAGAGTTGAATGTTATGAGATGTATTGTACCTTGACAACTGTTTAGTGTATGTAAAATTATTTTATAAGACGAGATGTTTTACTTTTGATTTTTTAAGAATTGTAATGGAAAAGAAGGGGGATAATTGTGTACTTATTTAAATCTAAATTAGATAAAAGAGTCCAATTCAGAGAACATTGAAGATAAAATTTTGCACGGAAGCACTTTCAAAAGTGAAATAAGGTAGCACAGGTACAAAATATAAAATTATGGTGCTTTTTGAGACCGCTTTAAAAATACAGAGACTGCATGATTATATTACAAATGTACAATTTAGAGTTATGTAAAAGTTATGCAAAATGTAATCCTTTATATAACGAGTCTTGCACAACTGTAAGATGCGCGTTCAGGAAAATTTAATTTCAATACCTGGATCCACTAAAAATAGTCATTTTAAGTTATACTCAATTTGAATCAAAATATATTAACTTTTTGAACTTTTCATTACACAAAATCATGGTTACAAATATAAGTTTTGAAAAATACATTTTCACTTCGTTAAGTTTCATGCAGTTAATGCTTCAGCGAAAAATTGGACAATTCATTGCACAATAAACAATATATTTTCACAAGGAAATCATTTATATTCATATCATGCTTTTTGAAACATATTCTCATCGAATGGTACAATACAAGCACTAATTATGGATAAATGTATAACAACGTTTCCTATATTTTGGTTGCACTTCTGCTGTGTGCAGTTTTAACACTAAAATGCGTAGCGAGCCCGATTGAGAACTCCCCAGCCAAATTGCACCAGAAAGAATCCAAGGGGTATCAAATAGAGCCATCAAATATAAAAGACGATCAGGAATTTGACGATTTGACCCCTGCTGAAACTTTCATTATTGGACCTCCATACCAGAGTCCATTTTTTGGACGCCCTTTGAATTCTGGTAGATCTTACAACTACAACCGAGGGCGGGGGTACAGTTTCCCGCTCATTCGTTTTGGAAGATACGGCTTCGTTGGTTAAGTACTAACTAAAATGCAAAAGTGCCAGTTCGTGGTTTTGAAGCAGTTGCAGTTTTCCTTAGAAACATAGCAAAAACTTGTACAGAAGAAACTACATTGGACAAGGATTATTGACGCATTTTATGCAGATAAGTTAAATTTTATAAGTATATGGCAGCCGAAGGATAGTATTTCTATCATCAACATATCTGAGTTCCAAAAGATACTGGCACACAATCTGAATCTATGTATAGGAGAGACAAGACCATGCCTACTCATCACTCACCTACCAAACCGAATGTGGATATGCAAAGAAGGGCTGAAGAAAATTTGGATATTGGTGCAATACGAACAATGTTAACTGCCGCATTCGCAGATAGCAACAACAAACAACTTAATAACTTGAATGACATTAAAAATACTATGTCTGCAAGTTTAAGTTCTATAAATAACAAACTGGACTCACTTATTGACCGACTATCCAAACTAGAGGAGCATACTAACGTAATGGATGAAAGAATACACTGCCTTGAGAATAGTAATGCAGATATGCAGAGAGAATTATCCCGCTCTAAACAACTAACTGAGGCCGTGAAAGATGAGGTGCAAACTGCGGTTTCTATGTTTAAAGAAGAACAAGACCGGTCATGGAGAAAGAATAATATAATTATTATGGGAGTGCCCGAAAGTGAAGAGGGCGAGATATTACTCAATGAAGTCTTAAAATTTTTACTTCCTGGAACACATGCTCTTGCTTTTGAACGTGTTGGTAAAGCTATGTCACAATCAAAAACAAGGCCAATCAGAGTATTTCTGCCTAATAAGGTTCTTAAGTCTGAGGTTTTCAAAAAAAGTAAGCTGCTAAAGGAACATGAAGCATTTCAACACATCTATGTTCAGCCTGACAGGACAAAATTACAGCAGCAACAAAGAACGCCTGTCCAAACCAGATCTCAATCCCACTCTTATCAATCTGTAAATGACAGAAAACGTCTGAGAACTGAATTGCGTGTAAACAACGAGGATGACTCCGTATCTATGGAGCAAAGATGACTACCAAGTAAAATAAGTATTGGCCATTTGAATGTGAGATCCTATCGAAATAAACTTAAACAAATACAATTAATGATGGAAGAACTAAAACTGGATGTGCTCTGCCTTACAGAAACGTGGCTTAAAATGAACGAAGAATGTGCATTTCCTCCTATGTGTAATGTTTTGAGAAATGATCGACCAACTCGAGGAGGTGGAGTTTCAATCATACTTATGGACTATTTGAAAATGTGTGCAATTGAAGTTGATATTAGTGATTGGAAAACTCCTCATTCCGTTGAATTTTTATGTGTTACTGTGCAGAACAACTATTACAAATCTGTCGTCATTTGTGTTGTGTACAGAACTAAATATATTAGTAATGACTTGTACAATCTTGATTTGCTTTTTGAATTTTTATGCAATTTGGGAAAAAGAGTATATGTATTAGGAGATTTTAATGTAAACTATTTTGACACTAATAATAAGCACTGTAAATCCCTCTGTAATATTTTAGAACGACATGACTTGACTCAATTTACTCAACATCCAACCAGAGACAACAATCTTTTAGACTGGATTTTATCCAATGACAAATCACATATGGATGTGAAAATGCATGACTTTAGCATTTCTGATCATTTACTTTCAACCTGTGAAATTCTGTTCTACAAAAAAAAAACACAGTGCAAAACAAGTTGCATATAGAAGCTATAGCCAAATCAACTGGGATAAACTAGGAGCTCATCTACTGTCATATGAAAATTTTGAAATGCCTCGTGATAGTGATAGTGCTTATGAGTTTATAATGGAAGTAGTTAAATCATCCATTGACTTA
>Ga0210040_10003879_pt1 | contig 19916 bp, 11 predicted proteins | sample CryGeyCG12114_NA_FD_185462 | JGI IMG/M metagenome (GOLD analysis project Ga0210040, IMG submission 185462) | Groundwater microbial communities from aquifer - Crystal Geyser CG19_WC_8/21/14_NA (SPAdes) (version 2) | ecosystem: Environmental > Aquatic > Deep subsurface > Groundwater | place: USA... | reverse complement strand
CCCGTTCCAAACAGAGTTTACTAACACAAATTTCATCTTGCGTTTTCAGGTGATTTTAGCTTTAACATGTGCAGCATAGGGCGCTCCCGTTGGTAATTACCTGACTCAGCCTTCGGCTTCGTAATAAGTGACTAATGAATGCAAAGGTAGATAACTTACTATAACTAAAAGCTTACTAGCCATTGTAGGAGTATAATGATCGGTGAGAATAAATATATAGACGGATGAGTCTGTGTTTTTTAGAAAGTTAAGTGATGAATAGATGAAACAAATATAGGTTTGCACATTTGCGAAATGGGTTGATTTTAGTTAAATATGCACAAAATGTGTGTAGAGATGCATCGCATCGCTTTTTAAAGCATATGGATGGTTAGTTAGTTAGTTAATGTATTTTAATCCGTACTGGGATGCTAAATAACAAAGCAGCGGAAATGATATTAGGATGGACTGGCTTACTGGATTTCAGAAAACAGTTGTGGCCAAAGTTGACCGGAAGTTGATGAATAAGGTATGCTCATGCTCATGAAAAGTAGAATGGAGGATGATGAAATTTAGCACGTCAGTAGCAGAACTGATGCATATGTATTTAGAGTGCGTTGGCGTTTGCAACCGTCTACTCTACAGGTTATGGCATGGAAAAAAAGGTCTCGGCAGTGTAGTTTTCAAGTTTCATTTTTATTCGAAGTGAAGCACAATCATAAATTCACAATTAATAAATAATTTATTTTAGTGATTTCTAGGATAGATTCAAGCATTCATTAATTAGTAACTGCAACCAATAGTCCTAAAACAGCTTAGATGTTGCATGCACTTTCCGTATTTCAACATGCACTGTAGGTACATAATTTCAAGTCCATTAGCATAAAATTATGTAAAATAGATTAGTCAGCTAAGCTAGGAGTACCAATTGTACACTCAAAATTACAACAATGTTCTATATCTTGGATGAAATAAGATATATTCAAACACAACCAGTCAAGAAATGAGGCTCAATCTTCAATTAACGTAATTTGAAAACACAAAACATAAGCACATTGGCTTGCTAAAAAGTTTTAGCTTCTAACATTATCATGCATTAACTACAGCTAAGTAATTAGTAGTATATAAGCTGTATAATTAACCTAATAAGCGGTAGAAGTACATAGTTGCATAGGTTGTTAGTTTTCATAATTTTCCTAACTTAAAAAATACTTACAATAATTCCATGCCAGTCTACCTAAAAAGTGAATTAACAGACCAAATGTAACATCCTTATTCATCTGAATGATGCATAGCAGTCGTAGGAGAGATCAAATGCAATCGCTCCAAATCATTTTTCGCGAAAAGCTTGTCATAGGTAGCAGGAATACCATTAACGAATTTCACATGCACAGAAGCATGTCTATGAAGATGATACGGCGTGGCGCAAATCAAGTTGCAAAGGTTACATGCAACTCGATTATCAGGCTGTACACTTCCATGGTATGTTTTGATATGAATTCGCCGATCGATCAAGTTGATAAACTTGGCGTTACAAAATCCGCAAAGGAACTCACTTGGAATTTCTCGGGTATAAAGAACTTCAGATTTTCCAACAAACTTCTTTTTAATTGAAAGGGTGACCTTTCTCTCTGCACCGGGTTTCGGTCCCCGTTTAATTTTTTTCTCTGAAAGTAAACAAAAATTTGTTATAAAACTTGGTGCTTTATATTTTATATGTAATTGACATGCTCGTTAGCGTACAAAAGCATAAAACAAACCTGCTTTTAAAACTTCCGCGAGCTTCTTACGCCCTCGACGTTTCACGACTTTTGGAACAGTAAATTTCTGCTCAACAGAGTCAACTACGGATCCATCCATTTCAGTCATTGACATTAGGTTATCATATGGATTTAGCATTCTATTATTTGCCCCAAAAGCTTGTTCAGTAAATGGGGTCATGGTTTCCAAACCATCTTCGTTAGTGTCAACGCAATCTTCAGGGTCATGTGCAAGCATCTTGATGCCTTTCTTTTCAATTTTCAAAACTGCATCTAAGCAGACCGGGTTGGTCACCATGCTATCATGCTCTATTTTGCAATGTCTTCGAATTGAAATCGCATGCTTAAAAGATTTACCACAAATTGAACATGTGAAATTCAACTCACTTGAGTGAACAGACCCATGGCGTCGCAAGTTGATCATATTTTTTAGCACTCTACCACATGCCCTACACAGCAGTTCACCATTAACTTCCAGGGCATGGATGGATCTAATATGTGCATTCCTCTTCCGTGATGAAGGGAATCGCTCTTCGCAAAATGTACATTTCCATCTCCACTCGCTTCCGACGGACCATCCACCTTCTCTTTTCAACAAGGTAAGCTTCGAAACCCCACAGACCTGCTCTGTTGCCGTCGGCTCTTGAGAATTTCCTGACGAACCTATCCGTCATTCAGTGAAAAATATTTATTGGGATGATTTCAAATCCATTTTGAGATTTTTCAAGGGAATATTGAATCCAATTGAATTATGGAATGACAGAAGCAGATAGGAGTCGTAGAAGAGAATTTAAATGCTTAAGTTCACATCCATGCGTCTTATTTTTACGCAAACGAGAATTAGCCCACGCATTCAACATTACACAATTCATTGTAGCAGTAGCTCAATTAAACCAAGCGAGAAGCAGCAGCTACCCAAATACCCAAAATCAATCATTCATTGGAAAATTGTCGATGTCATTGTACGAGCTCTTACAGTGTATTCAACCGTCAATTTATAATAAATAATATAATATATCAACTATAATGTATCACTAACCGGTATCAATAGTCATCAAGATGTCGCTGGTCAATTCAACATCAGAGTCACTGTGCGAAGCATTGCCAGTAATTTCTTCATTGTTGGCATCTGATGAAGCAATTAGAGTCCGCCCATCATTGTCTTGTTCTTCATGCTGCCCTTCATTCTGGAGCAGCCCATGGAGTCCATTCTCACCGTGAAAGTGTGGATTTGACAGTTGTGTGTCGTATCCAGAAGTTGGAATTTCCCAACTATCGGAAATATTTTCAGCTTTCGGACGCTTGGCTTTGAATTTAACGTCCTTGCTAATCTTGAAAATTGGTTTGACAGTGCCAGTTCCCCCTTGGTGGAATGTTGCATTTCTGTTTGCATTCTGAAGAACAATTGGAGGAGATTTAGCAGGTGCTCTTATTGGCCATTCAGGCTTCTGCTGGTTCAAAGCAACACCTGAGAACTTTTGAAATTCTTTGAAGAAATCTTCCAAAGTAGGTGGCCGTGGAGGATTCAACACGGTGCTCACATCAGAACGAATGATGGTGCGAGATTTAAACTTTTTGAGCAAAAAGTAGGTTTCCGAGAGGTCGAAAGCGCAATCATAGCACATCCACATGTTCTTTGAAGAAATAACCACCAAGTTTTTTTCAATGTCAGATTCAAAAACTTTGCAGAACGCTTCCTTCAGTGTGATCTCAGTTTTGATGTAGTTCTTGAGAGCTGGATCATTATTACCTCCTTCATTAGGCATTGGGACCAAGGCTCTATTTGTTCCATTGCTGAAGTCTGAGTTGAATTTTGCTCGGCAGTTAGAACAGCAAATGCTTTGGAAACCCACTATGAGCTCCTTCTCCCTGTAGACCATGTTGCCGTTCATCGTAATTTCTAAAGTTCTGGAAGGATAAAAGGAAAATACACTTTATCAACTTTATATAACTTAGTTGGAATGGAGCAGATTACAGACTATAAAAAAACAAAGCTAAACTCGAAAAGTCTGACTGTTTGTTTGTTTTGACCTTATTTGGTTTTCCCTAGCTTGACTACTGATACTACTATATTAATACTATATACTGTTCTTTAATTATTTATTTTTAATGATAAAAAACAACAACAAAAAGTTGATAGTTTATAATATTGGAATAAATATTGAACTCTGAGGTTACAGTTGTGGACGCCTTATAAAACTAAAGTAAACTGTATTTGATTGGCATCGTCATTAAGATAAGAAGGAGAATAGGAGCATTCCAGAAAGTTTGCAATTATACAAGACTATAACTTATAAAAAAACTAACATCAATCAAGTAATCAATGTAGGATTTTAGGATTGGAGAAAATCCTAGTGTCTTTTCGTAGTAAGAAACAAAACCACCCGTTTTAAATTAAGTTAGTCCGGTAGTAAATAGGAGAAAACGTACCTGTCTATTTTCGGGTTGCAAAGTAGATTCCAACAATCAGTTTGATGCACAGCTTGAAATTATTTTAACAATGTAGGTTTGACGCAAATTTTCAAATAAGAGATAACTTTCAAGAAATTATGTTTACTAAGAAATCGCCCTGGTACTTCACTTAACTCTGTCCGGGATCATTCAGCTACTTGCTCTTACTGAGATAACAAAATCTAATATGGTCACCGCTATGGCAGAAAATGCCTTCTTTTCCCTCCTAACTGTAGCTAGTCCTTGTAGAGAGGTTTTTGTTACTACATACTCTCAAGTCAAATGCAGTTCAGCCATTGGCTACAATTACAATTGGCTTGGAGGGCTTGGACTACTGTCGCATTGGCCATTAAATAATAGTAGTCTGCATGTAGTCAGCAAACTGCAAAGCTAAACAAAAACCCTGATTTTTGAGGTACCAAAAACTGTAGGTGGACTGCGGCAGTATAGTGTACCTAACCTATGCATCTGCAATTCTGTAATGCATAGCGTGATATGTTGACCGTTGGTTTTTACCAATGGACGCTCCGTATTTTTAAATTGTATTATGTACTAGTGCAGTATTATATTCATTTTCATCTTGAGAAAACGAAATCGGTTTTTGTGTATTGTACTAACCGAACCAGCATTAACTGATTTGCTCCTTGCTGTTACTACTTCCTTTCTCACGTTCGTTCCTACTCTTTTATTTGCCTACTACGCAATAGTAATAGTAATGGACGCAGATGCATGTATGTTGGAAATTGGCGTCGGTCGGTGGACAAAAATATGAAAAATTATTATGTACTCGATTGAAACATCAATATGGAAGTAAAATATGATGAATTAACATATTTATTTGAACTACGGAAAGGTAGTAGGTCGTTATATAGATATATGTGATTTTTCATATGCAAACAGTTTCGAAGCTTTGGTCAGTCACTTTTGACTGACCGAAGCTAACAAGCGTGTTCTTAAATACAGAAGACGTCTCCGTTGCATTTTAAGCGGGATTCAGTCCTACCAGAATGCTATACGATGCTAAGCTATTAGTTCTAAGTTAAACTAGAAGTGACTGACACATGTTTGTATCGTTGCATTGCTTGACCATTTATATGCGCTTATTGCGCAATTGCGCTATGTAGTTGATCCCATAATCCACAGTCTGGTTCACTTCGGTTCACTTCTACTTTTGACGCGATCAGAGTAAAAGTCTCATATGTATTCAGGATCTGAAGTTTCTGAAGCATAGTTTGATAGAACAAATATAAATGGGAACTATATATTCCATGAGAGGCTTTAATTAGAGCTATGAGGTGGGGTTCACAGGAGACTGGACATCAGTTTAGTTTGTCTATGGTGTATTACATTTATTACTTACAAATATTTTTAAAAATCACTAGAACAAGGCTAAATGTAAAAGAAATAGTCAACTATATTGAGGATACTCATCTTGACATGAGCACCGAGGTAACAGGATATTCCAGTATTTTATAGTAACTTTATTTGCCGTATGGCTTTACAATGAGCGGTAACCCGTTACAAGACGTTTTCAATTGGTACAAAATCTTATCAGTTTGATAAAGGAACTTGTTTAGCGGAAGTTACCTATTGCTGCAACTGTAAAAGTTACTGGAATACCACAATATCACGTAACCCCGGTACTGATTAGTATACCCTTCCTTATATATAGTAGCTATTCTTATGAATAGTGACTATTTTTTATTATTTTCTTCCTTCGCTTCATCAAACATGCTACGTAAGGAATCAGCACTTAAGATTGGTGTCTTTTTTGGCCTCCAAACAATTCTTTTACCAACATCAGGCTCTGAATCATGGCGTTCGTCCACATGGGGTTCATTAGAGGAGAATATATCTTCACAACTAGAAACAGTTTGTTTAAATATCTCCTCATACGATCTGTCAGGATTCGTCTGAGCTATTTCGTAGAATTGGGCTACAAATTTTTGTGATACGTCATTAGATGTATGGTCCTTTAAGTCTCTTGCCTTCTTGTCTGGATTGGGTCCAAAGTGTAGAAAGAAGTCGCTGCCGAAATCAGTATAAGCTTTTTTTATATTTATTTCAATGGATTTGAGCATTTTTTTCTTTCTTTTTCCTCTTATTTATTTACCCTCTTATTTGGTCTTCTTTATAATAAATTTCGGGTACATCAGTCTTCTCAGGTCTTCTGTCGTAATGAGGCTCATACTTCGGGGGGAATACTTCGTAAACGTCGTACCATAATGGTCGATCCTGAGCTTTAATTGCTCCTGATTTTAGTAAGCCCTGCATTCTATAACATAATCAAACATAACATACAGAATCTCTCTATCTCTCTTACACTTTACTGTTGATGTTGGATATTTACTTAGTCAGGCATAATGTTAATGGCTAATTCATTTTTACCTGGAATATATTGTCCCAATCTTATCAAGTCTACTTCCGGCCATATTTAAAAAATGAGTCCTGCAGTACACTACACCTAACTTTTAATATTATATACTATTTTCAAACTAATTTAGTGCATAAACAGCACTCTATGTTTCGAAAAAAACACATGTTATAATACCGTCGGATTTTCTTCGGCCAAAAAAGGTGAATCTGATTCAACTTGATTCCGAACGAAAATCTGAAGAGAATCCGAAGAGAATCCGATCAGAAAACTGATACTGAACTGTTAAGACAAACTTTCACCAAAACCGATCGGAAACCAAAAATCCGAAAGTCTAAAGACACCTTAACAAGTCCTTTCACTGGGACTGGGTTTTAAACCCACCCAAATGAAAGAGAATGCACTTTCGTTTTGCCTTATTGCCACACCAATTTACAACTCATTAGATCTTATAGTGAATTACAACTCATTAGTGAATTTTTAGATCAATTTCCAATTTCTAATCTGTAAAAGTTAAATTATCTGATTTTCAAACCCAAAGGAAGGAAATGCAGAGCGGATCAGAGCGGATATATTTTTTTGTCTCCACACCACAGCCCCACCACACATACATTCTTATCTACATTTCTACATAATATGTATCTATTGAATTCGCGCATTTCATAACATTTTGCCTTATGTTTCAATTTTAACCTATGGCATTAGAGAGCGGCAAAGTGTATTTTGATCGCACAAAATAAATAAATAAAAATTCATTTGGATTTGGATATTTGGAATATTGGAAATAAAAAGACCGTTAGTTTGGTAAGTTAGTAAGTAGTGCACAGTTGAGTTATGTTTTATTGATTTCCTTACTGACATTATCTTTCAGTCGTGGAAACGGTTAGACATCATAGTTATGAGGTGACGACAATGTATGCTATGAATGAATATTAGCCGAAGAAAATTAAGAAGCAGTGTCCAGACTTGTTACGGGTCATTAATATGAGGAGTTGTCTATCCCTTGAGAGCGGACTTCGAAAATTGAAATCCATTAGGAGCTACAGCTGTCTTTATATTTCACCTGCAAGACGGGGTACATTTAATGCGTTACCGAGTTGTATTCCTTTTTTTAGATAGTAGAGCGAACGGCGCCGGGACGATTTTTCAATAATTTCTCATTTTTAGGACGCTTAGATGTGCTAACTGTATTAAACAATGGGGTTTTAAATAAAGTTGGGGTACCGCAGCCACAGCCTGAGAATAATCGTTGGATCCGTATGGCGCAATGCTATCCAGCCCGATCGTTTATGAATGGCATTGTCAGCAATTATAAACAAAATCCATCACCAGTGGATCTAGCCGTGTCGAAAAAGGACGAAATATTTAAAATATTAACGGTATGAGTAGCCTTAAATATTTCACCTCTATACTCCAATGATCCTTTCAATATTGCTCGTTTTGTAATTTATTTGAAAATATATCAATCATTATCATGGTAAACTATTGACTGTTCTAGAAACGTGGATTTCATCCGGAAACTTTCAACAGAAACTCATTTGGAAAACTTCTTCCTAGTATGGTGGAAAATTACCTCGATATCATGAAAGAATCTGGTTTTATCAATATTTCTCCATCAATGCTAGCAAGGTTTTTATTTACGTTACATACGATATGGGGCACATCTGTCAACATTTGCAGCCATTCATAAATATGTATAAGTTAACATTAATAACTGACCGAAACAATTGCTTGTGTTTTATGGCTTTAGTTTTCGAAACACGTCGAGGTTACCCGTTCTTGAATTAGCAAACCGAGGGATGATTTCCAAAACTAAAAGCTTGCTTGATAGATATTGTGATTTTTTCAACCTGGAAAAATGTCATCGGGACAAACTTAAAGAGGCTGTTAAAAAGTTTGGACCCAATGTAAGATATGGTCAATTATTGGTAATTGTATTGGTTATAAACAGAAAAATTTCCTTGAAAAGCAATGGAAAATACGTTTTTTCAGGCTAGCTTGCTAGATATTCGTCAGGCCGTTTTACTTCAGTATCTCTCAATCAGTTTGGAATGCCCTCTAGAGAAAGTGGCCAATCATCACGTTGTGAAGGAAAATCGATTGCGTTATAAAAGTTTCTCATTTATCGTTGGAATTGTGGATACCTTACGAAATACATTAAATTTCCCTCCAGAGAAGGTAACTTAAATATTCAGCCCCTCGTCTAATGTAGACTAACCAAGTTCAAGTTTAAAAATAGAGTGGTTCTATAAGCCCTGGTTGGGCTAAAAATGCTAATTTAAAATTTAATTTCCACTGTATTTAGATAAGTCGACACATGTATTTATTGGTAGCTGACAAAAACAATATAGTGAAAATTAAAAGAGAGATCACTACATTAGCTGGTGTGCCCATAAACGATCTCATTCAAAAGCGACCAAAAATTTTGATGACCAAGATTCATGCCTTGTACGACATGCTGGCTCTCTTTTCAAAATATGGAATCCCTGAGTCTTCAGTGGCACGATATCCTGAACTATTCACTTTATCAGTGGAAACAGTTCGTAGACGTATTGAAGAGCTCAACAAAGATCCTGTTCTAAGTACCATGACATCTCACCCTCAAGTTGGACGCATTATCTATTATCAAAAGAAGATTTTAGATAGAATTAAATATTTCAACAGTTTGAATACTGAAACTCCAACTCTTCACGTTCTATCTGCAGACACTAAGCGATTTAAACAAATTGTCGCCGCTGGGGACTTGAAAAACAAGGGTACAGATGTCGTTCATATTCTCTCTCAACATTTCGGAAAAACTTGCGAGGAATTGAGACAATCCATTACAAGACATCCTCATTGGCTCACCATTTCGATGCAGAAAATTCAGGAGTCTCTAAAATACTTGGAAGGCCGTGGGGATATTTCGAAAGAGCAGATTTTCCATGCCCTACCCATAGTGCTGTATCCACGTCTCAAAATCGAAAAGGAATTGGAATATGTGCTTGCAAATAATGAAGCAAGTGTTAAAGATATGCACCTACTCCACCTAGTCCTTTACTATTTAGAAAAGCCCGTTCATTTCACTGGTGATGGATTGTGGCCATCCGAGCATTCGGGTGTCGATGAAGATGACCCTGAACCTGAAGAGTTTATCAATTTGAATAGTCAGTCCTATGAAAAAGACAAATCTTTGTATCGGCACCAGCATCTGAGTAGCTTCACATCTACCACATTGGGATGAATACACTATGTGATGTTCTGCCATACGTTTTATATTTTATTCCAAATTATATACTGATGATATGTATAGATAATGCCTTTAAACGCCAGCAAATAAATAGACTGGAAGATAGGGAATGAATAATTTGATGATGTAACTGTGCTTTATTTAGTTCTACTTTTCTTTTTCTTTTCTTGCCACATGTCATACTTTTATGAGAGAAGCTGACTTGTACAAACGATATTATGCATATGGGTTTTTGTTGGTTATACAGTCTTCTACCTCATAAATTATTATTACAATTCATTTCAATTCAATATGTACTACTTTACATGAATAATAGATTTATCTATCTACAGAAAACATCCTTTACAAAAAATAGTAAAGTGCATCGTCAAGAAAATTTATACCATTTGATAATAATAATAGTTGCACCATGAATGAATGAAGACAAAAACGAGTAAGTGTTGTTCAGAAAGAATATAAAATATTTATCAGCTAACTCATCATGTTCACTTCAATGCGTACGACGGTACGACGGACACACAACACAAACACACATAACATTTACTATATAGATTTCGAAGGATTTCTCTTAATTCTTTAGGTTAAAAAATTACTAACATTTATGTTACGCTCTAGAGGGTAAGTCAACTACGGCTATGGTACTCTTCAAAATAGGCTATATTTTTTCTCCCACGTCAAGTAAATGCCATAACGCGTTATATTTACACTTCACTTACACATCATATCTTTCTAAAATGCACGGGGTTCCAAAGCGTTTTATAATTAAATTTACAGAATAAAATCCTTACATTACATGGAGCTTAACATGTGAGAGTACACTTCAATTCAAGCTACGATTCACTTCTTTCCGAAGATTTCTTTTTGGCTTTAAAACATTCTCCAACATGAAAAATGTCACATTCCCTTAATCGCCTTATGCATATGCTCACCCAAGCTTCCAAGTTGTTCACTTCAAGATAATTAATATTCTGATTCTTTTTCTGAAAGTTCATCTATTCAGAACCACCGTCACCATACAAAGGGGAAGTCTTACATGCCCAATAAAAAGGATAGTTGTAGCACACTAAGAGAGATAAACAACATTTAATACAGCTGACTGACTAAGGATCTTAATTTTGTAAAAAATAATGATAATTATTTGAGTTGGATAGTGAAAATTGAAACAATTCAAAATAAGTTCAAAAGTTCAATAAATGAAAATAGTAGAAGCAAGAAAATATTGAAACATTAAGAAAATGACAAGACGAATAAATGCAATAGAATTAGTTCTACTCCCTTCGGCAGTACACTAAATGAAGTAAAATCACTCCGTTCCGTACATAGTATAAATATAATGTAGTTAGTAGTAACTAATGGCGAACCAAAAGATAGATACACAGCAACTGTCATTCCGCCGCTACTTGGGCGCAAAGATGGACAGCATAATACTCGCGATCCCATGGAATGTTACATATTTTCCACCTGAAAGTATTCGATAGCAGTCTGCACTATGACATAGCCACTTCAAAATCGTCATCATCGTAGTCCTCATCTTCACAGGATTCCTCAGAAGGTTCTTCCTGCTTAAATTCTTCTTCTGAAGACGTGTCTGAATCGGACGGCGACTCCAATTTCACTGGAATATCTGCTTCTTCTGTACGTCTCATTTGCTGGTTTCGACGACGCAATTTTTGTCTACGCAATCGTTTCTTCATAAGTCTATCCTTGTCATCATATCCAACTACTTGTGACAAACGAGCTAGGTAGCACACTTTGTCCACCAAAGATTGGCTTAAATCTTCATCTCTTTCCTCCGCAGTGAGCTCTGTATCTTCTTCCCCTGGGAATTTTGCTTGGTCCACTTGTTGCTCCAGTTCTATAAAAACAAATAGTAAGTTATATTATATTAATACGCCAGCTTTTAATTTTTATGAAAACTTATTAGCACTGCTTCAAAGTGGGCTACCACAAACAACTATTTCGTTCTCTGCTTACCAGCAACTTTTGCTTCAACTTCATCTAAATACAAATCTATTAGACGTTGATGCTGGCTGATAGTTTTACACATGTTTTTTCTGCAGCTAGCTGGGGTTAGTTTCTGTAAAACAGGAGCTGAAACCACGGACGGTGAAGATACTGGAGCCTTATATTCCCTACAGCACAAGATAAAGCCATAATTACATCCCATCGCATTTCTTAAAATATAATTAACAAAAAAGGTTAGTCGCTGTTACTGGACTTACGTTTCAATCACTTTTGGAGCAATGTCTGAATCCGCACTAGTTTGTGGTCCACAGAAGTCATCAAACACATTCAACATCAGATCTGAATCTTTTAAGCCCACACCAGTCACCAAACTATCAATAGTTTCCATCAAATCTTCGTTCGTAACTTGATTAGCTAAAGTATCTGCAGAGTCCAAAATGTCCAAGTCTTTCAAACTATTTGAGGTGCCTTCTACATTCATCAGTTCTGAGAGCTTGTCATTCTCCTGTTCAGCTTCCAATTTCTCGTCACATTTTTTTGCAACCCCGTTTGAAATTACAGTAGGCTCACTTTTACTCGGAGAACTATTGTTGTTATCTTCTCCTAACACCTTTGTAATATCATCTGCATTTAAGGGATTTGAAGCCAATTGGTTCAAAATGTCAATATCTGCTTTCTCCGCACATCTATCCACTTCAGTTTTCATACTAGATTCTGATTCCGTTTCCATGTTATTACTGCCATTCTCATCACTGGTTACAGGCTGAAGCATTTTATTTTCCAACTCATCTATGGGATTCAAAATATTGTCCTTAGATGGTTCAACTATGGGATCACTGTTACACGTAGAAACTATGATTTTACTTATGGCTTCTGATTTGATGGTTGCTTCTCCCATACTGTGATTTGCAGGCTGTTCTTTCGACACTTTTAAAGCTTCCTGGCACAATTCTTTCAATTTTTTCGGGTTTTCTGATTCCAGTGCCTTTAAATCTACAGTTGTTGGAGGCACCAACGCTTTTGTTCTTCCATTAACATTCGTGTTCAACGGGTTGTACTGCAATGCTAGATGAAACCAACTAAAATCTTTCCCTAGGGCCCCATTGCACTTTGTGGTAGGAAAAGAATCCTCATTCAGGTCACCTTTTTTGCCGTTGTTATTTTTCAGTTTTTCATGCATCACTGTTGAAATGTTTTCATCACATTTTTCCTCGTCACCACATTGCGTTCTTTTGGCCGTTTCTTCTGCCCGTAGCTGTTGACTTGTCCCAGGCTTACAATCAGACTCCTCTAACACATGGTAGTCGGATGGAAGACGACTCACCGTCCCGAGAATCCTTTTTAAAGCCTCATCACTCCCTTCTACTTCTGAATTTTTCATCTTCTGTTCGTGTCTTAATTGAACTAGGTTTCTGAGATCTTGCTTGTATTGTGGATTGCTTTTGTGATGTAACAACAACTGGCGAAGAATTGGTTTGTAATGTTTGTGAAATTTCGCCGCTCGGATTTCTTCCCATGGTGGAACTTTCTCTGTATCCCACTGATACAATTTTGGATGGTCTGGTTGAGAGAAAGCGATGTGTGTTTTGAACTTTGTGTTGTGAATTAGATTAGATATCTCTAGAACGCGTTTCGTCAACTGGTTACATTGCTTGAGAACTTTGTTTGGGAAGAAGTCAACATTTGGAATTGAACGGATTCTGTAATAAGATAACAAGACGAGTTAGACACCATCACAAACCTTCACATGCTCTACGCTCATGACAAAATTATAGATGACTACACGAACGAGCTTTTTGCACGACGTTGCAGCACACAGTCGTTGTTTGTCGTGCAAATGCGAGTGAAGTAAAATTGTAATTAAACGGAGTGCAGTTGGGTTCTTTAAGAACCACGTTTCACATTTCTACAAAAATCCACAGCCTACAAAATCCTCGGTGTAAAGTGTAAAGTATAATCAAGATAGTAGAAAATACTTACGATGGCAATTTTCCCTGATTGTAATACTCATGCTGAGCCCATTCATATTTCAAGAGCTTCCTCACTTTCCTAGGCTTTCTACACGATTCACACACATAGTAAGCTGGTAAATGTTCCTGAGCTTCAATTTGGAAACAATTTCCATGCTGCCAACACATGCATAGCTCGCACTGCAAACATAATAAAAAAAATTATCATAGTTCCGCCCATCATCAAACTTGTTAACAAATTGATCACTATATAAAACAATGAAATAAAGTTTACCTGAATCATTAAACCAAATTCGTCTGTCCTTCCGCAAATGCAATTAATCACATCCACCTTCACATCACGTTTTCTAGGGATAGCTTTTAATCTTCCCTTCACTTTTCTACACACCAGGGCCTTCTTCACACGGGAAAATCGACCACTAGATAATCCTGTCAACAGATTAAATTGTGGTCTTGCTAACCTACTGGGGTCATTACGCCAATGAGCTCTTCTTTTCAGGAACGTCGCAGGACGCTCACAAGGTTTAGGTTTACGCTTGAAGGTCTTCATATAGCGCGCCAGCCTTTCAGGATCTTGCCTCCAATGGAGTCTTTTCTTCTTCCTTGAAGATGATGATTGTTTAACTTTATCTAAAGATCTATTCACATGGGCGAACGAAGTTCTCAGGGCCTCAGAATCTACAGGCTCACCACTTCCCAAATTGTCATTCCCCAACAATGAGGAACGATGAGTCCGGTCAACATGCAGAAAATTCCTTCCAATAAACCCATTATTTGAACCATTATCACAATCGTTTGTAGTGTCTGATCTTATGCTTGTAGCATTGGTGAATCGACGCTTTGAATACCTAAACCACCGATGACTTTTAGATCTTTTTCCAAACGCTCGCCTGCTCCCTAAAAGTCGACCGTTTGACGAATTTATTACTTTTCTACCTACTGCTTCTTCATCTTGAGTTCTTGGTCCAGAATTCTTTAGAGATGAATAACTGTCACACTTTTCAACAAGCACTTGAACTTCAGAGAGATGCAAGGGTGTACGACTCCTCACTTTTTGGTTTACAACTTTGTCACCATTTTCATTTGCTGTGTCTTCCGTTTTAATGTTTGTATCAACAACCAAAGGTGTTGTTTGCAAGGCGTCAGGTTTGGGAGGTGGAGGAGTATAAAGTGTGTATTCTCCAATGTCAGGGAGTTCCTCTTCACTACTGCTTTCCCCATTGTCCCTCTTCTCCACTGAAGAGTTCAATGAACTCTGGATGTTATTGGCAGGCGATAAAATTCTCCCATCAAGAATGTCTTCTCGTAAGGGTGAGTCTGTCGCCAATTGCAGTACAGGCGGAAGTTTTTCCTTTCTCAAGGATTTCACCGAGCTTTTGTCAGATTCAGAGGATCTTTTTGCACATTTAACTTTGTTGTTGGGAATAGAAATAGACTTTCGAGAGGTAGAACCAGTGATCTAATTAAATTAAAAAAACAATGATTTAAAAATTCATTTGTATAAATGTGTGTTTACAAGTGGAAGGGGAATAGTAGAAGGATAGTTGAAAACTTACTGAAGACTTCCTTTTGTCCGAATGGAAATATTCATTACTTTGGTCTGCAATGATTCTTCGAAAGGAGGGTTTTCGTAAACGTTTACAGGGCATTTCACTAGAAGCATCTTTGTCCTCGGTACCACTAGAAGACACTTGCGTTAAAGTTTGAGATATTGTGGTGGAGGAAGTGGTCTCACCCACGGCATTGTCGGTAGCAGCAGAAGGTGAAACAAGGGGATCATTAGGGCTGGGTCCTTTAAAATTTTCTAATTCTGGAACATCCTTACTTTTGTAACTTACTGACTCTGGAGTGGTAACACTGCTATTCTTAAGATTAGTTTTGGTTTTAAAACTATTTACATTGCCAGTTTTAGTAGTAAGTGTATTTTTGTCTTCTGATAAGTTGGGTGAATTAGGATTAGATTCATTGCTACTAGGTAAGCTGATGCACACTTTTCTTCTTTTCCTAGTAGGTTGAGTTACTTCAGAAGAGTCATTATTCAAAAAAGCACTTTCATCACGACCGGACACTCTAAAGGGACCTTTTAATAACATTGAGTAGTCGTGAATAGTTCGTTTTCTTTTGCCAAGATTCACAGGAGGAGGGTCAAACATTGAAAAATGTGTTCCCGGGCGATTATTAGAAGAATTCGCTAAATCCAAGCTTGATGGATTGACCATGAGTGATCCGTCTACAGAATCCGATTTGCCTACATTTTGAAGGTTAGAACTAGAAGCACAAGAGGAATTGGAAATACGGCGTTGCTGGAGATCTGCTATTGAAACTAATGGGGGTAAAACAGGATTTGGTTCTGCACAAATAGATTCTGATTTTGTCTGATCTTTAGATTTCAACTTAAAGATTTGATTGATTTTCTTTTTACATTTGATTCCATCGTCAAAAAGTACTTCACAATATTCTAAATCAAAATGAAATTAAAAATATTTTAGCTACAATTTGCAAAAGTAAATAAAATCATACAGCATAACATCTGAGAAAATCAAAATCAGTAGCATACCATTAGGTAAAACGCTTTGGATTACTGCAGGGTATTTCAACCCGTTCCATGTGGCATGGACTCTTTCGCCTACAGCAAACTGGACTCTAATAATTTATAAGATGAAAGATATATAAAATTTTTAGAATTTAATTAGTTCATGCAAATTAGAGTGTTAATTGTATTTCCGCACACTTACTTTACAATGTTGGTATTTACGCTGGGACGTATCCGATTGCTATCCATCTTAATCCACTCGTCAAATCGAGCTGACCATTTTTCATAGTGAACCAAAACCTCGTTTTCGTCCACATCGACTTCCAAAACTTTTGCTGAGTACCATTTATCAATGCCAAAATCGCGAACTTCCAACTTAATTCCAGGTTCATAAACAGATATTTTCCCTGTCTCTTCATCCACATAGGATGTTATCACAGTGTCACCCTTCTTAATTATTTTTGGCTGCCTCGTTGGGGAAGTTTGAGGATCAGAAAAAACACTGTCAAATGACGAGTTTTTCTCTCCCGTGGGATCGTCATTGGCTGTGTCATTTAAATCGGCAGCAAATGCAGGGTTAGAAGATCTTTCATCGTTTAGAATAGTTATCGACGAATCTATATCATTTTTTTCTATAGGGATTTGTAGACTCAGAGGAGTACCACTAGGTTCAGAAACTTGACTTGATTTCTCAACCGTTTTACCTTCGTCAAAACTTTTTGAATTTTCCTTTTTTGGTAGGGGGGAACTGTTGCGACTACTACAGCCGCTTATAAAACCATTCTCACTGCCACCATTGGTGTTGTTATGATTAACAGGTTCAGATTTTCTTCTGGACGTCCTTATCACCTTTAAATTGCTGGGATCTGGAGATTTTGCAATATCCTGACTACTTTCACTGCTCTTGTCACCATTTGTCAAGATTTTTTCCGGCGAACACTTTTGACTGCGAAGTATATCATTGGGCACATCATCGGATGGCTTTGACTTGACTGCAAAAACAGGAGAGTTAGATCTGGAGGAGTGCTCATGCTTCTGATCAGTGATACCATTGTTGTCACTCCAGCTTCTGTTTCTGAGTTTTCGAGTAGTCACATTATTATTAACCCTGCTTGACTTGTCACTCCCTGAAATTAAAGATTTTGGTGCTAGCGGTGAAAGGATTTCGTCGCCTATTGCAGTAGTGGCTTTCTGAGTTTTTCCACTCATCTTCATTTTAAAATTAGGTCCATCAGCAATTTTTTGAGCAGGGAAGTTCTTTCTAAAAAAAATTCAAAAGCAAACCTTTTATTGAAGCGCATTCCCAATTTTTAACACCCTGTAGTAAATCAAAAACAAACAAATGACGCAATAAAGACTGCAACTTACGATTCACCCAAACTCGTGTATTTCTCTCGGCTGGCAAATACGGAACATAAATAAAAATAGTATATTTCAGCTCTGTACCTAAATACAAGTACAGATTCCAGATAAATTACTCACTTTGATAGCATATAAACTCTCAAATTGTGTACGCAAACAGGACAGGTTCATCTTCTTAACCCAAATAGAAAATATAGCCTTAAAGATTCCAGCCGGAGAGAGTCGTCGAAAAATTAAAATAACCCTTTATCTTCACTCTAACGTACTCAAAAGTGAAATTTTAGAGGGAATTCTGATAGTACTTAAATACACTTCTTTTCGAATCCCTAATGGCATAATGATGAATGAACGAGACTGCAATAAAATAAAACCTCCACTCTAAAACTGATGATACAGCTCCACACTCCACTACATTCGTGTGGATGAATTATTATATTTTTGACTCTGAAAAACAGAATTCACAATATCCTGTACTCGCTCACTGCATTTTATATGCTGAACGACGGTATAGTAACACAAAGCCCGCAACAAAAAGTTATTAAGCTGTCTACTACTGCTCACCAAAGTAAGTAAGTAACTATGTTAGACCTATATAAGCAGAAAGGAAGTAAATGGCGTTTTGTAAGTAGGTAAAATTCGTCAGAAGGATATGGACTATGAACGTAGCTGGGGCACACTACTTTTTTTGAGAGGCATCGTGGGCACGCCATACGCCATAGTATGTTTGCTCCATAACTTCACATACGTACAAGTAACCACCAAAAGCTGGCTACAGCGCTACGTTACGTTTATTCAACTAAACCTCACGAAATTCTTGTCTATCGTTCACACCAGCATAATAGTACGCGCCGACGGGGTTTTGACGCGTCGTCATAATGATGGTAGGGAGGAATAATGGTTCTGTTGTATCGTGAAGGCGGAAATCGCGATACAGCATTTAATCATGGATGCAGCACTTATAATTGGTTGTTCCGTAGCTTCCTTGTATTTGAATGGTACATAAATAAACGTAAATAGGTTTCGGTTTTGAATTTTCAAGTCCTCAAATCTTAACCCATAAAGGAATTCATTTATCAGCTTCGAGAATTTTGTTTTGTTGGTCGCTGTACCTTAGCAAAATCAGCTCATATTTTTTAATATCGTCAATTAGTCCTACACATGGAGTGTGTGTAGTGTGGAAGCTCACATCTAATTCATACAATAAGAACTTTGAAAAATGTCACAGACGAATTAGCTACTAATTTGTTGTTGAAACAAATAAATTATTAATACGTTGTCAAAAGTCGCAAAAATGACTACTAACTTAACTACTTAGCAATGAAATTAAAACTGTCTTCGGCTATATACTATTACATCTATAGAGAGGAGATTTGACATTTGATTCTTTTTTGCAAACCTGCATCCATACGTGTTTTCAATTAAGAGCGCATAATTTTAGCACAGTTATTCACGAACGTTTCATTTGTTGTGTACCTACGTCCCTTTGTTTTCCTACAGTTTTTTACGCATTATCACAACCTGTCTCCTAATTCTCAAAGCAATACACTCGCTCAACGAGGTAGGCTGCAGACAAATACATTGAAAAGTCACATGTGTAGCTACGACGTCTTTGGCGCTACTTTAGTGTTGGGAAAATATATTTTGGAATTCAAGATTTTGCTTTTGCTTTGTATTGTATTGTTTTGCATATTTGCAACCTTGCTTTCTTGCTGAAGAACCAAAACACTGATTTTGGAGAAGATAACTTTATCTACCGTTAATTGGAAATATCATTTTGAAGTATAAGTAGTGGAAGTGTTATCAATTGGGACTTGGAAACCTCTGGAGAAGTTGGTGCTATTTTTGGATCGTACTAATTAACGCTAACTAACCAACGTCAAACAATACGGACAAATACATTTCTCGTGGAAGAACAATTAACTTGATTTATTTTCGGGGAGCACGATCGTTTTGTTTCGTTAAGACAGGTAAAATTTTTAATTATTTTAGTATCCCTGTAACTTCATTGAATCCTTCGTTTGTGAGATATTTGCCTTTTGTCAACTATAAGTTTTGACTCAATAATGGCATTGTCAATATTCTCGTCCACTTCATAAAAAATATGCGAAGAATACTGACGCTTGTAGTTAATTTTAGTATCATGATGTAGAGTGAGTGACTGAGTTTAATGTTTGTAAATTCTGGCTTTCTTTGCCTTCGAAATTAGTAACAACATGCTAGCTACGGAATATTGAACCGTTAACAGTATCGTTAAAATTTGAAATACCAAATGAGAGATTATGTACACTGATTA
>Ga0210040_10003878_pt1 | contig 19919 bp, 15 predicted proteins | sample CryGeyCG12114_NA_FD_185462 | JGI IMG/M metagenome (GOLD analysis project Ga0210040, IMG submission 185462) | Groundwater microbial communities from aquifer - Crystal Geyser CG19_WC_8/21/14_NA (SPAdes) (version 2) | ecosystem: Environmental > Aquatic > Deep subsurface > Groundwater | place: USA... | reverse complement strand
AAATACAACCGCTACCAAAACCGGCTTTGTAGAAGTTGCCTTTCCGAAAGAATTCAATCAACTAAATACCATTAGCCTGAACCTGTATAATGCTACGGGGAATGTTTATGCTACCTACGGATTATCTGTTTTTAAAACCATGGAAACCGGCATTTTCGACAATGAAAAAATATACTATTTAGATATTCCGACGGGATTAGCAGATGGGCAAGGTGGCATGAGTCTTAGTTCCGGCAATTATGTTATTCAGTTTTTATCGTATGGTGGTAGCTTTACGGCTCTTTCGGGTCCGGCAGCAGGTTTAAAAAGCCAGGATGTAGGAATTACAGAAGATGCTGCCGATGGCGCTTATAATTCGCTTTACCTCACTACCGATAAAGACACCCGCTTGCCGGCCGGTATTTGGGCCAAAAGCATCACTACGAACAATACCAAAGGTTATCCTAATATCGAAACCAATGCTGTTCAGCCGGTTGAATTAGTATATTTCCGGGCTAATGCTAGCGCTACTAACAAAGAAGTTACTTTGAAATGGGCAACCGCTATTGAGAAAAATAATGATTATTTTGAAATAGAAAGAAGCCAGCAGGAGCTTTCCGATTTCCGGCCAATTGCCACGCTTAAAGGCAAAGGCACTACGCAAACGGAACAACTGTATACTTTTACCGATAAGCACCCTTATGCAGGCACGAGTTATTACCGTTTAAAGCAAACTGATTTTGATGGTACTGTCTCTTATTCAAAGGTATTAGCTGTAAAAAGCCAAATACTGGAACAATCTGTAAGCATTTATCCTAACCCCGCCCTGGTGGCAATTAACGTGGATTTGGGAAATATCAGTCAGGTTAAAGAAATGCAGCTGCAAATTATTAACTCGTTGGGCCGGGTAGTTTACCAGAAAATACAATTGCCTCTGCAAAATAGCATCTTTACTATTCCGGTTACCGATTTACCAGCCGGTACTTATTATTTAGTTGTTATTAAAAATGGGCAACAGGAAAGCAAAAGGTTTATAAAACTTTAATGCTCTAATCAGTTCGTTAAGGATTGATAAGATAAGTATTCTCCATTAATTAATCTTAAAACTGTACTCTTGCAGCTGCAGATTAAACTTACACCATTTAGTATTTACTGCCTTCCCTAGGCAAATAGATTAAAGATAAAAGGAGATTAAACCCAGCAAGTTTAAAAACCTACCGGGTTTAATCTCCATGAAGTTATGAAAGCGTGTTTAAGCGATTTGGTATAAAATAGTATTCTTATACAACAGAACAATAGTAACACTAGTAATTTTGTTATATTGATATTTAATTGTAATCCAGTAAAATCAACAAGCTAAAGCTTTAAAAAGCTTCGACGAATACTACCTGTTTCAATATTTAGAACTCTAATTGATTATTTGATTGAGGATTACAAAGTTTGCTGATTACGACGATATATAGATAATTAGCTTCATAGGGTAGTTTGCTTTTTAGAGAAGCAAACAGACTTACGAACTACTCTTCAGTTTCTGGTTCTTAAAGATAAGTTGGCCTCTTCAATATGTTTGGTATACGCCTTGCCTATTTTGTATTTAGCTGCAGGTAAATTCTTTGCAAACGCTTTCCAATCAGTGCTACAAAAGGTATCTGCTTCTAAATTATTTAGTTTGGAATACAAATCTTTAACTGTTTTAGCACTGCGCTGCCCATAATTCCAGGTTACTATCTCCTTTGTTTCCAGAGCATAGGCATAAATAAATCACCCTTTTTTGTTTTTTGATAAAAGTCCAGAACGCATCTATTGGTATTTCTTTATAGTGTATTTATTGCGGCTTTACTTCCCCCCTAATTAGCAGCCTGGTTGAACCAGTTGAGTATGGTTTACCAGTGCCAGTGAATTCCCAGAACTACTTCTATGTCCCTACTACCAGAATTGCGCACTAACAGCTTTAAGACCAAACCTTTCATCTCGGGCCGACAGCCTGCCTTTTGATAATGTTGCTAAAATTGCTCGCCATAACTTTGACAAAGAAAGTTTTGCTCGTTACTCTTTTTCCTGTCGTTTTTTTCTACTTTTAACTTGTGGCAGTAAGGACACTTTACGTAGATAGTTATCTAGCACCTAACACCTAGTCCTTTTCCATCATACCTGGTAGACCTTAGTCTTAACTATTCTAATTAGGAAAAAAATATAATTATTTCACCTCGTAGCTAAAATAATAAAAGGTACGTAAGCCATCGAACAAAGAACTTGCTCAAGAGGACACCATGATTTTTAATTTAAATGCCTGAATACTAGGATTCGTTTGCTCTTATATTTTCGACTATTAATGGCTGAACCGCCAGGTATAATTTACATTGATTAACTACGACATGCTCCAAGAGTTTTTAGCCAGAGCCATCCCCAACAAGGCCGAAATATTATTGCTAAGCCCGCTGATATTTGTTTACGTGTTATTGGTGTCCATCTTAACTTGTTATCTCAAAAGATTCCGGAATGTCCGTACTCCTTATACGCGCAAAATATTTCATTTTTTAATTTTTACAACAGCTGGCATTTTTCAGTTTCGGTTTGGGCTTTCGTTGGTGGTTTTATTTGGCAGCATCGTCAGCCTGTTTGTATTAGCCGCCGTACTGGTCGGCGAAGGTTCGATATTGTACGAAGCGTTGGCCCGGGAAACCGATCGGCCGCACCGGACTTTATTTGTACTGGTACCACTATTTACTACTGCCCTGGGCGGGGTACTTATTAATATTCTGTTTCCACATTTTGCTTTTATCGGGTATTTGGTAGGTGGCTGGGGCGATGCGGTCGGCGAGCCGGTGGGTACTCGTTGGGGAAAACACCGCTACGCGGTGCCATCGCTGATGGGGGTGCCCGCCCAAAGAAGCCTGGAAGGCTCGGCAGCCGTTATTTTGGTCAGTACCGTAGTGGCTTTTGTTGGTTTAAACCTACTTGGCTATCCGGTACTAACCGCTGTCGGGACGGCTTTAGCTTGTGGGGTGGGCAGTGCGGCAGTAGAAGCCATTAGTAACCACGGTATGGATAACCTTACCATTCAGGTAGCTGCTGCCAGCATAGCTTACTTCTTATTAGGTTAATTATTCCAAGCTTTATTTTGTTGTAATTATTTGAGTTGTCTAAAAAAGTAAATGGAGCCTATCGTTTGTAATGATCCTTATCATCTTTGGCTTATTTATATAACTGCTTTATTATAGGCCTTTATATTTGTATCGATTAAATTTACAGTTGGTAGCTAAAATTAAAGAAGGGGCTTTAAGGTAAAAAAACTCCTTTGCTTAAAGACCAGGCCGTAAGCTTCATATTTTATCACTACTAAAATTATTATTGTAGTTAAAATCTCTGTTACCTGAAAGATGTCCTCAAATAAAATCAGCCAATATTTATACACGATACTTTTACCCCAGTTGCCCCCAGCGGGCGTAACCTGGCTGCAAAAGCAAATAGATACCCTAAAGACCGAAAAAGAATTCTACCTCGCTTTTAGTGTAGCGCCCCGTTTTACCGGCAAAAAACGGCTTAGTTTAAGCGAAACAGATTTGCAAGAAGCAGCGGCCCTGCGTACTGGCTTTAATCCCCAAGGCTGGACCGCCGACCAAACCGCCCGCACTTTATTAATTTTAGCTATTCTCCATCAAACTCCGGCTGAATATATTACTATATTAAATAAAGTTTTTGGTACCGCCGATTTAAATGAATCGGCTACCTTGTACACCGCTTTGCCCTTGCTGCCCTACCCCGAGCAACACGTTAAACGGGCCGCCGAAGGGGTGCGCACCACCATGACCCAGGTTTTCGATGCCATTGCCCTAAACAACCCTTATCCGCACGATTATTTACCCGAAGAAGCCTGGAACCAACTGGTGTTAAAATCTATATTTAATGTGCGGCCTTTGTACCAGATTTACGGACTAGACAACCGGCGGAACGGAGCTTTGGCTCAGATTGCCATTGATTACGCCCACGAACGCTGGGCCGCCGGCCGCACGCTTACCCCGGAACTATGGCGCTTGGTGGGTCCGTTTTTAAAACCGCAAAACCTGGCGGATATAAAGCGTTTATTCCAAAGCTCAGAAGATATTCAAAAAGAAGCAGCCGCTTTAGCTTTGTCGGAAAGCAATTTACCCGAGGCAAAAGAACTATTAGCTCAATACCCGGAATTGGAAAAAAATATTCAGAACGGCACTTTAACTTGGCAAGCTATTGGGGAAAGTTCGTATACAGGTTAGTTAGAAGCAGGCACGAAAATACAACCAGCATATGTATGATAAATTTCAAGTTCACCCAAACTGACCTGCTGAAATCGATTTTTATTTTTGTTGTTGCTGCAAATATTCTAGCAAACTTATTTCAGATGGCTTTTAGCAAAGAAATTGCCATGTTACTCGGTAATGGATTAGGAACAATATTACTGTTTTGGTTAATTAAAAAATATTTTTTCTCCTCTGTAGAATTTCATGAAACTTACTTGCGATTAAACAAAGATAGGTTCAGGAAAGAAGTAGAGATAAACTACAGCGAAATAAATAAAATTACCTTTTCGTATAAACGAGGCTTAAATTTATTTACTAATACCACTAACACCAGCATAAGATTACCATCTCCTGTAAGATTAAATAAAGCTGAAGAACTTTTTGCATGGTTAAAAACAAAAAATCCCAACCTTGAAGTGGAAATCACTAAAAAAAATAACTGGCAGTAATAGATTTCACACGGAGAATAAGTTTTATTCAGGTTTCAGATTCAGTATTTTCTAAAGAGTTAATTTGTAAACTTTTAAGTTTTCCAGCCACTAAAAGGCAGGAGCATTAAAATTAAACATAATCGGCTAATCAAACTTTTCGTATTTCTAAAAGTATGCATCTAATAGAAGCCCATAGAGATAAGGTTATAAATTTATGCGAAAAACATAAAGTAGATAAATTGTTTGCATTCGGCTCCATACTAACCGACCGTTTCAATAACAACAGTGATGTGGATTTGTTGGTTAATTTTAAAAAAATTGACTTATACGAATACGCCGATAATTATTTCCTTTTAAAATTCTCGTTAGAAGATTTATTTAATAGAAAAGTCGATTTGTTAGAAGACCAAGCCGTTAAAAATCCTTTTTTCAGGAAATCGGTCGATGCCCAAAAAAAGTTGATTTATGGATGAAGAATTAAAAGGTTGGCTATACGATATATTGCAAGCTATAAATGAAATTGAAAGTTTTTTTGAAGACAGACCAAAGCAATTTGAAACGTATTTAAAAGATATAAGAACAAAACGTGCTGTAGAAAGAAATTTAGAAATTATAGGTGAGGCCGCAAACAGAATTTTAAAAACAGAGCCAAACTTCCCATTACCAAATGCAAAGCAAATTATTGGAACCAGAAACAGAATCATTCATGGATACGATACAATTTCGGATGAATTAATCTGGGCCATTATTATTAATTATCTTCCTAAGCTTAAAGCCGAGTCAGAAGAGATGCTAAAGTAAAAGAAATGGTATATTAGGCAACATCTCAGGTTAAGCAGATAAGTTCTGTAAATGAATCATCTAAATCATAAAAACCAGTTAAAGCTTTACGGATTATTTTTTACCTCTTACTTTTCAGAACAATTAAAACCTAAAAATAACTTAACATGCTATTCATAGACCCCCACGTACACATGACCTCCCGCACCACCGACGATTACGAAGCCATGCGTAATGCCGGCGTAGTGGCGCTGATTGAACCCGCTTTCTGGATGGGCCAACCCCGCACCGAAGCCGGAAGTTTTAAAGATTATTACAGCCATTTAATTGGCTTTGAGCGTTTTCGCGCCAGCCAGTTTGGCATCAAACATTACTGCACCATTGGCCTTAACTCCAAAGAAGCTAACAACGAAGCGCTGGCCGAACAGGTAATGGAGCTTTTGCCCTTGTTTGTGCTGAAAGAAGGGGTAGTAGGCGTAGGTGAAATTGGTTACGACGACCAAACCGCTGCCGAAGATAAATATTACCGCCTGCAACTAGATTTGGCCAAAGAAGTAAACCTGCCGGTACAAATACATACCCCGCACCGCGACAAAAAGAAAGGTACTATTCGCAGCATGGAAGTTGCCTTGGAACATGGTTTGGAACCCAGCCTGGTAATTGTGGATCACAACAACGAAGAAACGGTAAAAGAGGTGCTCGATCGCGGTTTTTGGGCAGCCTTTACTATTTACCCTCATACCAAAATGGGTAACGAACGCATGACCGAGATTGTACGCCAATACGGCCACGAACGCATTATGATAAACAGTGCCGCCGATTGGGGCATTAGCGACCCATTGGCGGTGCCCAAAACGGCGCAGTTAATGCTAGAACGGGGCATTCCAGAAGAATCGGTGCATATGGTTACTTACCAAAACGCGCTAACGGCTTTTGGGCAGAGCGGTCAAATGCAGGAAAGCGATTGGCTCGATGCCAACCCGGTAGATCAAAGCCTCAAATTCTCGGGCAATTCTATTTTACGTGGCGGCCAAACACCCCGCATTGAAACCGGTGAAACTGATTCCCGGATTATCCGCTAAATATAAATTTGGTAAATTGTTCTATAGCGTTTATGCTGGTTGTAATATTTTGATGTATTATCAAGTTAAATTTTAGGTAGAATACCAGATAAAATCATCAAATTTGCACCCTACCCATTGGCACCGAACCAATATGAACCGAATATTTGCCCACCTGATACTGATGCGACCAGCTAATATTATTACAGCCATTGCCGATATTATGCTGGGTTTTGCCGCTTCGGGCTCGGTACTGTTGCTGTTACCACCCAATGAGTTTTACGTAAATCATCCGCAATTAAAACTTTTGTATTGGCTCGTGGCGGCTACTATTGGTTTGTACGGCGGCGGCGTAGTTTTTAACGATGTTTTCGATGCCGACTTGGATCGGGTAGAACGCCCGGAGCGCCCCATTCCGAGTGGGGCGGCCAGCCGCTTAAGTGCTACTATTCTAGGAGCTGGTTTGTTAATTTTGGGCATTGCGGCAGCCTTCCAGGTATCGGTACTTAGTGGGGCTATTGCGGTAGTAGTGGCCGTTTTGGCCCTGGTTTACAATGCCCTGGGCAAGCACCACGCCATTATCGGGCCTTTAAATATGGGGGCTTGCCGCGGTGGCAATTTATTATTAGGTCTTAGTGCCGTGCCGGCGGCCGTAAGCGTTTATTGGTTTCTGGCTTTAATTCCGATTGCTTACATAGCGGCTATTACGGTAATTAGCCGCGGTGAGGTACACGGCGGCGATAAAAGAATATTACTCGGGGCTTTAGGCTTATATATTTTAGTAATTGCCAGCATTATCATTCTCATGCGCCTGCAACAATACCAGATTATTCAGGCCATGCCATTCCTGGTTTTGTTTACCTTCTTAATTTTTCCGCCGCTTATAAAAGCCATTAAAACCCTCGAGGCGCAACACATCCGGCTAGCGGTTAAAGCCGGCGTTATTGCCCTTATTATTATGGATGCTACTATTGCTGCCGGTTTTGCCGGGTGGGTTTACGGATTATTCGTTTTGGCATTATTCCCAGTTTCCCGGTATTTGGCCAAGCAATTTGCCGTTACCTGATTTCTTTTTTAAACACCGCTTTAAAATATTCTGATTTCTTTATTTAAATAAAAGATAAATACGTATAACTTGGAGCTAATTTTGTTCGAAAAATATAACCTGTATTCGACAGCTATATTTTTTCGATTTTAAACCATTTTCAAGTAAATGCAAATAAACCCAATCCACCAGCAATTTCAGGTTACATTTTCTTATATTGTTCATTTTACCGAAGAATTATTTAATCCCGCGAATCTTTTATTACGCCAACTCATTGCTCAAGACGACGAAGGCGGCCAACGAAAGCTTTTTTTTGTAGTAGATAGCGGCGTAAACGAAGCGCATCCGCAGCTTCAGGTAGCTATTACCACTTACTTTAAAACCCACGCCGATGTACTATCCATGACGGGAGAATACACTGTTATTCCGGGCGGTGAGCAATGCAAAAATAACCCAGAGTTGGTGCAGCAACTGCTTGAGGCGGTAAACACCTACGGCATCGACCGCCATTCGTACATGGTAGCTATTGGCGGCGGCGCTATGTTGGATATGGTTGGTTATGTGGCTTCCATTGCGCACCGCGGCATCCGGCATATTCGTATACCCACTACGGTACTCTCGCAAAACGATTCCGGTATTGGCGTAAAAAACAGTGTAAACGCGTTCGGTAAAAAGAATTTCCTGGGCAATTTTGCGCCGCCTTACGCCGTGCTGAACGATTTTAATTTCTTAACCACCCTCCATGATCGCGACTGGCGTTCGGGCATTTCGGAAGCCATTAAAGTTAGTTTGATCAAGGACAAGGTATTTTTCCGGTTTATTCAGGAAAACGCGGAGAAATTAGCGCAACGCGACATGCCCGCCATGCAGTACCTGATTTATCGTTGCGCCGAAATGCACCTGCAACACATAGCCGGCGGCGATCCTTTTGAGCAAGGTTCTTCGCGTCCTTTGGATTTTGGTCACTGGTCGGCGCACAAGTTAGAAGCGCTTAGTAATTACCAGATCCGGCACGGCGAAGCGGTAGCAATGGGCATTGCCCTGGACTCGGTGTATTCGCATTTGCAGGGCAGTTTATCGGCCGCAGAACTAGAACAAATTTTAACGGTTATTCGCACTTTGGGCTTTGATTTATACGCACCCGAAATGGGGCAACACCTAGAAGATGCTACGCAGCCCGCTAGTTTACTACATGGTTTAGAAGAATTTCGCGAACACCTAGGAGGCAAACTAACCATTATGCTTTTAACGCAAATTGGTAAAGGCATAGAGGTTAATGATATGAATAACCAGTTAGTGGTAAAAGCCATAAAATGGCTCGAGCAATACCAGGAAGCACAAGTTTCTGTTGGTTAATTTATTTTTGTATCCGAAAATATTTAACAGGAAGTGTAGCAACTGAATGCTGTTTTACAGGAGAGAACCGGCAATAATTAAATTTTTCTCCTGTAGAACAGTTAACCCATAATTCAGGTCTGACTATTTATTACAAACGGGTTCAAACGTTATCGGCAAAATTACGAATGGCAGCTAATGTTTCCACGGGTCGCTCAAACAGGCCCACGTGTCCCGTTTGGTCCAGAAAAAGGGTATACGATACTTTGGGCAAAGAACATTGCTGCAAAGTTTGCTCTAGGGTTACCGCCTGATCCTGCTTGCCCGAGATAAATAGAAACGGAAAATCAGCCTCTTTTAATACCTGAGTTCTATCCGGCCGATCGCGCATGGCTGCCATTGTTCCTAAAATTACTGGTTGCGGTACTTTCTTACCAATATTGGTTAATTTCTCGATGGCCTTTTTTTGTTGGCTGCGGTTGCTTTCGCTAAATAAGGGCGCCACAAAAGTATCCATAAATTTTTCTACGCCATTATTCTGAATAAACTCAATGGTTTTGTCCCGATTTTTCTTTTTCTCATCGGTATCGGGCAGCGCACTCGAATGAAAGAGAACTACGCCGTTTAAAAGCGTCGGATATTTTTCAGCTAAGGCCATTGCGGTATAACCACCCATCGAATGCCCGATTAAAACGCACTGCTGTATACCCAACATTTGTAGCACTTCCTGCACGTAGTTGGCCCCGCTTTCCATCGAATACACTTCAACAGGAGCAGTATTATTTCCGTGACCAGGCAAATCCAATAATATTACCCGGTACTGTTGCGGCAAGGGCTTTACAAAGTCAAGCCAAACTTCTTTGCTCTCGCAAAAGCCATGTAAAAACACCAGTACTTTGCCGTTACCGCCCGAATCGATTATTGTTGAAGCTTGTATATTGTTCTGCATAGAGTTAAAAGCTTTAAATCAAAATAGCCAGGGTGTTTCTATAAACATCCTGGCTATTTTTACTATTTAATTTTAATCCAGTTTCGTTTAAACCTTAACCGGCTGCGAAATAAGTTGGCGTACCGTTTTTTCGATACTGGCCGGATCGATGCCGGCTTCACGGTGCAGTTCCAGTTGGCTACCGTGCTCAAATACAGCATCTGGTATACCTAAGCGTTTTATTTTGTTAGTATACTGATTATCGGCCATAAACTCCAGCACCGCACTACCAAAACCACCCTGCAAACAGCCGTCTTCTACGGTAATAATTTTATCATATTTCCGGCAAATCTCGTGTAGCAGCTTTTCATCGAGCGGCTTTACAAAGCGCATATCGTAGTGGCCGATTTTTATTCCGGTCCGGTTTAGATTCTGGCAAACTTCTATCACGTAGTTACCAATGTGGCCCACGGTTAAAATTGCTACTTCTTCTCCTTCCTGAATAACCCGGCCGGTACCTACGACTATTTTCTTTAAAGGTGTGCGCCATTCGGGCATTACCCCTTCGCCGCGCGGATACCGGATAGTAAATGGCCCCATATCGGGTTGGCTGGCCGTAAACATCAGGTTACGCAGTTCGGCTTCGTTCATAGGTGCCGATACAATCATGTTAGGAATGCAGCGCATGTAAGCAATATCGTAATTGCCATGATGCGTAGGACCGTCGGCGCCGGAAAAGCCGGCTCGATCGAGACAAAATACCACGTTTAAGTTCTGCAGGCACACATCGTGAACTACCTGGTCGTAGCCGCGCTGCATAAAAGTAGAATAAATATTACAAAACGGAATAAGCCCCTGGGTAGCTAAACCGGCCGAGAAGGTAACGGCGTGCTGCTCGGCAATACCCACATCAAATGCCCGGTCGGGCATAGCAGCCATCATAATATTAAGCGAACAACCCGAGGGCATAGCCGGGGTTACGCCCATTATTTTACTGTTTTGTTGCGCCAGTTCCACAATAGTATGCCCAAAAACATCCTGGTATTTAGGGGGCTGCGGCGTATCGTGGTGTATTTTGTATATTTCGCCGGTTATTTTATCGAAAGTGCCCGGTGCGTGCCACTTGGTCTGGTCTTTTTCGGCCAAAGCAAAACCTTTGCCTTTTACTGTTAGGCAATGCAATATTTTAGGCCCCGGAATATCTTTTAAATCTTTTAAAACCGAAGTCAGATGATTAATATCGTGACCGTCGATCGGACCGAAATACCGGAACTTAAGCGATTCGAATAAATTACTTTGTTTTAATAGCGCTGCTTTAATACCGCTTTCTACTTTAGAAGCAATAACTTGCGCATTAGGGCCAAATTTGCTGATTTTACCCAATAAATTCCAAACTTCGTCGCGTAATTTATTGTAAGTGCGGGAGGTGGTAATATCAGTTAAGTATTCCCGCAAAGCGCCTACATTGGGGTCAATACTCATGCAATTATCGTTGAGTACTACCAATAAATTGGCATTCGCCACGCCAGCATGGTTCAGGGCCTCAAAAGCCATACCGCCGGTCATGGCACCATCACCAATTACGGCAATATGCTGCCGGTCTTGTTCGCCTTTGTATTGCGAAGCCACCGCCATACCCAGAGCGGCCGAAATAGACGTAGAAGAATGGCCCACGCCAAAGGTATCGTACTCGCTTTCTTTGCGTTTCGGAAAGCCGGATAAGCCTTTGTATTTGCGATTGGTATGAAACTGGTCCCGGCGCCCGGTTAATATTTTGTGCCCGTAGGCCTGGTGACCCACATCCCAAACCAATTGGTCGTAAGGCGTATTAAAAATATAATGCAGCGCCACCGTCAGCTCTACCACTCCCAAACTAGCCCCAAAATGTCCGCCGTAAATGGAAACATTATCAATAATATATTGCCGTAATTCCTGGCTAACCTGTAGCAACTGCTCCTGGTTCAGTTTTCGCAAGTCGGCTGGCGTTTGGATAGCGGCTAAAAGCTCTCCGGGTTGTATTATCATGAGCAAAAGGTTAACTATTATAAAAACAAGCAGGCGCAATACTTGTTCAAAAAACACAAAGAATTATTCTATGGAAAACAACAGGTAAAATTATAAATAATTTTCTTAACCATTACTATTACTTAACCGCAACTCGTTTAGCACTGCGTTTACCTTTCTTTTGTCAGTCTGGCTCGTTAATGCAAGTATCTGGGCTTAAATAAAATTAAACAAATTTAAACAATATGGTAAAGAATAGTAGGTAAACGCCGGAAAGAACAGATTGGTTATCTGTATCGTCTCATCCAAGCAAATCTATTAACCTGTTGTTTCGCTATTCTAGCTTTATACCTTAGTCCGGTTTTCTGCGCTGCCTTATTATAAAACCAGCCGTGTGCTATCCGGTTTTGCCAACCCCTATAAATGTTTAGCTAATCCAGCGGAATAAATCATCCTGATTACGGTAGATTTTATTTAATTTTGGAAAATGCTATTTATCTTATTGTTTAATAAAGCAGTTGCCTTGTGAGTTTTGAGATTAAATTACCACTTTTTGAAGGCCCTTTCGATTTATTACTTTTTTTCATCGAGCGGGACGAATTAGATATCCATGACATTCCTATTTTTAAAATCACGAATGATTTCATGGCGTATATTTCCGAATTAGAGCACCTGAATATAGAAGTAGCCAGCGAATTTATTTTAACGGCGGCCACTTTAATGCGCATTAAAGCTAAATTATTACTGCCTCGTACCGAAAAAGACGAACAAGGCAACGAAATTGATCCGCGCCGGGAATTAGTGCAGCATTTGCTCGAATACAAAAAATACAAAAATATTTTAAGCGACTTAGCCGAACTGGAAGATAAACGGCTCCGAATGGAAGCGCGCGGCAATATTCCGGACGAGCTGCAACTGATTGCGAAGCGAAGCAATTTGGATTACGAACTACAGGATTTAAACCTGTATAAGTTAATGCGGGTTTTCGAAAAGGCTATGAGTAATTTTGAGGCCGAACAAAACCGGCCTAAACATACCGTTTATACTTACCCCTATACCATCAACGATCAGAAAAGCTATATTTTAAAGCGCTTAGCGGTTGAAAAAACAGTCGACTTCGGGCAAATTATGCAAGTTTATCCCGATAGAATTGGCCTTATTTTCAATTTTTTGGCTATTCTGGAAATGCTGCAATTAAATATTATTAGCATTGAGGTTAGCGATGGATACAATAATTTTCGTATTACTCCATTTGAGGAGAACCAAGCCGCTTAAATGGATCAGAACCGCAAAAAGCTTTTAGATAATTTTTCAACCCGTCGCATCATGATACCTGTTATTATCGGGTTATCGGTGGTGGGCTTTATGTTATACCGCGACCCGGCGGCCGCTAATCTGAGTGCTATATTAGACGCCAAAATAGAATGGTTAGTTATTACCGTGTTGGTATTACTTGTGCGCGATGCCGGCTATATGTACCGTATCCGGCATATTACCGAAGAAGCCTTAAGCTGGCGCCAAAGTATTGACGTGATTATGCTTTGGGAATTTGCGTCGTGTGTGATGCCCTCGGTGGTGGGCGGCTCCACGGTTGCTACCTTTATACTAAACAAAGAAGGCATTCCGTTGGGCAAATCGCTGGCTTACGTGATGGTTACGGCTATGCTCGATAACCTTTATTTTGTGGTGGCGGCGCCTATTGTATTACTGGCTACCCAAGGCGCTATTTTCCCGGATGTAGCCGGGCTTAGTTTTTCGGTTAGTTCCAGCTTGGAGGTAGTGTTTATTATAAGCTATGCTTTAATGGCTGTTTATGCCTTTATGATGGTTTACGCCTTATTTTTTAAACCCCAGGCGGTTAAACGCGTGCTCTTACGCCTGACGTCTTTTCCTTTTTTACGCCGGTGGCGTCGTTCGGCATTTAAGCACGGCAACGAACTGGTGTTGGCCTCGCACCAGATTAAAGGCAAATCGTGGGGCTACTGGTTTCATGCGGCTATTTCTACGGCTTTTGTCTGGACGGCCCGTTATTACGTGGTCAGCTGTATTATAGCGGCTTTTATTCCGCTTTCCTTTCACGAGCACCTGCTTATTTTTGCCCGTAACTTTGTCTGGAAGGTAGTATTGTTAGTAGCTGTTACGCCCGGTGGTGCTGGTATTGTGGAAGCTACTTTCAAGGTTTTTTTCCAGGATTTTATTGGCCCCTCGCTGTTAGTACTTATTTTATTATTCTATCGCATTGTTACTTATTATTTATACCTGGTGCTGGGTTCTATCTTCCTACCCCGCTGGATTGCCCGGGTCTTTCGCACTAAAAAAACCGAAGATCCCGAAATAATAAGTACGCTACAGGGCCACTAAATAGAGCTTAAATGCGCTATACCATAGTTTTTAATAATATTCTGTAAGGAATAAATCTATTTATTTCTACGTTTCAGAGCAAATACAAGGCAATTTGTTTTGCCCCAACTCAATGCCTTAAAACAGGTAAATTACATTATGAATTATCTTTCAGCTGAATCAATTTCAAAATCTTACGGCGAAAAACCGCTTTTCCAGGATCTTAATTTTGGCATTAGCCAGGGTCAGAAAGTAGCCCTGGTGGGTATCAATGGCTCCGGTAAATCGACCTTGTTAAATGTACTGGCTGGTTTAATTCCGCCCGATTCGGGTTCGGTGAGCATACGCAAAGGCATTAAAATTGGCTTTTTAGGCCAACAACCGGTATTTAACGAAGCCTTTACCGTGCAACAAACCATATTTGCCAGCGGTAACGAAATACTGAATACTATTCGGGAATATGAACTTTGCCTTGCCAACCACGCTACCAGTGCGGCTAAAATGCAAGATTTGCTCGAACGGATGGATGCCCTGCAAGCCTGGGATTACGAACTAAAAATTAAGCAAATATTAACTAAACTGGGCATTAATAACCTCGAAAGCCAAATTAGTCATTTGTCGGGTGGCCAACGGAAGCGGGTAGCCATGGCCCGGGTGCTGATTGATGAGCCGGATTTATTAATTCTGGATGAACCTACCAACCACCTGGACCTGGAAACCATAGAATGGCTGGAAGGTTTGCTAGCGGCTTCGCAACAAACGTTGTTGATGGTAACCCACGACCGTTATTTCCTGGACCGGATAGTTACCGAAATTGCCGAACTGGAACGCGGTAAAATATACACTTACAAAGGCAATTACAGTTATTTTATCCAGAAAAAAGAAGAACGCGAAATACAGCAAGACGCTGAAGTAGAAAAAGCCCGCAATTTAATGCGCAAAGAACTGGACTGGATGCGGCGGCAACCCAAAGCACGCGGTACTAAATCTAAATCCCGGATAGATGCTTTTTACGATTTAAAAGACAAAGCCAATTCTAAGGTTACTACTGCTAACCTGGAGTTATCGGTTAAAACTACGCGGCAGGGCGGTAAAATAATCCAAGTAGAACATATTAGTAAGGCTTTTGGCGAGAAGAAGATTGTAGATGATTTTTCTTATGTTTTCAAGAAAAAAGATCGGATAGGCATTATTGGTAAAAACGGCGCTGGCAAAACTACTTTTCTGAATATGCTAACCGGCAAGCTAGCGCCCGACAGCGGCGAAATAGATACCGGCGAAACCACGGTTTTCGGCTATTACACCCAAGACGAACTTACTTTTAAAGAAGACCAACGGGTAATTGATATTGTAAAAGAAATTGCCGAAGTAGTAGAAACCGGCAACGGCGAAACCATAACGGCTGCCCAATTTCTACAGCACTTTCAGTTTAGCCCGGCCATGCAGTACACGTTTGTGAGTAAACTGAGTGGGGGCGAAAAACGCCGGTTGCAGCTATTACGGGTACTCATTAAAAATCCAAACTTCCTGATTTTAGATGAGCCGACGAACGACCTGGATATTATTACCTTGAATATTCTGGAAGACTTCTTACTTAACTTTGGTGGCTGTTTGCTGATTGTGAGCCACGACCGGTATTTTATGGACCAGCTCGTAGAGCACATTTTTGTGTTTGAAGGCGATGGCCAGGTGAAAAACTTTCCGGGTAATTATACCGATTACCGTGAATATGCCGCCGAACAGGAAGAGGCCGAAAAACCCGCTGCCAAGCTAGTTGTTGCGGAAACCACAGCCACGACGCTACCCGAAGCAGCTAAAAAAAGAAAAGCTACTTATAACGAAAAACGGGAGTTTGAAACTTTAGATACTGCTATACAAGCGTTAGAAAAGCAGAAAGCAGCCTTGATCCAGGAAATGAACAGCGAGAACGCCGACCATAAAGTAATTACCGAAGCGGCTGCTACTCTAAAAAAGCTGGAAGCCGAACTGGATGCCAAAACCGAGCGTTGGTTGGAGCTTTCGGAAATAATGGATTAGCTTTTTCACATTTGCTGAGGCTGCTCGTAACTAAAACTAAAGCCTAATTTCTGGCCCCGGCTTACCTGCTGGTTTTCCATTTTCTGTTTCACGGTTATACGTTTAATGTCGTCTAAGTCGGGTGCCAGCAGATCGTTATTAACCGAGGCAATCATGGTGCTTTCTATAAAAAGGCGCAGCGCATTATCGTCGATAATATTTTCGGCAATATCGGTGTAAGGCAAATCCAGTTGGGTAACTCCTTCGAGGTAAAAGTGATTTTCTACGTTTACCAGGAAACGAGCCAATAAATAACCCGGGTCGGTCATGCGGCTGTATTTAATAGAATCGGCCATAAAGTTATACGCCATAATATGGCCGAAAAACCGGCGCCGAAAGTCTTCTTCCACGTAAGAGCTATTCATCAGTTCATTATCTTCCGGGAAAGTTATCACATTGGAGTGCATTACAAAAATCAGGAGGTCGCCGGAAAACTTTATCTGAAATTCAAAATCATTGATATTCCGGTACTCAATAATAATACTGGAATCTACTGCGGTTATCTTTTTACTTAAATGGTGTACAATATCTGAGGCTACCACCCGCAACCGATCAAAGGTATCTTTGGTGTTGCGATAAATTTCTTGTTTGGTGGTTGATTTCTGTTTTAAGCCTTCAAAAATTATTTCGAGTTTATCCTCCATTATAAAATCTTAGTTTTAAGCAAGGCAGAAAAATATTCTTTTCTGATAAATAATTGTATAATATGCGGCTAAACTATCATAATCTGTTTATTAGCCAATTTTCAATACAATATAAAGATTGCTAAGCTATTATAATAAAAAAATTAAGATAAAGCCGCCCAAGTTTCTTCGTTTAGCTCTATATTATGATATACTTTTTGCACGTCATCATCGTCTTCCAGCACTTCAATCAGCTTCATTACTTTTCTGAGCGCTTCAGCATCCAGGGCTACCGTTGTTCTCGGAATGCGTTGTAATTCGGCATTTTCTACTTCTAAATGCATTTCTTCGGTTTTCTTTTGCAAAGCACCAAAGTCTTCCATGGAACAATATACCGTTACATAATCGTCTTCAAATTCTACGTCTTCGGCACCGGCATCAATCATTTCCAAAGTAAATTCTTCTTCGTCCAGCGGTTTGTTATCGCCTAATTTAAGGCTGAATACGCCTTTCCGATCAAAAATAAATTCTAAAGAACCTTTGGTGCCTAAACTGCCGCCGTGTTTGCTAAAAGCCGAACGGATATTAGCCACCGTCCGGTTTAAGTTATCGGTTAGGCACTCTACAAATACGGCTACGCCGTGGCTGGCATAACCCTCGTAAGAAACTTCGGTGTAAGCTTCCCCATCAGCTCCGCTTCCCTTTTTAATGGCCCGCTCTACGTTGTCTTTGGGCATGTTGGCCGCTTTACCGTTCTGAATAGCCAGCCTTAACCTTGGATTTCCATCCGGATCGGGTCCGCCTTCGCGCACGGCTACGGTTATTTCTTTTATAATGCGGGTAAATAATTTAGACCTTTTAGCATCTAAGGCCCCTTTTTTACGCTTAATGGTTGACCATTTACTATGACCTGACATATAAATTTAACTAAATGCTCTTACAAAAATTAACGCAATTTAATCAAATTTCAGGCATATTAAAAGTCACTTTGCTATGTGTTAAGATGGTTTGCCTAAAACCGTTCAATAACTCATAAGCTTAAAAAGCGAACGGCAGGAACAGATTTATGTTCTGCTGCTGCCGTTCGCTTTTTCATAGCTTTATTCAGTTTATTATCTTATAATTAACTTACCCTGACTTATATTATCTCCGTCTTGTAATTTAATTAAGTACATACCCGATTTAATATTTAATTTTTGGGTATAAAAGTCAACTTCGTTCTTACCAACTTCCACTTGCTGACTATAAACAATTCGTCCGTTCATATCCAGGATTTGTACCTGCGCTTTTTGGGCAGCTTCGGGCAACGTAAGGGTAAACTGGCCATTTAGAACCGGGTTAGGCGCAAGTGTTATACTGGCTATGCGAATGACCTGGCTGTGATTTACCACTATCACTTTACTGTATTCAAAGTCGCCATTGGTATCTATTTGTTTCAGGCGGTAATATTGGGTGCCTTTACTTGCTCCGGCATCGCGTAAAGAGTAATTGCGGCGACTGGTACTGTTACCATTTCCTTTTACCTGGCCTACTTTTGTAAAGGCAATGCCATCATTGCTTCGCTCCAACTCAAACCGATCATTGTTTTTCTCGGTAGCCGTACTCCAGGCTAACAGTACTCCGCTCTTTGTAGACTCACCGGTAAAGCTGATTAATTCTACAGGTAATGGCGTTATAATAGAGCAGTCCTCCAGGGTAATTACGGTTAGTTCATCCGCATCAGTTTTTTCGCAGCTATTAGCTACACTAACACTTAGGGCACCAGATTCAAAGCCTATTGCCACTTCAATGGTGCTAGTACCTTCACCAGATATAATTTTCCAGTCGGATGGTAGCGTCCAGGTAAATTCGGTTTCATCAGAGCCATTCTTAAGATCGGCGGTGAAGGTAACAAGCTCATCCTGGAAAGCACATACTTGCGTGGGGCCAATGATAGTTACTTGCGGAGTGGGGCAGTTTGGCTGCTCCGTACCACAATCAGTACTTAAGGCTACTGTCTTTAAAGTACCACCAGTCATACCGCAATCGTTCGTTACACTTACACCTACCTGGCCGGCAGCAGCACCAACCTGCACCTGAATAGCGTTGCTACCAAATCCACTTCTAATAACCCAGCCGGTTGGCAAATTCCAGTTATAAGTTAAATTACCAGAGGTGTTAATTACCGTAACCGAATAACTTACTAATTCGGGTTGATTAGCGCATACCGTGCTTGGCCCGGTAACAGACACACTAGGCATAGGGCATTCTGAAGTAGGCGTACCGCAAGTATTACCAAAGGCTACTATTTTAGTGGCAGCGGCCGTTTTATCACAGTTATTTTTTACCGTTACCCCAACCTGACCGGTAGTGGTACCCACCTGTACCTCAATTTTATTAGTTCCAGCACCTGCTTTAATAGCCCAACCAGTTGGCACTGTCCAGGTATAACTCATGTTAGCTGTACTATTTCCTACATTGGCGGTGTAAGTAACCCATTCTTCTTGCGAAGGACACACGGTTGCCGGCCCGCTAATATCTACTGTTGGCAGCAGGCAAACTGGTGGCGTAACAACACAGTTCGTACCTAAACCAACTTGCATACTTACTTTTTCGCTAGAGGTACAAAAACCTATAACGCGGCCTAAACCTTTACCATTATTACCGGATTCACTTTCTTCTTCCGGCACTATTACCGTAACATTAATATTACCTCCTTTAAAATCAGCGGTAGGCATAACGGTTAAAGTACCCGTATTCTGCCCGCTTACCAGCGTTAAACCAGTTGGTAATTCCCAGGTAATATTTAAATCTGCGGCTGTTATGGGTTGGTCACCTTTGTCGCCTTTTTTACCATTACTCAGGTTAGCTATTGTTAAATTAAATACTTGCTGAGTGCCAACACAAATGGCATTAGTACCTTCGATCGATAAATTTATAGGGTCAGTGGGATGTACTGGTAGCGTCTCCGTATTATTAGTTCCCGGAACTGGTTTTGCTTTAATGGTACCCGGCTTACTACCAACTTTAACTCTTATCTGTGATTTATCAGCAGAAACAG
>Ga0210040_10003877_pt1 | contig 19919 bp, 18 predicted proteins | sample CryGeyCG12114_NA_FD_185462 | JGI IMG/M metagenome (GOLD analysis project Ga0210040, IMG submission 185462) | Groundwater microbial communities from aquifer - Crystal Geyser CG19_WC_8/21/14_NA (SPAdes) (version 2) | ecosystem: Environmental > Aquatic > Deep subsurface > Groundwater | place: USA... | reverse complement strand
AGGTAGTCGCGCAGCGCGATGCCGTGCCGGTTCTCCTCCGCCGTCCAGCGCCCGACCCAGGTGCCCCACGCGCCGTCCCGGCCGAACCGGGTGGCGATCTCACGGTGGTAGCTGGGCAGGTTGTCCTCGGTGAGCAGGTTGGTGAACATCGCCGCCTTGGCGGTCTCGTCCAGCCGGGACTGCTCCGGGGACCAGTCCTCACCGCCCAGGAAGGCGAAGTCGCGGCCCTGCGACCACGGCACGTAGTCGTGCGGATGCCACTCCTGGGCCAGCCCGATGTGCCGGTTGAGGTTCTCCTCGACCACCGGCTCGAGCTCGATGAGCAGGGCAGCTTCCTGGGGTGTCCGGGACACGGTGGCCTCCTGAGTCCGTACCTACGGTGTCGTAACCTACGGGTCCGTGACAACGCCGGGGTGGGGCCGGCCGTTCCCGGGTCGGGGTGCCTCCCGGACCGGCTGTGGCGGACGACGGCACTCCGGTCCTACCCCCGGACGCCGGGGGCACGCATCGTCCTGTGACCGGGACCACGCGCGGCGCGGGGTGCGTCGCGACCGCTCCGGCACCCGCACCCTCATCTGCCGCACAGGAACCTGTCAGCCCCCCACCCCTGGGGGTGACCGCCGCACAGAGGCCGCTGCTCAGCGCCGAGATCGGTGCGATCATGGTCGGATGACCAGGTCCGCCGAGGGAGTGACGACTGCGTGAGCGACGACGCAGTGGCTCCGCAGGGGCAGGCCCGAACCGGCTCCACCCGGGTCGAGACGGGAGCGCACCGGTTGCGCCGCGGACCGCACCCGGCCCGTGGCTTCAGCGCAGCCCTGCTGCTCACCGCGGCCGGCACGGTGCTGCCCGGCACGGCGTTCCTGGCCAGTGGCCGCCGCCGGATCGGTGCGGCCGTGCTGGCGGTCTTCCTGCTGCTGGTCGCCGGCGCGGTGTGGGTGGCCACCACGGGCCAGCGGGACGTCGTCCGGCTGGCGGTGGACTCCGCGGCGCTGCGCTGGCTGGTCGGCGGGGTCGTCGCGCTCGCGCTGGTGTGGCTGGTCGTCGTCGTCACCGGCTACCGGTCGCTGCTGCCGCGGGGGCTCCGCCGCTGGCAGCACGCGCTGGGGGCCCTCGTCGTCCTGCTGCTGTGCGCGGCCGTGGTGGCCCCGGCGGTCGTCGTCGTCCAGGTGGCCAACGCCCAGCGCGACCTGGTCGACACGGTCTTCGACGACGGCGACAGCGCGACGGTCACCGACCCGGTCGACCAGGCCGACCCCTTCGAGGGCAGGTCGGAGGTCAACATCCTGCTGCTCGGCGGGGACGGCGGCGACGGCCGCGAGGGCGTGCGCACCGACACCGTGATCGTCGCCAACGTGCAGACCGCGACCGGCGAGACCACGCTGTTCAGCCTGCCGCGCAACCTGGAGGAACTGCCCTTCCCGGCCGACAGCCCGCTGGCCGAGGTCTACCCGAACGGGTTCGAGGCCGGCAGCGAGAGCGAGAGCCTGCTCAACGCGGTGTACCGCAACGGCCCGGCCGAGCACCCCGACGTCCTCGGGCCCACCGACGACCCCGGTGCCGACTTCCTCAAGCTCGGCGTCGGCGAGGCGCTGGGCCTGCCCATCGACTACTACGTGCTGGTCAACCTGGACGGGTTCAGCCGGCTGGTCGACGCCCTGGGCGGGATCACCGTCAACGTCAACTACTACGTCCCGGTCAACGGGGACATGGCCACCGGGCAGCTGCCCGACGACTACATCGAGCCGGGTCCGGACCAGGAGATGGGCGGGGTCCGGGCGCTGGACTACGCCCGCGGCCGGTTCGGGCTCACCGACTACCTGCGGATGGACCGGCAGCGCTGCGTCCTGCAGGCCATCGTGGACGCCGCGGACCCGGTCACCCTGCTCCGGCAGTATCAGGAGCTGGCCCGGACGACGAAGGACATCGTGAGCACCGACGTGCCCTCCGGCGTGCTCGGGGACGTCGTCGACCTGGCCTTCCAGGTCAAGGAGTCCAGCATCCGCAGCGTCGTGTTCGACGACACGGTGATCGACCCGGCCTATCCGGACTACCCGCGGATCCGCGAGCTCGTCCAGCAGGCGCTGCACCCGGACCCCGCTGCCGAGGCGTCGACGACCGCCCCGCCCGCGCCGAGCAGCCCGGCGGCCCCCACCCCCGGCCCGGGCGGCAACGGGGGCTCGGCGACCGACGTCGCCGATGCGTGCGCCTACGACCCGGCGCAGGCCCAGGCCGCGCTGGCCAAGGGCAAGCCGCCCACCCGCAACGACTAGCCGGCCAGCACGACCATCAGCGTGCGCGGGCCGTGCACGCCCTCGACCCGCTGCAGTTCGATGTCGCTGGTCGCCGAGGGGCCGCTGACCATGGTCAGCGGTCGCAGCGGGTCCAGCCGGGCCAGCCCCTCGGGGACGCTTCCCACCACCTGGTCGGCGGTGACCACGCAGACCAGGCAGTCGGGCAGCAGGGACAGTGCGCGGCGCCCGCAGGCGGGGGAGCCGTCGAGCACCAGCGTGCCGGTCTCCGCGATCGCCACGGCGACGGCCGTCACCGACGCCGCGCGGTCGGCGAGCTGCACCGGCGGCCGGTCGTCGTCCACGTCGCAGCCGGCCGGGCGCCAGTCCGCCTCGAGGCCGGGTGCGACGACGACGTCCGCGGCCGTCCAGCCGGCGCCCAGGCCCTGGTCCAGCGCCGCGCGCACCGTGGCCCCGATGTCGGCGGGGGAGCAGCGGAGCACGGTGGCCCGGTAGTCCTCGACCCGGTCGACCAGCAGCGCCAGCAGCTCCGGGTCCCCGGCCGGGCGGCCGTCGGTGAGCCGGTAGTCCCGGGCCACCTCGGCCGGGACGACCCGCTCAGGGCCCAGGGCGGTGCGGATCCGGCCCAGCACCTCCTCGCGGGCGCTCACTGGGTGCCCCCGTGCTCGCGGGTCCACTGCTCGACGAAGGTCGAGGTGGGCGGGGTGGGCAGGTCGCGGCTGCGGGTCCAGCCGGAGAGCGGCGGTGGCAGCACGTTGGGCAGCGTCGCCCTGCCGCGGGCGATCAGCCGGCCCAGCCGGGACGCGCGCTGCGCCAGGTGCCACAGCCGCGGGTGCGACATCGCCGTGGCCAGCCCGCGGAAGGCGATCGCCTCCGCGGTCGGCTTCTGCTGTGCCTCCACGTGCTCCGCGCGCAGGTGCACCAGGATCGAGGGGATGTCGATCGCCACCGGGCAGACCTCGAAGCAGGCGCCGCACAGCGACGAGGCGTACGGCAGCGAGGCGTTGTCCTCCACCCCGGTGAGCTGGGGGGACAGGATCGCGCCGATCGGCCCGGGGTACACCGAGCCGTAGGAGTGCCCGCCGGTGCGCTCGTAGACGGGGCAGACGTTGAGGCAGGCCGAGCAGCGGATGCAGTGCAGCGCCTCGCGGCCCACCTCGTCGGCCAGCACCGCCGTCCGGCCGTTGTCCAGCAGCACCAGGTGGAACTCCTGCGGTCCGTCGCCGGGGGTCACACCGGCCCAGGCCGAGGTGTAGGGGTTCATCCGCTCGCCGGTGGAGGAGCGGGGGAGCAGCTGCAGGAAGACCTCGAGGTCGCGCCAGGTGGGCACCACCTTCTCGATGCCCATCACGGTGATCAGCGTCTCCGGGAGGGTCAGGCACATCCGCCCGTTGCCCTCGCTCTCCACCACGGTCAGCGTGCCGGTCTCCGCGACGCCGAAGTTCGCCCCGCTGATCGCGACCCGGGCCCGCAGGAACCGCTCGCGCAGGTGGGCGCGGGCGGCCATGGCCAGCTGCCGCGGGTCGTCGGTCAGCGCGGGGTCGACGCCGGGGATGGTGCGGGCGAAGATCTCCCGGATCTCGGCGCGGTTCTTGTGGATCGCCGGCACCAGGATGTGGCTGGGCTTGTCCTCGCCGAGCTGCACGATCAGCTCGGCCAGGTCGGTCTCGAAGACGTCGAGCCCGGCCGCCTCCAGCGCCTCGTTCAGCGCGATCTCCTGGGTGGCCATCGACTTGACCTTGACCACCTCGGTCGCGCCGGTGGCCAGCACCAGCCGGGTGACGATCTCGTTGGCCTCGTTGGCGTCCCGGGCCCAGTGGACGACGCCGCCGCGGGCGGTCACCTGGCGCTCCAGCTCCTCCAGGTGGTCGTCGAGGCGGGCCATCGTGGCGGCCTTGAGCGCCCGGCCGGCCTCCCGCAGCTGCTCCCAGTCCGGCAGCTCGGCGACGACGCGGGCGCGCTTGCCGCGGATCGTGCTGGTGGCATGGCCGAGGTTGGCGCGCAGCTGACCGTCGCGCAGCGCGCCGCGGGCGGCGTCGGGGAACGACTGCTCGCCGCGCAGGTGCCCGACGCCACGGGGGGCGGTGGGCAGGCCGAGGAAGGTCGGCGCCTTCGGGGGGACGGTGGCGGTCATGCCGGCACCGTCGGGGTGGTGGGGCGGGTGACTGCTGGCGACGTCGACTGCTGGGGGGTCACGGCTTCCTCCGTGGAGGCGAGGATCTCGGCCAGGTGGACCGTGCGGGTGCCGGCCTTGAGCCGGGACAGCCCGCCGCCGATGTGCATCAGGCAGGAGGCGTCCCCGGCGGTGCAGACCTCGGCGTGCGTGGCGAGCACGTTGGCCATCTTGTCGGTGAGCATCGCGGTCGAGGTGTCGGCGTTCTTCACCGCGAAGGTGCCGCCGAAGCCGCAGCACTGCTCGGCGGCGGGCAGCTCGACCAGCTCCAGCCCCCGCACGGCGCGCAGCAGCTGGTAGGGGCGGTCGCCCACCTTGAGCAGCCGCAGCGAGTGGCACGTCGGGTGGTAGGTGACCCGGTGCGGGTAGTACGCGCCGACGTCGGTGACGCCCAGCACGTCGACCAGGAACTGGGACAGCTCCCAGGTGCGGCCGGCGAGCGCCTCGGCGTCGGCGGCCAGCTGGTGCTCGCCCGCCCGGCGGGCGACGTCGGCCTGCTGGTGGTGGATCGAGGCGACGCAGGACCCGGACGGCGAGACCACCGCCTCCGCGCCGGCGAAGGCCCGGACGTGGTTGGCGACGATGCCCACCGCCTCACGCCGGTAGCCGGTGTTGACGTGCATCTGCCCGCAGCACGCCTGCCCCGGCGGGACGACGACCTCGTGCCCGAGCCGCTGCAGCAGCGACGCGGTGGCCATCGCCACGGACGGGTTCAGGGTGTCCACCAGACAGGTGGCGAAGAGCGCGACCTTCATGGGCGGCTCCTCCTCTCAGCTCGCGACGGTGCGGCGGTGCCGCCGGACCATGCTGGACTCGCGGACGACGAGCGTGGGCTCGAAGACCTCCTGCCGGTGGACGTGCGGGTGCTCGGGCGTGCCGCCGGCGGCCTCGTCGAGCAGCAGCTCGGCCGCCCGGCGGCCCAGTTCGACGCGCGGCTTGCGCACCGAGGTCAGGGGGACGGCGGCCGCGGCGGCGAAGTCGATGTCGTCGTAGCCGACGATGGCGAAGTCCTCGGGGACCCGCACGCCGTGCCGGACCATCTCCTGCAGCACGCCCAGGGCCATCAGGTCGTTGGCGCAGATCGCCGCGGTGGGGCGGCGGCCGGCCGGCAGGCCGATGATCTGCGCAGCCGCCTCCCGCCCGCCGGCCACCGTCAGCGCGTCGGGGGAGAAGACGGTCAGCGCGTCCTCGCTGCCGGTGCCCTCGACCACCGCCGCGACGACGCCGTGGTGCCGCTCCTGCACCTGGGGCAGGCCGGAGGAGCCACCGATGTAGGCGATCCGGCGGTGCCCGCGCTCGAGCAGGTGGTCGGCGGCGAGCCGGCCGCCCAGCACGTCGTCGACGGCGACCGAGCACTGTCCGGCCCCCGTCGCGCGGCGGTCGAGCAGGACGACGGGCGTGCCGCGGGACCGCAGCGCCTCCACGTGCGGGGACAGCTCGGCGGTCGGCGTGATCAGCACGCCCTGGACGCGCTGCTCGGTGAGCACGTCGAGGTGCGCGGCCTCCTTGGCCGCCTGGTCGTCGGAGTTGCAGAGCATCACCGCCAGTCCCGCGGCGCCGGCCACCTCCTCGACCCCACGGGCGACGTCGGTGAAGAACGGGTTGGCGATGTCCAGCACGACCAGGCCGATCGTGCGGCTGCGGCCGGCCCGCAGGTGCCGGGCGGACTCGTTGCGCACGAAGCCCAGCGCGCTGATCGCGGCCTGGACGCGTTCCCGCGTCGCCGGGCTGACCGCGTCCGGGCGGTTGAGGACGTTGCTGACCGTGCCCACCGAGACCCCGGCCCAGCCGGCGACGTCCCGGATGCTGGCGGTCAGCGGTCCTCCTCGGTGCGTCGGTACGGACCTGCTCGTGCGGCCCGGGCGAGCGGTGCTGCTGAAACGTCTCAACGACCGCGCCCGGCCTCGGCGCCGCGACCTGGAGACGGTTGACACATGTCTAGCAGGCTCCCTAGGGTCTGCGCCACAGCGCTTTTGAAACGTTTCACCGAATCGCCTCGCCGGTTATCGCACCGATCGGAGACACCCCGTGACCGACCTCCGCGCGCAGGCGCTCGCCGCCCTCGCCACCCAGACGATCGAGCTGCCCAGCTGGGCGTTCGGCAACGCCGGCACCCGGTTCAAGGTGTTCAGCACCCCCGGCGTGCCGCGCGACCCGTTCGAGAAGGTCAGCGACGCCGCTCAGGTGCACCGGTACACCGGCGTCGCCCCCCGGGTGTCGCTGCACATCCCGTGGGACCTCGTCGACGACTTCGGCAAGCTCGCCCAGCACGCCGCCGACGAGGGCGTCTCCATCGGCGCGATCAACTCGAACCTGTTCCAGGCCGACGAGTACAAGCTCGGCTCGCTGACCAACGCCGACCCGGCTGTGCGGGCCAAGGCCGTCGCCCACCACGTGCAGTGCATCGACGTCATGCGCGCCACCGGCTCGACCGACCTGAAGATCTGGCTGCCCGACGGCACCAACTACCCGGGCCAGGACGACATCACCGACCGGCAGGAGCGGCTGGCGGAGTCGCTGCAGCAGATCTACGCCGAGCTGGACCCCGAGCACCGGCTGATCCTCGAGTACAAGTTCTACGAGCCGTACTTCTACACGATGGACATCCCCGACTGGGGCACGTCGCTGCTGCACTGCCTGGCCCTCGGCGACCAGGCGAAGGTGGTGCTGGACACCGGCCACCACGCGCCCAACACCAACATCGAGTTCATCGTCGCCCAGCTGCTCCGGGTCGGCCGGCTCGGCGCCTTCGACTTCAACTCGCGGTTCTACGGGGACGACGACCTGATCGTCGGCGCGGCCGACCCGTTCCAGCTGTTCCGGATCATGAACGAGATCGTCCGGGCCGATGCGCTCCGCCCGGCCTCCGGGGTCAACTTCATGCTCGACCAGTGCCACAACATCGAGCCCAAGATCCCCGGCCAGATCCGCTCGGTGATGAACGTGCAGGAGGCCACCGCCAAGGCGCTGCTGGTCGACCGGGAGGCGCTCAGGGCCGCCCAGCTGTCCGGTGACGTGCTCGGCGCGAACGGCGCCCTGATGGACGCCTACAACACCGACGTCCGGCCGCTGCTGGCCGAGCTGCGCGAGTCGCAGGGGCTGGCCGCCGACCCGTACCGCGCCTACGCCGCCTCCGGCTACGGCGACAAGACCGCTGCCGACCGCGTCGGCGGCCAGCAGGCCTCCTGGGGCGCATGACGATGACGAAGGACGAGAACATGACCGACTCCGTGGTCAGTGACCTGCTCGCCCGCTCGAACCGCCTCGGCGCGGACGCGCGGAACACCAACTACGCCGGTGGCAACACCTCCGCGGCCGGCACCGAGATCGACCCGGTCACCGGGCAGCCGGTCGAGCTGCTGTGGGTCAAGGGCTCCGGCGGCGACCTGGGCACCCTCGAGGAGGGCGGCCTGGCCGTGCTCCGGCTGGACCGGCTCCGCTCGCTGGTCGACGTCTACCCCGGCGTGGACCGGGAGGACGAGATGGTCGCCGCGTTCGACTTCTGCCTGCACGGCCGGGGCGGTGCCGCACCCAGCATCGACACCGCGATGCACGGTCTGGTCCGCGCCGCGCACGTCGACCACCTGCACCCAGACTCCGGCATCGCCCTGGCCACCGCCGCCGACGGCGAGGCGCTGACCCGCGAGTGCTTCGGCGACCGCGTCGCCTGGGTGCCGTGGCGCCGTCCCGGCTTCCAGCTGGGCCTGGACATCGCCGAGATCGCGGAGGCGAACCCGCAGGCCATCGGCGCCGTTCTGGGCGGGCACGGGATCACCGCCTGGGCCGACACCAGCGAGCAGTGCGAGGCCAACTCCCTGGAGATCATCGCCACCGCCGAGCGGTTCCTCGCCGAGCGCGGCAAGGCCGACCCCTTCGGGGGCCGGGTGGACGCCTTCGAGCCGCTGCCGACGGCGGAGCGCCGAGCACTGGCCGCGGCCCTCTTCCCGGTCGTCCGGGGGCTGGCCTCCACCGACAAGCCGCAGGTCGGGCACTACATCGACAGCGACGTCGTGCTGGACTTCCTGGCGTCGGAGGAGCACCCGCGGCTGGCGGAGCTCGGCACCTCCTGCCCGGACCACTTCCTGCGCACGAAGGTGCGTCCGCTGGTCCTCGACCTCCCGCCGACCGAGCCGCTCGAGGAGGTCGTCAGCCGCCTGAAGACGCTGCACGTCGAGTACCGCAACGCGTACGCCGAGTACTACAACCGCAACGCCACCCCGGACAGCCCGCCGATGCGCGGGGCGGACCCGGCGATCGTGCTGGTCCCCGGCGTGGGCATGTTCAGCTTCGGGGCCAACAAGCAGACCGCCCGGGTGGCCGGTGAGTTCTACGTCAACGCCATCAACGTGATGCGCGGCGCCGAGGCCGTCTCCAGCTACGCCCCCATCGACGAGTCGGAGAAGTTCCGGATCGAGTACTGGGCGCTGGAGGAGGCCAAGCTCGCTCGGATGCCCAAGCCCAAGCCGCTGGCCACCCGGGTCGCCCTGGTGACCGGCGCGGCGAGCGGGATCGGCAGGGCGATCGCCCAGCGGCTGGCCGCCGAGGGAGCCTGCGTCGTCATCGCCGACCTCGACCTGACCAAGGCCACCGACGCCGCGGCCGAGATCGGCTCCGCCGACGTCGCCGTGGGCGTGGCCGCCGACGTCAGCGACGGCGAGGCGGTCGCCGCCGCGTTCCGTGCGGCCGTGCTGGCCTTCGGCGGGGTGGACCTGGTGGTCAACAACGCCGGGCTGTCGATCTCCAAGCCGCTGCTGGAGACCACCGAGCGCGACTGGGACCTGCAGCACGACGTGATGGCCAAGGGCTCGTTCCTGGTCTCCCGCGAGGCGGCCCGGATCATGATCGAGCAGGGGCTGGGCGGGGACATCGTCTACATCTCCAGCAAGAACGCGGTCTTCGCCGGCCCGGCCAACATCGCGTACTCCTCCACCAAGGCCGACCAGGCGCACCAGGTCCGGCTGCTCGCCGCCGAGCTGGGCGAGCACCAGATCCGGGTCAACGGCATCAACCCCGACGGCGTCGTCCGCGGCTCCGGGATCTTCGCCGGCGGCTGGGGCGCGCAGCGCGCGGCGGTCTACGGGGTCAAGGAGGAGGACCTGGGCCAGTTCTACGCCCAGCGCACCCTGCTCAAGCGCGAGGTGCTGCCCGACCACGTCGCCGACGCGGTGTTCGCGCTGACCGGCGGGGAGCTCACCCGGACGACGGGGCTGCACGTCCCGGTCGACTCCGGTGTCGCCGCCGCCTTCCTGCGCTGAGATGGCGGGAGAGCTCACCCTCGCCGCCGTCGACCTGGGCGCCTCCAGCGGACGGGTGATGGCGGCGCGGGTCGGTCCGCAGCTGCTGGAGCTGCGCGAGCTGCACCGGTTCCCGAACCGGCCGGTGCGGGCGGCCGGCACCCTGTACTGGGACGTGCTGGCCCTCTACGGCGGGGTACTGGACGGGCTGCGGGCCGCCGGCCGGGACGCCGGGCACCTGGACGGCATCGGCATCGACAGCTGGGCGGTCGACGTCGGGCTGCTGGACGCCGACGGCGTGCTGCTGGGCAACCCGGTGCACTACCGGGACACCCGGCACGCCACCGCTGTCGCCGGGGTGCACGCGCTGGTCGGCCCGGAGGAGCTGTACCAGGTCAGCGGCCTGCAGCACCTGCCGTTCAACACGGTGTTCCAGCTGGCCGGGATGCGGCAGCGGGCCGGCTTCAGCGTGGCCGAGCGGGCGCTGCTCATCCCCGACCTGCTCGCCTGCTGGCTCACCGGCGCGGTCGGGGCCGAGGTCACCAACGCCTCGACCACCGGGCTGCTGGACGCCAGCACCCGGCAGTGGTCGGCGGAGCTGATCGACCGGCTGGGGCTGCCCCGCGGGCTGTTCCCGCCGCTCACCCACCCCGGCGACGTCCTCGGGGAGCTGACCGCGGAGGTGCTCGCCGAGACGGGGTTGACCGGGCCGGTGCCGGTGACCGCGGTCGGCTCGCACGACACCGCCTCGGCCGTCGTGGGCGTGCCGGCGGAGTCCGCCCGGTTCGCCTACGTCTCCTGCGGCACCTGGTCGCTGGTCGGGGTGGAGCTGGCCGCGCCGGTGCTCACCGAGACCAGCCGGCGGGCGGGGTTCACCAACGAGCTCGGGGTGGACGGAACGGTCCGTTACCTGCGCAACGTGATGGGGCTGTGGCTGCTGCAGGAGTCGCTGCGCGCCTGGCAGGCCGCGGGCCTGCCGGCCGACCTCGCCGGCCTGCTCTCGGCCGCCGCGCAGGAGCCGGCGTTCGGCGCCGTCGTCGACTGCGACGACCCGCGCTTCCTGCCGCCGGGTGACATGCCCGCCCGGATCGCCGAGGTCTGCCGGGAGACCGGGCAGACGCCGCCGCAGAGCCAGGCGGCGACGGTGCGCTGCATCCTGGACAGCCTGGCGCTGGCCTACCGCCGCACGGTGCGGCGGGCGGCCGAGCTCTCGGGTCAGCCGGTGGACGTCGTCCACCTGGTCGGCGGCGGCGCCCGCAACGCGCTGCTGTGCCAGCTCACCGCCGACGCCTGCGGGCTGCCGGTGGTGGCCGGGCCGGTCGAGGCGGCCGCGCTGGGCAACGCCCTGGTGCAGGCCCGGGCCGGGGGCGCGATCAGCGGCGGGCTGCCGGAGCTGCGGGCGCTGCTCCGGGACACCCAGTACGTCGTCCGCTACAGCCCGGCGGCGGGCGTCGAGCCGGCCTGGGCGTCCGCGGAGGCGCGGCTGGGCTGAGTCACGTGCTGGCGATCTGGATCAGGTTGCCGCAGGTGTCGTCCAGCACGGCGGTGGTCACCGGGCCCATGGACAGCGGCTCCTGGGTGAACCTCACGCCCAGGGCCTTGAGCCGCTCGGTCTCGGCCGGCACGTCGTCGACGGCGAACGAGGTGAACGGGATGCCGTCGGCGACCAGGGCCGCCTTGAACGGCCGGACCGCGGGGTGGCCGTCGGGCTCCAGCAGCAGCTCGACGCCGTCCGGGGACTCGGGGGAGACGACGGTGAGCCAGCGGTGCTCGCCCATCGGGACGTCGTTCTTGGCCTCGAAGCCCAGGACGTCGGTGTAGAACCGCAGCGCCTTCTCCTGGTCGTCGACGAGCACGCTGGTCAGGGCGATCTTCACGGTGGTGCCTCCTCGGTGTCGTGGGGCTGGGGATCGGTGGGCCAGCGTTCGGTGATGGCCCGCAGCGGTGCGGTGTCCAGGTGCAGGAACGTGTAGCGGCCCTCGCGTCGCCGCCGGACCAGGCCGGCGTCCTCGAGGACGTCGAGGTGCTGGGAGACGGCCTGGCGGCTCGAGCCGACCCCGTGCCGGCTGACCAGTCGGGTGCACAGCTCGAACAGCGTCTGGCCGTCCCGGTCCTGCAGCTCGTCGAGGACGGCGCGTCGGGTCGGGTCGGCGAGGGCCCTGAACACGTCCCCCACCCCTGTCACCATAGGCAAGCAGGCGCTTGCCTGACAAGGCCTCAGGTGATCGACGCGGGGGCAGCGTTGCCGCGGGGGTCCCCGGGACGGGAACCGCTTCCAGTCGCGGGCACCTAGGGTCGGGCCATGACCTCACCGCGGCCCGGGAGCCCGACCGCTCGTCGTGAGCGGCTGATCGGCCTGTTCGTGCTGGGCATCGCCGTCGTCCTGCTGCTCTCCTCGGTCACCTGGTTCAGCAGCGACCGCAGCGGTGTCGGCGTCGGCCAGCTGGTGCTCGGCCTGGTGCTGGCCGGCGTCGGCGGCTTCCTGGTACGCCGGGCGCAGCCGCGCTGAGCCCGCGGCCCGCCCGCATCGGTGGCGGCCGACCGGCGGACGGAGCAGTGTGGCGCCCAGCACACGTGAGCCGAGGAGGAACCGTGCAGATCAGCAAGGAGCAACTGCTCGAGGTGCTGCGCACCCAGGGCGACAACGACACCGCCGACAAGGTCGCCGCTGACCTGCCCGACGAGATCGACACCGACCGGGACGGCGACGCCCTCGCCGCGGCCGGCCTGGACCGCACGCAGCTGATGGCCAAGCTCGCCGGCGGCTCGTTCGGCAGCACGCTCAGCCCCTGAAGGCCCCCGTGCACGGTCCCGCCGCGAGCTCGCGAGCGGTGCGGGGCACGGGGGTCCTCCGTCAGCCGGAGAAGGGGCGCTCTCGGGCCAGCTCCTCCTTGGCGACCCCGCGGATGTGTACCGCGTCCGGGCCGTCGACGATGCGCAGCGTGCGGGCGCTGGCGTAGAAGCGGGCCAGCACCGTGTCACCGCTGACGCCGGCGCCGCCGTGCAGCTGGATCGCCCGGTCGATGACGGCCAGCGCCACCCGCGGGGCGGCGACCTTGATCGCGGAGATCTCGGTGCGCGCGCCCTTGGCGCCGAAGCGGTCGATCAGGTCGGCGGTCTGCAGCACGTAGAGCCGGGCCTGGTCGATCTCCATCCGGGAGAGCGCGATCGACTCGCGCACGGTGCCCTGCTCGGCCAGCGGCCGGCCGAACGCCACCCGGGCCTTCGCCCGCTCGACCATCAGTGCCAGCGCCCGCTCGGCCATGCCGATCGCGCGCATGCAGTGGTGGATCCGGCCGGGGCCGAGCCGGGCCTGGGCGATCATGAACCCGTCGCCCTCACCGGCGAGGATGTTGCTCACCGGCACGCGCACGTCGGTGAACCGCAGCTCGGAGTGGCCGTGCTGGTCCTGGTACCCGAAGACCGGCAGGTGCCGGACGATCTCGAACCCCGGGGTGTCGCGCGGCACGAGCACCATCGACTGCTGCCGGTGCGCGGGGCCGTCGGGGTCGGTCTTGCCCATCAGGATGAAGATCTGGCAGCGCTCGTCGGCGGCGCCGGTGATCCACCACTTGCGGCCGTTGATGACGTACTCGTCGCCGTCCCGGACGATCGAGGTCTGGATGTTGCGGGCATCGGAGCTGGCGACGTCGGGCTCGGTCATGGCGAACCCGGAGCGGATCTCGCCCTCCAGCAGGGGGGTGAGCCAGCGGTCCTTCTGCTCCTGGGTGCCGAAGAGCATCAGGGTCTCCATGTTCCCGGTGTCCGGGGCCCCGCAGTTGGTCACCTCCGGCGCGATCGTCGGCGACCAGCCCATGATCTCGGCGATCGAGGCGTACTCGAGGTTGCTCATGCCCCCGAGCTCGTGGTGGAAGAGGTTCCACAGGCCGCGCTTGCGCGCCTCGGCCTTGAGGTCCTCGAGGACCGGGGGATGGGCGTGGTCGTCGTGGCCGCGCGCGGCGCGCCACTCCTCGTACACGGGCTCAGCGGGGAAGACCTGCTCCCGCATGAAGTCCCACATCCGGCCACTGACGTCCTCGGCCTTGGCGGAGAGGGTGAAGTCCATGTGCGGACGTTAGCGCCGGTTGTGCCGCAGGACCCATCGGGGTGCGGACACACGACCGCCCCGGACGCCAGTGGCGTCCGGGGCGGTCGGGGGGTGCTGGGGTCAGCGACCCAGGGAGACGTCCGGTCCGCGGCCGGTGGCCACCCGCTTGACCGGGCCGAAGGCGATCACGGCACCGACGATCGCGGTGACCAGGTGCAGGATGTTGTCCGCCCAGTTCAGGTTGAGGAAGTCCCAGTCCTTGTCGATGGCGATCAGGCCGTAGACGAAGGCGGCGCCGTAGCCGACCAGCAGCAGCAGGCCGTAGGTACGGGCGCCCTTCAGGGTCCGGGACAGCGCGATGCCGGCCGCACCGATCAGGATGTGCACGACGTTGTGCATCGGGTTGATCATGAACCCGAGCAGGGTCTCGTCGTGCTCCATGGGCATGCCGTTGGCGTTGCCGAAGAAGTCACCGAACCCGGTGATGAAGAACCCGATGATGCCGATCAGCAGGTAGACGACGCCGAAGACGAGCGAGAGGAGCTGCGGCCAGTCGCGCTTGCCCGCGCCGGGGAGATCTGCAGTGGACACGATGTCCTCCAAGTAGTCGCGTCCGCCGTGAGCTCAGCGGACGCACATGGATTGCCCACGACGGATTTACGGAAACGCTCCGTCGCCCAAATGGGTGACGGAGCGTTACCGAAACGACGTCGATCAGGCCGGGCGGGGCGTCGCCTTCGGCCGGCGGACGACGAACGGCCCGATCGCGAGCAGGTCGACCGGCGCCGAGCCGAAGCACTCCAGCGCGTCCCTGGGGTCGTCGACCATCGGCCGGCCGGCGGTGTTCAGGCTGGTGTTGACCACGACCGGGATGCCGGTGCGCCGCTCGAACGCGGAGATCATCCGGTGCACCAGCGGGGAGACCTCCGGGTCGATGGTCTGGATCCGCGCCGTCCCGTCGACGTGGGTGACGGTCGGGATGCGGTCCTTCCACTCCGGGGCGACGTCGTGCACGAAGAGCATGTACGGGGAGGGGATCGGGCCGCGGCTGAAGATCTCCGGGGCCTTCTCCAGCAGCACCATCGGCGCCACCGGGCGGAACTGCTCCCGGCCCTTGACGTCGTTCATCCGCTCCAGGTTGGCCTCGAAGCCCGGGTGGGCCATCAGCGAGCGGTGGCCCAGCGCGCGCGGGCCGTACTCGCTGCGGCCCTGGAACCAGGCGACGATGCCGTTGTCGGCCAGCACCTCCGCGACGGCCTCCGCGACGTCGTCCGGGCGCTCGTAGTCGATCGCCGCGGTGATGAGGACCTGCTCGATCTCGTCGTCGCTCCAGCCGCGGCCGAGCGCGGCACCGGGCATCGGCTGGGTGTCCTCGCCGAGCTCGCGGGCCACGTGCAGGGCGGCGCCCAGGGCCGTCCCCGCGTCACCGGCGGCGGGCTGCACCCAGACCTGCTCGAACGGGCTCTCGGCGAGGATCCGGGTGTTCGCCACGCAGTTCAGCGCGGTGCCGCCGGCCAGGGTGAGCACGGTGTCGCCGGTCTGCTCGTGGACCCAGCGGGCCAGGTCGATGAGCACCTCCTCCAGCCGCTGCTGGACGCTGGCGGCCAGGTCGGCGTGGTCGGAGGTCCAGTTCGCGCCCTTGCCGAGCCGGGGGGCGAACTCGGTGAAGTCGATCTTCTCGGTGCGGAAGCCGCCGTCGTCGGTGGCCCGGATGAGCTCGGACAGGTCCCCGACGAAGCGCGGCTTGCCGTAGGAGGCCATCGCCATGACCTTGAACTCGTCGGAGCTGCGGAGGAAGCCGAGGTGGTCGGTGAGGTCCTCGTACATCAGGCCGAGCGAGTGCGGCAGCGCCTGGCCGGCGAGCACCTCGAGCTGGCCGTCGACGTACCGGCCGGCGAGGTGGCTGTGCGCCTCGCCGCGGCCGTCCAGCACGAGCACGGAGTTGTCCCGCAGCCCGCGATGCCCGGGCGCGGCCAGCCCGGCGGAGGCCGCGTGCGCGACGTGGTGCTTCACGAAGCGGACCTTCGCCGGGTCCAGCCCGGGGAGCGCGTGGGCCAGGAAGTCCGGCGCCATCTCGGCGTACTTCTTGCGCATGACGTCGCCGTCGTCGAACAGCCCGGAGTCCTCGGGGGTGCCCATCAGCGCGGGGTCGAAGGAGTAGGCGACCGCGTCCAGCTCCTCGGGGCGGATGCCGGCCTCCTTGAGGCACCAGGCAGCGGCGAGCTCGGGCAGCTCCCAGGCGCTCCAGGGCAGCGGGCGCTTGCCGTGCTTGCGCCGGCTGAACCGCTCCTCCTCCGCCGCGGCCACGACCGCGCCGTCGACGACGAGGGCCGCCGCCGGGTCGTGGTAGATGGCGTTGATGCCCAGGACCTTCACGCGCGCACTCCTCCCGGCCGGGGCTCGTGCAGCCCCGGTCCCACGTCGATGATCACTCCGGAGCGCGGATCACGCACGGTGAGCGGGTCCCGGGACCCGCGCGCGGTCAGGGGTCGACGATGGTCAGGACGCCGGCCAGGCCGGTGATCTCCAGGGGACGCCGGACGGCGCGTGCAGTGCCGCACCGCACGCAGAGCGACTGGCCGGCCCCCTCCGCGGCGCGGTGGACGGCGACCAGCGCGGTGAGCCCGGCGGAGTCCAGGAACGTCACGGCGGTGAGGTCCAGCTCGACCGTCCGCACGCCCGGGTGGCCCAGCACCTCGAGCAGGTGGTCGCGGAGCCCGGCGGCGGTGACGGAGTCGACGTCCCCGCGGACGGTGACCGCGCACGCCGGCGTCCCCGGGGCCGTGAAGACGTCCAGGTGGCCGGGGTCGGGCGGCACCGGTGGTGCGGGCATGGGGTCTCTCCGGACGTCGAGGGGGTTTACAGCGTAAACCCCATCGATCTTGTTCGGTGAGTGCAGCCGCCCGGTCAGGCGGGAACCGGACCGGCCGACCCGGCCGGGTACTCCTGCAACGGCACCTCGCCCGCCGACCAGGCGGCCAGGATCGGCTCCACGATCCGCCAGGACTGCTCGGCCTCGACGTCGCTGATGGACAGGGTCGCCTGCCCGGCCAGCATCTCCTGCAGCAGCAGCCCGTAGGCCGACAGCGGCGTGGGCGGCAGCCCCATGTCCAGCGCCCGGCGCTCCAGGTCGAACGGCCCGCCGGCTCCGTTCAGGTTGAGCTCGAGGGTGATCTCGTCCGGGTCGAACCGCAGCCGCAGGACGTCGGGCTCCGGCTGCTCCTGGGAGAAGGCCAGGTAGGGCACCGGCTTGAACCAGATGGCGATCTCCTGGCAGTCCGAGCCCAGCGCCTTGCCGGTGCGCAGCCGGAACGGCACCCCGGCCCACCGCCAGTTGTCGATCGTCACCGTGTACTCGGCGTAGGTCTCGGTCTCCCGGCCCGGGTCGACGCCCTCCTCGGCGACGTAGTCCGGCAGCTCGCGGCCCTCGACCGCCCCCGCGGTGTAGCGGCCGCGGACGGTGTCCCGGGCCATGTCCTGCGGCGGGCGCACGGCGCGCAGCACGTCGGCCTTGCGCGCGGACAGGCTCGCGCCGTCCATGGCGTGCGGCGGCTCCATGGCGACCAGGGCCAGCTGCTGGAGCAGGTGGTTCTGCAGCATGTCGCGCAGTGCGCCGGCGGTGTCGTAGTAGCCGGCGCGGCCCTCCAGGCCCAGCGTCTCGTCGAAGACGATCTCCACCCGCTCGATGTGGGAGGCGTTCCAGACCGGCTCGAACAGCCGGTTGGCGAAGCGCAGGCCCAGCACGTTGAGCACCGTCTGCATGGCCAGGAAGTGGTCGGTGCGGAACACCTGGGACTCCGGGACCAGGTCGTGCAGCACCGCGTTGAGCTCCCGGGCGTCGGCCTCGTCGCGGCCGAACGGCTTCTCGACCGCGATCGTCGTCCCCTCCGGGAGCTCGACGTCGGTGAGCGCCTGCAGTGTCGCCAGGAACACCGTGTTCGGCAGCGCCAGGTAGACCACCGGGCGGCCCTCGGCGCGGGTCAGCGCCGCGCGCAGGTCGCCGGCGTCGGTGACGTCGCCGTGCTGGTGGCCCAGCCGCCCGAGCAGCTGCTCGCGCGCCGCCTCCGGCACGTGGCCGGCGTGCTCGGTCAGCCGCTCCCGGGCCCAGTCGCGGTACTCCTGGTCGGACCAGTCCTGCTGGCTCACCGCCAGCAGGGAGACCTCGTCGAGGGGGCCGCCGTCCCGGGTCCGGGTGTCGTACAGCTCGGCCAGCCCGGGCAGCAGCAGCCGCCCGGTCAGGTCCCCGGTCCCGCCCAGCACCACGAAGGTCGTCGTCACCGGGGGCGACTGCCCAGCGCGCCGCGGGCTCAACCGCTAGCCCGCGCGCTCGCGCAGCAGCTCGTGCTCGAGGACGGTCTGGACGACCAGCGTCTTGTACCCGACCTGCTCGAACAGCACGACGACCCGGTCGCCCTCGTGCCGCATCACGATGCCCGGGCCCCACTCGGTGTGCTCGACGGCGGCGTCGACCGGGAACGGGTGGTCGCGGTCGGTGGTGCGCTGCTCGGTCGCGGTGCCGGCGATGCAGTTGTCGCAGTTGCCGCACGGCTCGAGCAGCTGCTCGCCGAAATAGCCCAGCAGGTACTGGCGGCGGCAGCCGGTGGTGTCGGCGTAGCCGCGCATCATCTCGATCCGGCTCTCGTCGACCCGGATGTGGTGCTCGGCGAGTTCCCGCGCGGCCGCGGCGGCCTCGCCCGGCGGCGGCGCGTCGGGTGCCGGCGCCGCCGTCCCGTCGTCGTCCAGCACGACGGCGCCGGCCTGCTCCAGCAGGTTCAGGTCGCGGACCAGCGGGGTGGCGGCCCGGCCGGTCTCCTCGCGCAGGTCGCGCACGTCCACGCCGTCCATGCCCGCGGCGGCACCGGCCCGCACCAGGCCGGCGACCTGCTGCAACTCCTGCTCGGCGGGGGCGCCGGCGGCGAAGAACCGGCGGATGCCGAGGTCCTCCTGCCGGTAGACCAGCACGGCGACCGCGGGCTCGCCGTCCCGGCCGGCCCGGCCGACCTCCTGGTAGTAGCTGTCGACCGAGTCGGCCGGCTCGGCGTGCACGACGAAGCGGGTCTCCGGCTTGTCGATGCCCATGCCGAACGCGGTGGTGGCGACCACGACGTCCAGCTCGTCGTCCATGAACCGCCGCTGGACCTCCTCGCGGTCGCTCGCCCGCAGCCCCGCGTGGTACGCCGCAGCGCGCAGACCGCGGTCGGCCAGCGCCGCGGCGAACTCCTCCGTGCCCTTGCGGGTGGCGCTGTAGAGGATGCCGATGCCCTGCTCGGTCAGCGCGGTCACGCGGTCCAGGACGGCGCGGTGCTTCCGTTCGGCATCGGCGTGGTGCTCCACCTCGAGCCGGATCTCCGGCCGGTCGAAGCCGGCGACGACGATCGCCGGGTCGGCCATCTCCAGACGCTCGACGATCTCGGCGCGCACCGGCGGAGCAGCGGTGGCGGTGAGGGCCAGCACGGTGGGGTGACCCAGCTGCTGCACCACGCCGCCCAGGCGCAGGTAGTCGGGGCGGAAGTCGTGACCCCACGCGGACACGCAGTGCGCCTCGTCCACGACGAACAGCGCCGGCGCCGACGTCCGGATCGCCTCGACCACCTCGGGCTTGGCCAGCTGCTCGGGGGCGAGGAAGCAGAACCGGACCGTTCCCTCACGCATGCCGTCGAGCACCGCCTGGTGCTCCATCGCCGACAGGCTGGAGTTCAGCACCGCGGCGCGGCCCACCCGCTCCTCACCGAGCTCCTCCAGCCGCTGCACCTGGTCGCGCTGCAGCGCGATCAGCGGGGAGACGATGAGCACCGGCCCGTCCAGCAGCAGGCCGGCGACGGTGTAGACCGCGGACTTCCCCGCACCGGAGGGCAGCACGGCCAGGGTGTCCCGGCCCGCGACGACCGCCTTCATGGCGTCCTCCTGGCCGGGCCGGAAGTCCGCGTAGCCGAGGACGTCCCGGGCGGTCTGGCGGATCCGGCGGGTCCGGACGGACGGCGAGCCCCCGGCACGGGCGGCGGGGTCGGCGCGGCGCTCGGCGGTTGCGGTCACCGACCGCGACTGCCCGTGCGCTGAGATCGACAAACGACCGGCAGGTCGTCGTGGCGAGCCGGGGCGGGGACGGTTCCGCGGAACCGTCGATCCGCGTCTGCGGGCCCATCGTCGCTCGTCCTCCGCACCTGCGGAGGTAGGGTTCGCGCGTGCCCACCACCTACCGGATCGCCGAGGCG
>Ga0210040_10003876_pt1 | contig 19920 bp, 14 predicted proteins | sample CryGeyCG12114_NA_FD_185462 | JGI IMG/M metagenome (GOLD analysis project Ga0210040, IMG submission 185462) | Groundwater microbial communities from aquifer - Crystal Geyser CG19_WC_8/21/14_NA (SPAdes) (version 2) | ecosystem: Environmental > Aquatic > Deep subsurface > Groundwater | place: USA... | reverse complement strand
CGCCGGCTCCTGCGCGACGACGTCCACCTGGCGTCCACCCATGCGTCGACCGTACGACACCCGGCGTCCGCCCCGGGCGCACCGCGCGCCCGGACCACCCGTCACGGCGCCCGGCTCAGCCGGTGCGGGCCCCGGCGACCACGAGCAGCGGCACGTGCACCTCGTCGTCCGTGCGGCCCCCGTGCATGCCCACGAGGCCTTTGAGCTGGGGCCGCTGGGTGCGGGAGTCGTGGACCGAGGTGCCGGGCGCGCAGGAGACGACGACGTCCCCGATCCGGGGCAGGACGTGCGGGGCCACCGGTCCGAACCAGCCCGCGGCGACGGCGCCGTCGCGGGAGAGGACCTCGGCGCGGGGCCCGAGGCGAGCGCGCCAGCGGGCGAGGACGGCCTCGACCTCGCCCGGCGCGCAGTAGAGCATCGGCGCCCGGGGCTCACCGCCGGACAGGGGCACCCCGAGGGCCAGCTCGCGGTCCTCGGCGAGGTCCAGCCGCGCCCCGCCGGAGGGGACGTCGACCATGCCGTGGTCGGCGGTGACGAGCAGGAGGGCGTCCGAGGGCATGCGCCGCGCGAGCTGGCGCACCGCCAGGTCCACGTCGGCGAGCTCGCGGTCCCAGGCGTCGCTCTGCCAGCCGCTCTCGTGCCCCGTCTTGTCCAGGTCCCCCCAGTAGACGTAGACGAGCGCGCGCGGGTCGCGGCGGATCGCCGACGCGGCGGCGTCCACGCGCTCCTGCAGGGAGCGCGCGGCGACGTACCGCGGGCCGCGCAGCGCGGCCTCGGTGAGGCCGGAGCCGGCGAAGTGCGGCGGGCCGACCTGCGTGCACGCCACCCCCGCGGCGACCAGGTGCTCGAAGACCGTGGGCGAGGGCTGCCACGCCCGCGGGTCGACGGCCGGGTCCCAGGCCAGCTCGTTGAGCAGCCTCCCGCGGGAGGGGTCGAGCACCTCGTAGCCCACGAGGCCGTGCGCGCCCGGCAGCAGGCCCGTGCCGAAGGAGCCCATCGAGGTCGCGGTCGTCGAGGGGTGCCCCGCGCGCAGGACGAGGCCGTCCCGGCGCAGCTCGCCGAGGGAGCCCGCCGAGCGGCCCGCGGCGGCGAGCAGACGGTCGCCCAGGCCGTCCACGAGCAGCACGCACACCCGGGCCGCCGGCGGCAGCGAGACGTCCACGGGGCGCTGCGGCGCCCCCAGGGCGGCCGCGGCCGCGGGCAGGACGTCGGCCAGGGCGCCCGCGACGGCCCGGGCGGGGACGTCGGCCGGGGCGAGGACGTCGGCCGGGCCCACCCGGGCGCCTCCTCCCCGAGCGGTCGCGCCCGGCCCCACCTCCGGCCCCACCTCCGGGCCCACCTCCGGGCCCACCTCCGGGCCCACCTCCGGGCCCACCTCCGGGCCCACCTCCGGGCCCACCTGCGGGCTCACGCCGGGCGCGCGCCCGCCGTGGCGGCCGAGAGCGCCGCGGCGAAGCGCAGGGCGCGGGCCACGGCGTCCGCGCCGTCGGCGGCCGCGCTGACGCGCAGGACGACGTCGTCGCTGGACAGGGCGCCGCTGTAGCCGTGGTCGGCGTCGCACTGCGGGTCGGCGCAGGTCGCCGGCTCCAGGTCGAGGCGCTGCACCGAGCCCCAGCCGATGGTCACGGTCAGCTCGGCCGCCGGGTCGCCGCCGCGGTAGCGGTCGGGGCGCTGGACCACGTGCGAGAGCACCACCGAGCGCACCTGCGACAGCGGCACCGCCTCCGTCGACGCCGCCGCGGCGTGCGAGCGCGGCGCGCCGGCGCCCTCCTCCACGAGGTCGGTGCCGTCGTCGGCGTGCGCGACGACGAGGCGGGTGGGCGTCAGCACCACGACGGTGACGTGGCGGCGCACCTCCTCGCCGTCGAAGGTCGTCTCCTGGTGGACGAGGTGGGCCCGCGCCTCCTCACCGCCCAGGGCGACGGCGACGACGTCGGCGACCAGGGCCGGGTAGTACCCCGCGTGCTCGACGGCGCGCCGCAGCTCGGGCGCCAGCGACTCGCCGGGGGCGGGGCGGGCCCCCCGCCCCCCCGAGGAGGGGCGGCCGGCAGGTCCGGAGGAGCGGGGCGGGCGCGACGTCGGCACGGCCCGCATCGTGCCACCTGGCACCGACGGGACCGTCCCGCCGCCGCACCGCCCGCTCCGCGCGCACCGCCCGCGGAGGACGCGCCGGCGACTACCGTCGCGCCGTGGACGACGAGGAGCCGGCCGCGGCGCCGGAGCAGCGGGCGGGCGCCGACCGGCAGGCGAGGCAGCGGGCCCGGCGGCGGTCCTGGCACGGGGCCAAGCGCCACGTCAAGCGCGTGGCGTCCGTCCCGGTCGCCTCCCCGCTGCTGCACGCCGTCGTGCGCGCCCGCCGCGGCACCGCCGCGGCGAGCCGGCTCCCCGTGCCCATGACGGTCCGCCGGGTGACCGGCCGGGTGAGCGGGCACGAGTTCACGATGCTCTCCCCCGCCCGGTGCGTCGTCGCCAAGGAGCTCTACTGGGGCGGTGGCCGCCGACCGGGGGGCGCCGACCAGCTCGCCCTGGAGGTCTTCGCGCGCCTGGTGCCGGGCGCCCGGACGGTGCTCGACGTCGGGGCGTACACCGGCGTCTTCTCGCTCGTGTCGGCCCTGGCGGAGCCGGCGGCGCGCGTGCACGCCTTCGAGCTGGTGCCCGCCAACGCGGTCGCGCTGGTCGACAACCTGCTCGCGAACGACCTGCTGCCGCACGTCGAGGTGCACCTCGCCGGCGTCGGCCGCGACGGCGGCGTGCTGCGGGTGCCGTCGGGACGCGGCGGCTCGGCGCTGCCGGACTTCTGGTCCTCGGCCTCCGAGGTCGAGGACGGGGTGCTCGTCCCGACCACGTCCCTCGACGCGGTGCTCGACCGCACGCCGGGGGGCACCGGTGCCACCGTCGTGAAGATCGACGTCGAGGGCGCCGAGGCCGAGGTGCTCACCTCCGGCCGCCGCCTCCTCGAGCACTCCCGCCCGGACGTGCTGTGCGAGCTGCTGCCCGCCGCCGACACCGGCGCCGTCGAGCGGGCGCTGGCGGGCCTGGGGTACCGGGCGCTGCTCGTGACGGACGACGCGCTGGTCGAGCACGAGCGCCCGCACGCCGACCCCGTGCACCGCGACTGGCTGCTCACGACCCGGAGCCCGCAGGAGCTGGTGGACCGAGGCGTCCCCGTGCGGCGACGCGGGTCCGCGACGACCTGACCGCGGGCGCGGGCCGCCGGCTCAGCGCAGGACGCGCCGGGAGCCGGTGTCGGTCCGGCGCCGCTCGACGCGCTCGAGGCGGATCCGCGCCAGCAGCACCCGCAGCCCCTGCTGGGACACCACGACGGGGCTCAGGTCCATCGCCGCCACCTCCGGCAGGTCGTCGGCGAGCACGCTGGCGCGGGCGAGCAGGTCCTCGAGGGCGGCGACGTCGAGGCGAGGGCTGCCCCGGTAGCCGAAGAGGCGCGGCGCGGCGCGCACGCCCCGCACGAGGTCCGCGACGTCGCCGGTCGTCAGCGGCGGGATGCGGTGGGCGACGTCGCCGAGGAGCTCGGAGGCGTCGCCCGCGAGGCCGAAGGAGACGACCGGCCCGAAGAGCTCGTCCTCCATCGTGCTGAGGGTGACGGCCGACCCCGGCGGTGCCATCGCCTGGACGAGCACCGGCTCCCCCGCCACGCCGGGCTGGGAGGTCAGCGCCGCCCAGGCGGCCCGCAGCTCCTCCGGGCCGCCGATGTCGGTGCGCATCCCGCCGAGGTCACGGCGGCGGCGCAGCGCCCGGTCGGCGAAGCGCAGCGCGAGCGGGTAGCCGGTCCCCGCGGCCACCTCCAGGGCCTCGTCCAGCGTCGCGACGACGCTCGCGGGCTCCAGCCGGACGCCGTAGCAGGCGAGGAGGCGGGTGGCCGCCTCGGGACCGAGCTCGAGGGCGACGCGGCCGTCGTCGTCCGCGGGCAGCCCCGCGAGCGCCCGGTCGACGACGGCGCGGGCGGCCGCCGCGTCCACGCCCCCGGGCGCGACCCGGGGCCCGGGGTCGCGGTGGCGCCACTGCGCGTACCGGACGGCGGAGACCAGGGCCCGCACGGCGTCCTCCGGGCTCGGGTAGGCGGGGACGACGCGCGCCCGCCCGTCCGGCCCGGGCGCGGACAGCGCCTCCTCGACGCCGTGCATGCCCAGGAAGCAGGCCACGGTGGTGCGCTCGGAGGCCGCCGCGGTGCGGGCGAGCGAGCGCGCGACCTCGTGGTCCACCACGCCGAGGGGAGGCGCGAAGCACGCCACGACGGCGTCCACGTCCTCGCGGGCGAAGACCTCCTCGACCGCCCTGGCGCACTCGGCCGCGTCGGCCTGGGGGGGCACGGACAACGGGGGCTCGGGGACCTGGAGGCCCCAGCTGAGCAGCGCCCCGGACGCCAGCGCGCCGAGCGCGCTGGAGTTGCCGACGACCGCGACCCGCTCGCCCGCCGGCAGCGGCTGGGCGACCAGCAGCTGAGCGGTGTCGAAGAGCTGGTGGATCGTCTCGACGCGGATGACGCCCGCCTGCTTGAGCATGGCGTCCAGCGCCTCGGCGGGCGCCCGCGAGGTGCGCACGGCGTGCCCGGGCGGCGCGCCGGCGGTCGTGCCGGACTTCACGACGACGACGGGCTTGGCGCGCGCCAGCCTCCGGGCGATGCGCGAGAACTTGCGCGGGTTGCCGACGCTCTCCAGGTAGAGGCCGACGACGCGCGTGCGGGGGTCCTCCTCCCAGAACTGCATGAGGTCGTTGCCGGAGACGTCGGCGCGGTTGCCGGCCGAGACGAAGCTGGAGACGCCCAGGCCCCGGCGCGAGGCCGAGGAGAGCACCGCGACGCCCATCGCGCCGGACTGGCTGAACAGGCCCAGACCCCCCTCGGGCGGCAGCTCCGGCGCCAGGGAGGCGTTCAGGCGCAGGTCCGGGTCGGTGCTCAGGAGCCCGAAGGAGTTCGGGCCCACGACGCGCATGCCGTTGGCCCGCGCCAGCCGCACCAGCGCGCGCTGGCGCTCGAGCCCCTGCGGTCCCGTCTCGGCGAACCCGCTGGAGGCGACCACGACGCCGCGCGCGCGCACGGACGCGGCGTCCCGCACGACCTCCAGGACGGACTCCGCCGGCACCGCGACGACGACGAGGTCCACCGGCTCGGGCAGGTCGCGCAGGGTCGCGAAGGCGGTCACCCCCTCGACGACGGGCGCCTCGGGGTGCACGGCGTGCAGGCGCCCGGTGTAGCCACCGCGCACGAGGTCGGCCAGCAGCACCCCGCCGACGGAGCCCGGGCGGCGGCTGGCGCCGACCACCGCGACCGACCGAGGCGTCAGCAGGGCCCCGAGGCTGCTGGCCTCGGCCCGGTGCTCGCGCGCGGCGGTCACGGCCAGGGACCGCTCGGTGGGGTCGATGTCGAAGCCGAGGCTGACGACGCCGTCGTCGTAGGCGTGCCGGACCTCGTAGCCGGCGTCCTGGAAGACCCCGGTCATCCTGCGGTTCTGCGGGAGCACCTCGGCGACGAAGCGGTGGATGCCCCGCTCGCGCGCGGCCGCTGCCAGGTGCTCCAGGAGCACCGAGCCGAGGCCCCGTCCCTGGTGGGCGTCGGAGATGTTGAAGGCGACCTCCGCGGTGCTGCGCCCGCCGGAGCGCTCGTCGAGGCGGTCGTAGCGCCCGATCCCGACGATGTCGTCGCCGATCGTGGTCACGAGGGCCACCCGGTCGACGTGGTCGACGTGGGTGAAGCGGCGCAGGTCCCGGTCCGACAGGCGCGGCATCGCGGAGAAGAAGCGCAGGTAGACGGACTCGGCGGACTGGGCCACGTGGAAGCGCTGCAGCGCCTCCGCGTCGTCGGGCGTGATGGGCCGCAGGTGCGCCGTGCCGCCGTCGCGGAGCAGGACGTCGGCCTCCCAGTGACGCGGGTAACCGGGTGCGTCCTCCACGGGACGGAGCGTAGCGGCGGCCCCCGACGGCGACCGGGGACGCCGACTCCGTAGCCTCTCGTCGGCCGCCGACCGGCGCGCCGCCGACGAAGGGCTGTGGGGTCCGTGCAGACGCCCGACGTCATCCGCTCCCGACGGGCGTGCCGGTCCTTCGACCCCGGCGCGCCGGTGCCGCGCGCGCTCCTGCGCGAGCTGGTGGACCTCGCGACGCGCGCCCCCAGCGCCGGGGCGTCGCAGGGCTGGGACTTCCTCGTGCTCAGCCGCTCCCGCGACGTCGCGCGCTACTGGGACCTGACGGGCGACCCCGCGCGGGCACCGGACCGCTGGCTGCGGGGGATGCGCACGGCCCCCGCGCTCGTCGTCGCCTGGAGCCGCGAGGACGCCTACCGCGAGCGGTACGCCCTGGCGGACAAGGCCTCCGGGGACCACGCGCCGCCGGACCCGGCTGCGCGCTGGCCCGTGCCGTACTGGCACGTCGACACCGGGATGGCCGTGGCCCTCCTGCTGCTCGGCGCCGAGCACGCCGGTCTCGGCGCCTGCCCGTTCGCCGTCCCGACCGCCCGGGTGGCCGCCGTGCGGCAGGCCTTCGGCGTGCCCGCCGACCGCGTCCCCGTCATGGTCGTCGCCCTGGGGACCCCCGCCCCGCACCCCGACGGCCCGCCCCCCGGCGGCCCCCGTCCCTCCCGCCGGCGCGCCCTCGACGAGGTCGTGCACGACGGCCGCTTCGGCCGGCCGCTGGGGTAGCGGGCGCCCCGGCCGGGCCCGCCTGCCGGGGGGCGCGGCCGGCGTCGGCGAGGATGGGGCCCATGGCCCGCCGCACGTCCACCCCCGCCGGCCCGCCCCCGGGCGAGGGCCGCGTCGTCGACATCGACGTCGCGGCCGAGATGGAGGGCTCCTTCCTCGAGTACGCCTACTCCGTCATCTACGCCCGGGCGCTGCCTGACGCGCGCGACGGGCTCAAGCCCGTGCAGCGGCGGATCCTCTACGCGATGGCCGACATGGGCCTGCGGCCGGAGCGACCGCACGTCAAGTGCAGCCGCGTCGTCGGCGAGGTGATGGGCAAGCTGCACCCGCACGGCGACACCGCCATCTACGACGCCCTGGTGCGGATGGCGCAGTCGTTCAGCCTCCGGCTGCCCCTGGTGGACGGGCACGGCAACTTCGGCTCGCTCGACGACGGCCCCGCGGCCGCCCGCTACACCGAGGCGCGGATGGCGGCGGCCGCCTCCCTCATGGTGGCCGACCTCGACGAGGACGTCGTCGACCTCGTCCCCAACTACGACGGCTCGCTGCAGCAGCCCGGCGTGCTGCCCTCGGCGCTGCCGAACCTCCTCGTCAACGGCGCGAGCGGCATCGCGGTCGGCATGGCCACGAACATGCCGCCCCACAACCTCGTCGAGGTCGTGGCCGCGGCGCGCCACCTCATCGCGCACCCGGACGCGACCCTGGAGGACCTCCTGCGCTTCGTGCCGGGCCCGGACCTGCCCTCGGGCGGGCGGATCATCGGCCTCGAGGGCGTCCGCGAGGCCTACGCGGGGGGCCGCGGCAGCTTCCGCACCCGGGCGACGACGCGCGTGGAGCAGATCACCCCGCGCCGGCGCGGCATCGTCGTCACCGAGCTGCCCTACGGCGTCGGGCCCGAGCGCGTCGTGGAGAAGATCGCCGACGCGGTGAAGTCCCGTCGCCTGCAGGGCGTCTCGGACGTGCAGGACCTCACCGACCGCGCGAGCGGCCTGCGGCTGGTGGTCGAGGTCAAGTCCGGCTTCGACCCCGACGCCGTGCTGGACCAGCTGTACCGCCTGACGCCGATGGAGGACTCCTTCGGCGTCAACAACGTCTGCCTCGTCGAGGGCCAGCCGCGCACGCTCGGGCTGCGCGAGCTGCTGTCCGTCTACGTCGAGCACCGGCTCGACGTCGTGCGCCGGCGCAGCCGGCACCGCCTGGGCCGCGCGAGCGAGCGCCTGCACCTCGTGGAGGGCCTGCTCGTCGCGGTCGCGGACATCGACGAGGTCATCGCCGTCATCCGCTCGAGCGACGACGCCGCCGCGGCCCGCGAGCGCCTCATGGCGGTCTTCGAGCTCAGCACGGCCCAGGCCGACCACATCCTCGAGCTGCAGCTGCGCCGCCTCACCCGCTTCTCCACGCTCGAGCTGGAGACCCGGCGCGCCGAGCTGCGGGCGACCATCGCCGAGCTGGAGGCGGTCCTCGGGGACGAGGCGCGCCTGCGCGGCGTCGTCTCCGACGAGCTGGCCGAGGTGGCGCGCGAGCACGGGACGCCGCGGCGCACGGTGCTCCTGGAGGCCTCCGGGACGGCCGCCCCCGCAGCCCGCGGCGCCCGCGGCCGGGGCCCCGCCACCCCGCTCGAGGTGCCCGACTCGCCCTGCTGGCTGCTGCTCTCGGCCACCGGCCTGCTCGCGCGCACCTCCAGCGCCCCCGAGGGCGACGCCCCTCCCCCGCCGCCCGTGCCCGCCGGGCTGCCCGGTGCCGACCGCGCGGCGCACGACGTGGTCGTCGCCGCCGTCCGGACGAGCGCGCGCGGCGAGGTGGGCGCCGTCACGAGCCGGGGCCGCGTCCTGCGGCTCCCGGTGGTCGACGTGCCGGCCCTCCCGCCCGTGCACGGGGCGCCGTCGCTGGCCGGCGGGGCCCCGCTCGTGGACTTCGTGCCCGGCCTGGAGCGGGGCGAGCGCGTCGTCGGGCTCTCGCGGCTGGACGTGCCGGAGGGCGGCGGCGGACTGGCGCTCGCGACGGCGGGCGGCGTCGTCAAGCGCCTGGCCCCCGGCGAGGCGCCCGCTCGGGAGGAGTTCGCCGTCGTCGCGCTCAAGGACGGGGACGAGGTGGTCGCCGCCCTCGACGTCCCCGACGACGACCACGACCTCGTGCTGGTCACCACCGACGCCCAGCTGCTGCGCTTCCCCGTCGCGGCCGTCCGCCCCCAGGGCCGGGCCGCCGGCGGGATGGCGGGCGTGCGCCTGGCGGCGGGAGCCCGCGTCCTCGCGCTGGGAGCCGTCGCCGCCGGGGCCGGGGCCGACGCCCGGGTGGTCACGGTGGCCGGCTCCGCGGGCGCCCTGCCCGGCACCGAGGCGGGCACCGCCAAGGTCGCGCCCTTCTCCGAGTACCCCGCCAAGGGGCGCGGCACCGCGGGCGTGCGCTGCCACCGCTTCCTGCGCGGCGAGGACGCCCTCGTGCTCGCCTTCGTCGGAGCCGGCCCCGTCGTGGCCGGGGCGTCCTCCGGCGCTGCGGTGCCCCTGCCCGAGGAGGTCGGCCGGCGCGACGGCTCCGGCGCGCCGCTGGCCCAGCCCCTCGCGGGCCTCGGGGGGCGCGTCGGCTGAGCCGCCCCGAGGCGCCGTCCTCGCGAGGGCGCCCCTGCAGCCCCACCCACCACCCGCCGGGGCGCCCCCGACGCGGCGACCCGGACGGGTGAACCGCTGCAGGACCGGTCACGCCGCGGGCGCCCCCGTCCGATCCCTCCCGGGTGACGACCTCCGCGACGACGCGCCATCCGACGGTCCTCGCGGTGAGGCTGGTGCTGGCGGCCACGGCCGCTCTCGTCCTCGTGCTGCTGCTCGTGCCCGACCTGCGGTCGCCGGGCACCCTCGCGGCGGTCTGGGTGTCGGTGGGGCTCGTGCTGCACGGCGTCCTCCGCCACCGCCCGCGCCCCGCGCGGCACTGGCTGGCGCTCGCGCTGCTGCTGGCGCTGTGGGCGATGGCGGTCACGATCGTCCAGCTGCGGGGCAGCGTCCCGACGACCGCGGTGGTGCTCGTCGGCGCCGGCCAGGTCTGCGCCGTCCTCCTCGTGGCCTCCCTCGTGCACCACCCCGGGCGACCGGCCGTCCCCGGCGACGGGACGGCCGAGCGGCGGCGCCGGCTCCGGCGGGGAGCCCGTCGGGAGAGAGGCCGGGAGGGGATCCTGGACGGCGTGGTGATCGCGACCGTGCTGGCGCTGGGCACCGCTCAGGTCGTGGCCGTCGCGACCTCCAGCACCGTCTCCGGGACGACCGTCGCCGTCCCGGTGGTCGACGTCGCGGTCCTCGGGCTGCTGCTGCACTTCTTCGTCTCGCACCGGCTGCTCTGGACGTCGAACCTCCTCAACCTCCTGGCCTCCGTCGTGACGGTCGTCTACGACCTCCTCGCGGCCGTCCAGGGCGAGCGCCTCCCCCTGCCGGGCGACCCGCTCCAGGTGCTCGGCGCGACCGGCATGCTCCTGTTCGGGGCCGCGGCGCTGCATCCCAGCATGACCGAGGCCTTCTCCGCGGCGACCCTCGCGCGGCGCCGGGCCCCGTCGGCGGCGCTGCTGGGCCTGCTGCCGCTGGTCGCCGTCCCGCTCGCCCTCTGGTGGGTCGCGGACCTGACCTCCGTCCCGGGCCTGCCGACGCCCGTGCTCCTCGGGGGCGCCTCCGCGGTGGCCGGTCTGTGCCTGCTGCGGGCCTCCGGCGCCCTGCGCAGCAGCGAGCACCTGGCGGACCACGACCCGCTCACCGACCTGGTCAACCGGCGGGGCCTCGACCACGCCTTCGTCGACGCCCCGCCGCCGGGGGGGTGGGCCCTGCTGCTCGTGGACGTCGACGAGTTCAAGCAGGTCAACGACACCCACGGCCACGCCCTGGGCGACGAGCTGCTGCTCCAGGTGCGGGACCGCCTGCTGGCGGCGGCGGGGCCGCGCAGCACCGTGGCGCGCCTCGGCGGTGACGAGTTCGTCGTCCTCACCGCCCACGACCGGGTCCGGCACGTGGCCGGCGAGGTGCTGCGGTCCCTGCGCGCGCCCGTCGCGCTCGGCGCCCTGGAGCTGCGGACGAGCGCGAGCATCGGCGTCGCCGACGCCGACCCCTCGGCCGACCTGGCCGAGCTCGTGACGCGTGCCGACATCGCCATGTACGCGGCGAAGGCCTCCGGCCGCGACGCGGTCGCGGTCTTCGCCGCGCGGATGCGCGAGGAGGTGGCCCACCGGTACGGGCTGACGGGCGAGCTGCAGCGGCTGCTCGGCCGCGACGCCGTCGGCCGCGACGGCCGGCTGGACGTCCACTACCAGCCGCTCGTCGACCTCCGCAGCGGCCGCGTCGTCGGCGCGGAGGCGCTCGTGCGGTGGGCGCACCCGCGGCACGGCCTGCTGGCCCCCAGCGGCTTCCTCGACCTCGTCACGGCGAACGGGCTGGACGCCGACCTCGACGCGGCGGTGCTGCGCCAGGTGCTGCACCACCTCGCCGCCTGGAGGGACGCCGGCCTCGTCCCGCTGCCCGTCAGCGTGAACCTCACCTGCGCCAGCCTCCGCGACCCCCACCTGGACGAGCGCGTCCTCGGGCTCCTGGCCGCGAGCGCCGTGCCCCCGGCCTGGCTGCACCTGGAGATCACCGAGCACGAGGAGCTCCCTCCCGACGGCCCCGCCGGTCGGACGCTGCGCCGCCTGCGGGACGAGGGCATCGGCGTCCACCTGGACGACTACGGCACCGGGTACACCTCGCTGAGCTACCTGAACCGCTTCCCCGTCGAGGTCCTCAAGCTCGACCGCTCCGTGGTCGACGCGATCGCCACGGGCGAGCAGGCGCAGCTCGTCGCCGGGATCGGGGCGATGGCCGCCACCCTCGGGCTGGACCTGCTCGCGGAGGGCGTCGAGACGACCGAGCAGCGCGACCTGCTCCTCGAGATCGGCGTGCGGTACGGCCAGGGGTACCTGTTCTCCCGGCCGCTGACGGCCGACGCCTACGCCGTCTCGGTGCTCTCGGCGTCCGACGCCGCAGCGGACACCGCCCCGGAGGCCCCGCACGAGGCCCCGCCGGGCGGCTTCGCGCCCCGGCCCCGGCGCCCCGCGGAGGACGTCGTCAGCCCGGGGGCCGCTGCGGTCCGGCGTCCTCCCCCGGCCCGCGCTTGAGGAGCGCGGGGTCACGGGCCGGCGTCGCGGTGCCGTAGCGACGCCTGTTGCAGGCGGCCGTCACCAGCCACAGGAGCACGCCGATGCCGAGGAGCACGCCGGCGGTCCGGTACTGCGCCGGGTCGCGCTCGACCAGCGGGCTGGCGAGGAAGAGGCACAGGAGGGCGCCGAGGACGGGCAGCGCGGTCGGCGCACGGAAGTGCCGGTGCGGGACCGGCTCCGCGCGGAGCACCAGCACGGCGACGTTGACCACGGCGAAGACGCACAGCAGGAGCAGCGACGTCGTCCCGCCGAGGGCCGGGACCCGGCCGACGAACGTGATGAGCCCGACCGCCAGCCCCGTCGTCACGAGGATGGCCACCCACGGGGACCGCCGACCGGCGTGCACCGTCCCGAAGACGCGCGGGAGGACCTCCTGGCGCGACATGCCGTACAGGAGCCGCGAGGCCATCAGCATGTTGATCAGCGCGGAGTTGGCGACCGCGAACATCGTCACGAACGCGAAGACGCCGAGCGGGAACCCGGGCGCCCCCGCCTGGACCACCTTGAGCAGGGGCGTGTCGCCCTCGCCCAGCTCGTCCACGGGCACGAGCGCCACCGCCGAGACGCACACCAGGACGTAGACCAGGCCGGTGGTCGCCAGGCCCAGGAGCATGACCCTCGGGAAGATCCGCACCGGGTCCTTGGTCTCCTCGGCCATGTTGACCGAGTCCTCGAAGCCCACCATGGCGAAGAACGCCAGGGCGGTGGCCGTCGTCACCGACCCGAAGACGCCGCCCGTCCCGGTGTCGAACTCGCCCGCGCGGGAGAGGTCCCCCTGCCCCGCGCCGATGGCCCAGGCGCCCACGGCGATGATCAGCAGCAGGCCGCTGAGCTCGACGAGCGTCAGCACGACGTTGACCCTGACGCTCTCCCCCACGCCGCGGAAGTTCACCGCCGCCACGACGAGGATGAAGGCGAGGGCGACGAGCGTGACGCCGACGCCCTCGCCCAGCGACAGCGAGAAGCCCTCGGCGAAGTTCGCGGCGAACGCCCGTGCCGCGGTGGACGCCGACGTGATGCCGGAGGCCATCACGGTGAAGGCGACGACGAACGTGAGGAAGTGCACGCCGAACGCCTTGTGGGTGTACAGCGCCGCGCCGGCCGCCTGCGGGAACTTCGTGACGAGCTCGAGGTAGCTCGTCGCCGTCAGCATGGCCACGACGAAGGCGCACAGGAACGGCGCCCACGCCGCGCCGCCGACCTCCGCGGCCACCTGGCCGGTGAGCGCGTAGACGCCGGTGCCCAGGATGTCGCCGACGATGAACAGCAGGAGCAGGCCGGGGCCCATGACCCGGCGCAGCTGGGCCTCCTCCTGCGGGGCGCGGGAGTCGCCGGCCGGGGCCGCGGGAGCCGTCATGCGCCGGGATCGTCCTCCTGCGCCGCGCCCCTGCCAAGGCCCTCCGCCGGGTCTGCGCCGTCCGTCCCCCTGGTCCGGAACCGGCCGGGAGGGGCGAGGAGCCGACGCGGGCTCAGGCGTCGATGCGCTCGCGGTCCAGGTCGCCCGCGCCCTCGACGATGAAGTCGCGCCGGGGCGCCACCTCCCCGCCCATGAGCAGCTCGAAGACGCGCTCGGCGGCGGCGGCGTCCTCGATGCGGACCCGGCGCAGGGTCCGCCGGGTCGGGTCCATCGTCGTCTCCGCGAGCTGGTCGGCGTCCATCTCCCCCAGGCCCTTGTAGCGCTGGATGCCCGGCTTCCACCGCCGGCCCTTCTTCTCCAGGTCGCGCAGCAGGGTCGACAGCTCGGCCTCGGAGTAGGTGTAGACCACGTCCGCGGGGCGGCGCCCGGACCCGAGGACCTCCACCCGGTGCAGCGGCGGCACGGCGGCGAACACGCGCCCCGCCTCCACGAGCGGGCGCATGTAGCGGAAGAAGAGGGTCAGCAGCAGCGTGCGGATGTGCGCGCCGTCGACGTCGGCGTCGGTCATGACGATGACCCGCCCGTAGCGGGCGGCCTCGAGGTCGAACGAGCGCCCCGAGCCCGCGCCGATGACCTGGAGGATGGCGGCGCACTCCGCGTTGCCGAGCATGTCGGCGAGCGAGGCCTTCTGGACGTTGAGGATCTTGCCCCGGATGGGCAGCAGCGCCTGGTACTCGCTCTGGCGGGCCCGCATGCCGGTCCCGAGGGCGCTGTCGCCCTCGACGATGAACAGCTCGGTGGAGCCGGGCTCGCTGCTGCGGCAGTCCTTGAGCTTCGGCGGCAGGGACGAGCTCTCGAGCGCGGTCTTGCGGCGCTGGGTCTCCCGGTGCAGCCGCGCGCTGATGCGCGACTTCATCTCCGAGACGACCTTCTCGAGCACGGCCGCGGACTGGGCCCGGTCCTCGCGGCGCGTGGACTGCAGCCGCGCGGTGAGCTCGCGGTCGACGACCCGGGCGACGATGCCGCGCACCGCCGCGGTGCCGAGCACCTCCTTGGTCTGCCCCTCGAACTGCGGCTCGGCGAGGCGGACGGTCAGCACCGCGGTCAGGCCCGCCATCACGTCGTCGCGCTCGAGCTTGTCACCGCCCTGCCGGCCCGGGGCGAAGCTGACCCTGAGCTTGCGCGCGTTGTCCTCGATCGACTTCTTGAGGACCTTCTGCAGGGCCGTCTCGAAGCCGGCGAGGTGGGTCCCGCCCTTCGGCGTGGCGATGATGTTGACGAAGCTGCGGACGGTCGTGTCGTAGCCGGTGCCCCACCGCAGGGCGACGTCGACCACGCACTCGCGCTCGACCTCGGTGGGCTCCAGGTGCCCCAGGGCGTCGAGCACCGGGACGGTCTCGGAGAACCGGCCGCTGCCCTGCAGACGCCAGACGTCGCTCACCGGCGGGTCGGTGGCGAGGTGGTCGGCGAACTCGGCGATGCCCCCGTCGAAGCGGAACTCCTCCGTGCGGCGCTGCTCGGCGCCGTCGCGCTCGTCGGCGAGGACGAGGTGCAGCCCGGGCACGAGGAAGGCGGTCTGGCGCGCGCGGGCGACGAGCTCGTCGTAGGCGAAGGCGGCCTCGCGCAGGAACACCTGCGGGTCGGCCCAGTACCGGATGCGCGTGCCCGTGGGGGCTCCCCGGCGGCCGCGCCCCGTGACGACCAGCTCGGAGGAGTCGGTGAAGGGCGTGAAGGGCGCGTCCGCGCTCGGCGGGCCCCCGGCGTCGTCGAAGACGCCGGGCTCGCCGCGCCGGAAGCTCATGGCGTGGGTCCGCCCGCCGCGGTCCACCTCGACGTCGAGCCGCGCGGACAGGGCGTTCACGACGGAGGCGCCGACGCCGTGCAGCCCTCCGGACGCGGCGTAGGAGCCCCCGCCGAACTTGCCGCCGGCGTGGAGCTTGGTGAAGACGACCTCGACGCCGGACAGACCGGTCTTCTGCTCGGTGTCGACCGGGATGCCCCGCCCGTCGTCGCGGACCTCGACGGAGCCGTCGTCGTGCAGGAGCACCTCGATGCGCGTGGCGTACCCGCCGAGCGCCTCGTCGACGGCGTTGTCGATGACCTCCCACAGGCAGTGCATGAGGCCGCGCGAGTCGGTGGAGCCGATGTACATGCCCGGGCGCTTGCGGACGGCCTCGAGGCCCTCGAGGACCGACAGGTGCCGGGCCGTGTAGGCGTCGTCGCGGTCCCCGGCGCGCGCGGCGCGCGGGGCCGGGGGCGACTGGCCCGGGGGACGAGCCGGCGCGGAGGTCTGCTGGGCCACGCCGCCAGGCTAGACGCCGGGTCCGACGGCGCGCCGCAGCCGAGGCGGCGCCGCGCTGCTCCGGTCGGGTGAGCCCTCCCCGCCCGTCGCCGCGCGACCGGTTCCTCCCGCAGCGAACGGGCCCGTCGGGCCGATGGGGGAACGGCAGGCCGTGGTTCCATGTTGAGCACGAGGAACCACGGAAGAACCGAGAGCTCCTGGGAAGGACGACGTGACCGCCACCCTCGCGACAGAGAACCTCACCGCTGCGGACCGCTGCGACCGCTGCGGGGCCCAGGCCTACCTCCTCGTCCGGCTGGCCTCCGGTGGCGAGCTGTACTTCTGCAACCACCACGGGCGCGAGCACGAGGAGAGCCTCCGGGAGTCCGGCGCCGACATCGTCGACGAGTCCTCGCGGCTCGCAGGCTCCTGAGCACGCCCGCGCGACCCTGACCTCGTGGCGCTCCGACGGCCGCCGTCCCCCTGGGGGACGGCGGCCGTCGTGCGTCCCGGGGGCGCGGGGCCGGGGACCGGCGCGCAGCGGTGGTGAGCGCCGGGTGAGCGCCGCGCGCGGGCGGGTGGCGGGGCGCCCCAGGGGTGGCGGGGCGCGCCGTGGGTGAGGTGCTGGCGGGCTTCGGCGACACCGTCACGGTGGTCGCCGGGGTGGGGGTCGTGGTCGGCGTCCTCGGCACGGTGGTCCCGGTCCTGCCCGGGGGCCTGCTCGTGGCGGCCTCGGTGCTCGTGTGGGCCCTGGCCACCGGCGGGGCCGCGTGGTGGGTGCTGGTCGCCGTCGTCGTCGTGCTGGCCGCCGGGCAGGTGCTGGAGTACCTGACCGCCGGCGTCTCGCTCAAGCGCGCCGGCGTGCCCAACCGCTCCCTGGTCCTCGGCGGGCTCGGCGGGATCGTCGGCTTCTTCGTCGTCCCGGTGCTCGGGCTCGTCCTGGGCTTCCTCGGCGGGCTCTACCTCGCCGAGCGCGCCCGCCAGCCGGACGCCGAGGCGGCCTGGCGGAGCACGAGGACCGGGCTGCGCGCCGCGGGCGTGGCCCTGCTCATCGAGCTGGCCGCCGTGCTCGTCGCGGCGACCCTGTGGTTCGCCGTAGTCCTGACGGGGCTCGTGTGAGCGGCGCGGGTAGCCCCGCGGGCGGCGCCACGCCCGCCGCGCTCCTGGACGCGCGCGCCCGCGTCGTCCACGACCTGGGCGCGCGCCACCTCGACGCGGCCGTGCACGTCGACGTCGTCGACGCCGCCGTCCGCGAGCGCCGGTGGTGGCTGGAGGCCTGGCCCGAGGGCGCCGCCCACGTGGCCGGGCAGGTGGCCCAGGACGTCCAGGAGGCGCTCCTCGACGACCACGGGGTGCGCTGGCCGCTCTGCGCGCTCGACCACCCCGACGACGACGAGCCCGAGCCGCACGTCCTGCACGTGCTGCCCGACCTCGGCCCCGACCCCCACTGGGTCTGCGAGGAGTCCGGCACCGCCGCCGCGCCCCTCGGCGGCCTCCCGGCCGTCACCGGCTGATCTGCCCTCCCCCGACGGCGCCGCCCGTCCCCGCCGTCCGCGGCCAGGCCCTCCCTCGGTGACCGCGGTGGGCTCGCCGGGACGACGACGGCCCCGACGCTCCGCGAGGAGCGCCGGGGCCGTCGTGCGCCACCCGCCGGAGGACGGCCGGCGGATCAGTCCAGGTAGTCCCGCAGGACCTGGCTGCGCGAGGGGTGGCGCAGCTTGGACATCGTCTTGGACTCGATCTGCCGGATCCGCTCGCGCGTGACGCCGTAGACCTTGCCGATCTCGTCGAGCGTCTTCGGCTGGCCGTCGGTGAGGCCGAACCGCATGGAGACCACGCCGGCCTCCCGCTCGGACAGCGTGTCCAGCACGGAGTGCAGCTGCTCCTGCAGCAGCGTGAAGGACACCGCGTCGGCGGGGACGACGGCCTCGGAGTCCTCGATGAGGTCGCCGAACTCGCTGTCGCCGTCCTCGCCCAGGGGCGTGGAGAGCGAGATGGGCTCACGGCCGTACTTCTGGACCTCGACGACCTTCTCGGGCGTCATGTCCAGCTCCTTGGCCAGCTCCTCCGGAGTGGGCTCGCGGCCCAGGTCCTGGAGCATCTGCCGCTGGACGCGGGCGAGCTTGTTGATGACCTCGACCATGTGGACCGGGATGCGGATGGTCCGCGCCTGGTCGGCCATGGCGCGGGTGATGGCCTGGCGGATCCACCACGTCGCGTACGTCGAGAACTTGTAGCCCTTGGTGTAGTCGAACTTCTCCACCGCGCGGATGAGGCCGAGGTTGCCCTCCTGGATGAGGTCCAGGAACAGCATCCCGCGGCCGGTGTACCGCTTCGCCAGCGAGACGACGAGGCGCAGGTTGGCCTCGAGCAGGTGGTTCTTGGCGCGGCGGCCGTCGTGGGCGATCCACTGCAGCTCGCGGTGGTAGCGGGCGTCGGTCACCTCGCCGGAGGACATGCGCTCCTCGGCGAACAGGCCCGCCTCGATGCGCTTGGCGAGCTCGACCTCCTGCTCGGCGTTGAGGAGGGCGACCTTCCCGATCTGCTTCAGGTAGTCCTTGACCGGGTCGGCCGTGGCGCCCGCCGTGACGACCTGGACCGCCGGGGCGTCCTCGTCGTCGTCGTCGCGCAGGACGAAGGAGTCGCTCCTGGCCTCCGTGCCCTTGGCGTCCGCGGCGTCGGCCTCGGACGCGGTCGGGCGCGCCTCGGCGTCCTCGTCCGCCAGGGTCTCGGCGACCTCGGGGGTCGTCACCTCGGTGGGCCCGGAGTCCGACGCGCTCTTCCGGCTCCGCGGCGCCGGTGCCTGCGCCCCCTCGCCCGTCTTCGCGGCGGTCTTGCGGGCCGTCGTCTTGCGGGGGGTGGTGGTCTTCTTCGCCGCGGGCTTCGCGGGGGCGGCGGGCTCGGCCGGGGCCTCCTGGGCCTCCGCCGTCGTCACCGTCGTCGCCGCCCGCGTGCGCGTGGCCGCGGCCGTGCGCTTGGCGCGCCGCTCCACGGGCTGGGGGTCGTCCACGACGACGGTCACGGACGCCTCGTCCAGGGCGCGCAGCACCGTCTTCATGCGGGACATCGGGACCTCGGCGCTCTCGCACGCGCCGCGCAGGCTGCTGGCGGTCACGCTGCCGGACGCGCGGCCCGCGGACAGGAGCTCCTGCAGCTGGGGGTGCGCGAACTCCGCGGGGAGCTGCTGGGGTGCGGTGCTGGGGCTGGGGACCGACGACACGGACTGCCTTTCGTCGAGGTGGACGAGCGTGGGCGGGGACGGCGCACCGGCTGCTGGGGCCGGTGGCGGAGCCGCCCGGCGGCGCGGGGGGTACGAGGATCTAGGTGGTCCAACGAGCGTCCGCCCCCGTTCATGCCCCAGGGGGGGCGCGCAGCTTTCGGGCATGGCGAGACAGGTGGATCGCAAGTCCCCATGATCGCACAGCCGTCGAGGTGCTCGGGCCCTCCCCCGCCGGGCCCGTGGCGGGCACGGGCCGCGGCGGGACGGTCGCGGCGGGTGCCGACCGGGGGTCCGGCGGGGCGGGGCGGCCACCGCGGGCGCCGTCGACGGCGCCCGGCTCAGGAGGGCTTGACCGCCAGGACCGGGCAGGGGGCGTCGAAGAGGATGCGCTGGGCGCCGGACCCGAGGATGAGCTTCCCGACGGGCGTGCGGCGCCGCAGGCCGATGACGACGACGTCGGCGGACTCGGCCTCGGCCACCGACAGCAGGTCCGCCGAGGGCTCGGCGCCCGGCGTCAGCGCCCGCAGCTCGTAGGGCGGGGCCCCCGCGCCCGTGCCCAGGGCCTGCTCCACCTCGGGCCGCAGCTCCTCGAGGGACCGGGCGCTCGAGGTGCTCGGGTCGAGGTCGTCGGGGTCGGCGCGGCGGTTGTCCACGACCACGACGCGCGCGCGGCGCCGGGAGGCCTCGGCCAGCCCGGCGGCGAGGGCGGCCCGCCCCTCGCGGGTCGGCACGAACCCGACGACCACGCTCATGCAGCCTCCTCGGCGGCCCAGGGCCCCGGGGGCCCGCGCCCCTCGCGGGCGCGGGCCGGAGGCTACCCGACGAGCCGCCCGGGCCCGGGCGACGGCGCCGGCGCCCCGTAGCGTTGGCGGGGTGGGCGACGGCGACGGGTGGGTGCGCACCGCCTCCGGCGTGCGCCGCTGGGGGCTGCACGGCGCCGCGGGCCTGCTCCTGGTCGCCGACGGCGACGGCGGCGCCCCGGCGGCGGCCGGTCCTCACGTGCTGCTCCAGCTCCGCGCCGGCTGGACGCACCTGGGCGGCACGTGGGGTCTGCCCGGGGGCGCCGTCGACAGCCACGAGGACGCCGTGGCGGGCGCGCTCCGGGAGGCGCACGAGGAGACCGGGGTGCCCCCCGGGGTGGTCGAGGTCCTCGGCGAGCGGGTGACCGCCGACCTCGGGGCGTGGCGCTACACCGTGGTCCTGGGGCTGCTGCGTCCAGGATCGGGCGTGCGCCCGCACGCCGCCACGGCC
>Ga0210040_10003875_pt1 | contig 19922 bp, 6 predicted proteins | sample CryGeyCG12114_NA_FD_185462 | JGI IMG/M metagenome (GOLD analysis project Ga0210040, IMG submission 185462) | Groundwater microbial communities from aquifer - Crystal Geyser CG19_WC_8/21/14_NA (SPAdes) (version 2) | ecosystem: Environmental > Aquatic > Deep subsurface > Groundwater | place: USA... | reverse complement strand
CATGCTTGTAGCAGTGCATTAGTAAGACTAACTTTAGCAGCCTATTTACTTTAGTGGAGCTGTGGGCTTAGGAATGAAGATTTCCATAGAGCGTTCCATGAAAGCAATACGCTGAATTGAAAGTTTATTTTCGGTTTAGATGGCTCAATAAAGTAGCTTGGAGGATCCTCGTTGGATTTCCTTGGGGAGATTCTTTTCATGCAAACTTTGACATGACAAACTAATAAAGAGAGGATTTGCTCCAAGATTTGCAACCATCCTATAAATTAGCTCAAAAATATCGATTTCCCACACGGGTCTTAATAATCAACTTTTCTTTCTAAAGTCAATCCCAAGTGTGTCAACCTAAACTTTATATGCGTGAAATTCGTATGCTTTCCAACTTTCTGTTTACCATTTCATCACTGAAAATACTATTTCTGTCAAGTCCCATACACATAATTTTGAAACTGAATATGCTAATCTCACGTATTATGAAATTATGCATAGAAATACCGAAATCGTGCATCCATTTCTTAACAAATGCTTACTCATAACCATAGTCGTAACAAAAAAGTATAATCAATCAATCTCATCAGTTAGTATGAAAGCAAGTGTAGATTCTGTTTGCTCAAGACATGGGATTGATCACCACCACATTATCATGATAATAGTATGCATGTGTACACGGCTACCATTTAACCATGAGACAAGGTTTGTTCATTAAATGGATGGATGGGAATTTCACATGACTATAAATTTTCTATAAAGCTAAGCACTTGTCATACAGCTGTTCATCAGTTGGTGACTAACTAACAAAATTCTCGCGGGATCCTATATTCGTAGATGATCAATGATGATTAGAAAAAAAAGTGGGATGTGCAAAAAATTACTCTTTATTTGAGGCATAAAATTCTGAGTCACAATGTTCATGCAAACGGGTGCATAAACGTTGTCGTTTAATATTCGCAAATGAATATTATATAAAACAAGGAGACCAGAAAGCTATGATGATAAATGGAGTTGTGGAAAGTGATCTACTGTGTTTGTTTGAGCAGTATTATACTGTTTTTGCGTTCTACAGCCAGCTACTGTCAAGTCATATGTATATAACCTGTGATTTATTGTGAGTTCTCATGAACGCATTTTGTTAGGCTGTCACTCGTTCATAGATCATTTCATCTGGTGCTACCACCATTTTATTATGTACCATTGATGCGAGTACAATTTTTGGGGGTACAATGTGTGTGCCACCACTTTTCGAGGGAAAAAAGGAACTGTATACGGAAGGAGAAAGGCGGACAGCTTGTGTTCACTAACGCGAGCAACAGCAATATTTGAGCGGGTACATTCATCACAATAATTTTTATATCGATTGTGAAACTTTTATTTAAACATGGGTGGAAGTGGCACAAAGGATTATTTAAATATGAAAATTTTTGCGATAAATTATACCTGGAGTTGCTCCCAGTGAAAAATCAAACTTTCAAACGGAGGGGAGAGAAAAGAAAAGTCACAACTTTGTGCATAAATTCTTCACATGATGCAAGTCGAAATATAAATCAGCCAAGTTTCCAAAAAGTTCATAAATATTACAAGTTAACACTCTACAACAACAATAACTCTTAAAAGTGAGTACCTAAAGCTAACTAGTCTTGCCTTCCCCTTGTCCTATCTGATCACAACAAAAGGATATCAAATGAACCATCGTTTTCTCTGTGTCTTTTTGAAGAAAAAACTTGTACGGTAAATAATCGTTGTTGGCAAATGCACATGGAGGAGGAAACCCAAGTTTGTATAGCATTCAATACGATATTCGTTCATCCTTCCTCGAAAAACCCTTTTCTCCAAAAAGCAACAGAGAAGTGCAATTCATCACTACGTGAGGAAGTTCCTCATCGAAAAGAACTTTTTTTTACACATTCAATAGGAAGATGTATGAAAAAGTAAAAAAAAGAACTGATATCGGTCTTAGTTTTCAGGACGGTACCAAACCGGATAGAAAAATAGGGAAAAAAGTTTTTTCTCCCACTTACTCAGCCTTGGGGAAAAAATATGGCAAATACGGAAAGCATTATTTTTTGCATCACAAAAGCTCATATATATTTCAATTCCTACACTTACATAAGATTTCCCCATTTAATATTCCCATCTAGTTAGTACGTTAAACCTAGACACCGACGTCGGGACTGTAGCCCTTTACACAAAACCATATTATATGAATCCCGATTACAGGAGTAGCACATCGTTTATATGAACACGAGAACTGGGAAGTCAAAATATAGAAAGATGCGAATCCAGTATCGATCCACATTATTGCATTCTATTCGTACATAGGGACAAAAAAGGTTCCAGTTTGAGCTACAGCCAACAAACGAGTGAGTCCTCTCATTCATCTCCTCAAGTCTATAGCTTTACGTACAGCTCATAGAATCAAACACGTACAAAGATGATAATATTAAAGCTCAAACGGAATCCCACTGACAGCTACTACTACACGGTGTAATACATGGCCACTAACAAACTGAAAAGATTCAGTTCCTCCTGGACAAAAAAAAAGTAGATGATATAGAAAGCTAGTTTAGAGAGCCCATCTCACATGAAATCTGTATAGAAATTGCATCAAAAGTATCATCATCACTTGACGATTTTTATTTTTATTCGGTTTGTTAGTTTCTCACATGGAGAGAAATTCATCCGCTTTTTTTCTTCACGAGTATCACGAATCATTGCCGGACATAGTCATAGACATTGGATGAAGGCGACAGGAAAAAAATCCCCTCAAGTCACGACACCATTCATTTTTCAAAACTTGTCTTTCGCTTCAGTTCATTTCACAAGGAATCATGATCTGATATAGATAGCCACGATGACTGGCTATATACAGTGAAAGGATCTTTTTTGTTAGTTGCTACAACCTACTTTACAACAGTATAAGTAAAATTACTGGAGATTTTTTTCTTCAAGATGTCATGAGTTCTTTTTCACCTTACGCTATACTCACCATCCTACCTTCTTTATTCTCCCACATAGTTGTGACATGTAGACATTAAGCTCCATTAGCTATCTATCCATCGATCCTCCTTAAGGCGATCATATATCACACTGAGTTTGTTTGTGAATATACCCAGCCTATTGTTCGAAATCGTTGTCTATTCATGATAGTTAACTAACTGTGAACAGCAATGGAATTTATTTGGCTTGGATAAAATCAATATGTTGTTTTCATGGATAGTTCGTGTGCAGTGAGCATATTTAATTCAAGTCTTATGCATATAATGTAGGCCAATCAGGACTACCAACTAATGCTATGTAACTAACTATACGCTACATCTACCAAAGAGCGGGACAGAGTTATTCTTGTCAAAATAATATTTTTCATAATGCTAATTGACCCAGAATGAAGTAATTTTTGCTATTCATGTAAGCAAAAGTTTTCTCAATAGGCGCACATTTTTCAAGTTACTTCCAAATGAATGATTTGGAATGATCAACCAACCTGATTTGAACTTGAATGCAAAAGATTCTCAAACGGATTTTTACCATCACAGGAAATCACACAGATGAAAGGAAACAATAGCCGAATGTGGAACAAAAAAGGATTTTCGTGCAAACTAACTGGGTAACCTCAATGACAATCTGAATTTCCCAAACTCTTGTCATTCACAATCAGGAGTATCGTTAGTTTACCAATGCATTTAAGGAATGTTACTACAATTTTCCATACATTGTCTGCAGGTTGAATAGCCTAATCAAGAAATTCGATAAAGGGTGCTAAAATTCCTTGAACTGAAAATCATGAGGTGGCCCACAGTATACAGTGTATTTCTATATTGTGGGAAACAAAGGACTCCCGCACATATTTCCGTGAGTAGTCTTAATGACGGGATAAAAAAGCTTTGTGAGAGTAGGACAAAGGTTCTCTAAATAGCCACGACCCCCACTATCATAAATTACTCACTGTTCATCCAAAATACACACTACTGGTATAATGCTAATATAATGTTGGTCATACCAAATTTTTTGTTCAAATATTTAATAAGATGAATAGGAATACACATACTGTTTTTTTCTATGCTCCCGATTTGATTCCAAATGGTGCACCTACTATTTTTCATACAATGTGTATAGTGTGAACTCACAGTGGTGGTTGGTGAAGGAGAAGATAAACGAGAAAAGTCTCTACTAATATTTTCACCCCTACGTTATTATTATTATTATGATTATTATTTCCCTCTGACCGCATTACGGTCCCTATAGCTTTCCTTGTATCTTATATTAGAAGTGGAACCACAAAGGAGTTCAATTGGAACTTCACAGGCCGCCACACCACGCTTACTTATTATTATTAAGTATTGCGGAAGACAAGAGGGAACTTAAGATGCTGATGCACCGTGGCCACTTACTTAGACGTTCCATAAATTTGGCCCGCTAAGTAAGTAAGTACTCACAAAGTGTTTCCCAGGTCGGAATTCGGAATCCCCCGAGATGTCCAGCAATTGTCCAGAAACAAAATATAAAATATTTTACTGGCAAAACAAAACTCTACTAGTTCTCCAAAACTGTTTTTCATTTCTTCATTTTATAATTTTGCAGAAAAAATCTGCGTATATCCTGTGTATTGCTTGAGGAAGGCGCTTCATTTTAGTTTAGAAAAGAGTCGACCTTATAAAAACAAATTCACAACGCTATGTTTGTGTTGTGAGAAATGCAAGTTTTAGCCTACGATATATTGGTGGAAACCGCCTTTATCTAAAATGTACAGGACTAGCTTAAATGTGCATGCTTGGTTAGACAGCCGAAGAAAAACATATATTTTGAGACTATATACTCAGAAATATTTTACTTATCAGGTATTATAATAATTTATTTTCAATCGAAATTTTTGCCTGACCCCCAAACCAATTATTTTGTTTTAATTATGACGATAGCAAATATTAGGACGCACCCTGTATGTGCCCAAAAATGCTTAAACTTTGGTAGAAACCAACACAGTGGGAACCAGAGTCAAAGCTTTTACACTTTATGTAGCTGATTCATTCACCCAGGTCTTCTTGCGGTGGCTAACAGAACAACAAACAACAACTTTACTATGCTGGTACAACACATTTAAGAGGAGAGTGTAACTGTTGAAACATCTTAGCCAGTAATTTATGTCGGCCCCTGTTCTTTCACAACATAACTTTTCATGCTCTAAAATCAAGTGGAGTGGGCAGGGAAACTGAATAAATGAGCATTCTTATCTTTTCTTTTCATATCCTTTTCTCAAGTGGTCCCATCTCTGCACACAATCCCATGAACATAATATATATACACCTTCAGTTGGAGTAAATGTGTCTCCTTACACCACTTTACTGTGTCATTGTCATGTGGTAAGACACTAGAGCTCTGGGAAAGTTCTTTAAACTTTCCGATCAACCATTTCTAGGTAAATTCACACTTTTGGCTCCTACCAAAAGTTGGCATTTCTAATTTCGGCTAAAATTAACGAAATTTTGCTATTAGTTCAACATTTACACTATATTCACAATTCTGATTCTGCCCTGGAAACTAGGAACAAACTCGGTGAGTGAGTCTAAACTGCACTGTCAATGTGCACACAACTGGTACTATAACTATACATATGGCATTTTTTATCTTCCGGTAACAACAAAGATCTCAAATTTTGCAATCCAATCCACCCACCCGCACATGCATGTATACTTTATGCAATCTAAAAGTTGTCCGCTCAAATCACGATCGAATAAGTAATGGACTCGTTTCTAAATGGCTTCCAAAAAGGATTCTTTTTCAAAGATAAATCGTCTTTTTTCCCGATCCTTCCTCTCCATAAAACTTGCTGTTTGCTTTCCTATCTATATGAACTGAGACTGGTTCCAAGGGTAAGTTAATGCCTTCACCAGAGCTATATACAGTAACACACATTAGCAAGGATACATGAGGAACGTCTCATAAAGTATATACGCGTTTACACAGAAATATCAAGTATACTTTTATTGGCGAGATTTGCCAAACTCACTGCCAAACGGTAGTATTTCACAGCTCCACATGTTCAAATTCACGCGTTTTTGGAGCCTAACGGGCCAAAAAAAACCTCAATGCTTTTTACTTGCAAATTTTCCTTCCCAGGGGATCCAAAGATATTTAAATTTCCGTTTCAATTACACTGCATATCGATATCAAACTTTACATGTATCGTGTCAAATGTAAACTCTGCAATTTATCTCCCCTTTTATTTGACAAGGATAATAAAATCGTGTAAGTGTTCGAAAACAAAGTTGCCCCAGCTTTAATATGCAAACAAAACTATTCTGCTTCTTTGTTTTTTCATTTGACAAAAAGATTTACAAACTTGGGACAATACCATTACTCAGGTTGAGTGAAAAAGCTTTATTTTCACACTCACTACTCCCTAGTGATACATTCTGGAAATGTGGAACATAAGCTTAAAGTCGTTACGGTTTCCAAATCGTGTCTGTTTCTTAAATCCAACATATGTACATTGTACAAATAGTAGTAGCTCTAGGTGTTACCAACTAACAAACTACCTAACTATTCAATGGAATAGGTAGCAAACATTTTTTCTTCTCAGGTAGAGAAATTGTGTAAGACCGCTGCCACATGTCAACTTTCCACAGCACTTAGGAACAAGTATGTTGGATTAGATGAGACACACGAGGCTCTGCTACGACAAATGCAATCTGGCTCAAAAAGCTGAGCAAAAGTTGGGCTCGCTCTCAGTCAGTATTAAAAGAGGATAATACACCCTAGCATGTTCTGTTGGAATTTCTCAAATAAATGGTGCATTCTAACTAAAACTCTCTCCCTACACATAGGATTCCTAAACTCGAAAATGCAAGGCTCTACTCTAAAGCATTTTTTTAAACTATCTCACTAATGGAATCCAAAGTTGATATTTAAAGTTAGCACATATATACAACAACAGTATTATAAATTTTGAGACCATAACTCCCCGATGCTATTTGCTTTTACTTTTCCAGGGGATGAAAGTCGGATTCCAAACATGTACAAAGACCATATGAGTGAGGAACTAGCACAAGCTGACAAATGTCTGAGTTGAGCCAAAGAGATCCATGCAAAGTAGCTGAAAACTCGGGGAGTTCAAAGACGATGCATAATACTCTATTCCTAATAATGGCATATGGAAACGTATGCATATAATGTTGTGTTAAAATGGTATCTGTGAACAAGAGATGGAAAGGGAGCCAGAAAAGGAGCTTTTGACATACGACTTTCACTTTTTTCTCACAGATGACCGTGTGAAATTCATCATCCTACTCAAATTTAATATGCAAAGCTAGGAAGGTAAGTAGAGTTGAAAAATGTCACCCTTGTTACTACTATAGAGTTATAGTGGATCCATACATCAAGTTGTTGTACGTAAGTTTTGACCATACAGACTGTCACTAACTCAATTCGGACCGTGGAGTATTGCTAGCCATTTATTACAGGGTAAAACCAAACATGTCTGGTGTACAATAAAAAATACATGGATGCCAAAAAAGGAATTGTGGAAGCCACATTTTTCATAAATGTACACATGCAGCATGACGATTTTTTTTCACGGGTGCTCAGCATTCAGCATATGAGACTCACAAAGTGATTGTGTGGGTTTCCATATAATGCAATATTTGGCGAGAGCACGTGATGACAATTTTTACGTGACATGATAAATGAAGTACATTTGGCGTCATGCCCTTTGACTGGAGGTATAGTAGCAGTACTCATGCAGATTTTCGTCCCAGATCGGGTGCGAACAAAAACGGGATGTTGTGAACTGGAAAAAAGTAGCAAGACAAGTGTGTTGACACGCATACGAAAACAAGATAAGCGCACGGGAGCAAACAAAAGTTTTTGATATGACTCTTGTTGTCATTTATTGTTACAGTTTTAGATTTGTGGGGTATTTTGATTTGGAGGAGCGGTTCTATTTATTCCCAAATAGAGTGGTTTCGTTGCCATCATTTTTTAGAGTAATCCTTCCTCATAAATATATTCATTGGAAAATCGTTTGTTTGTGGCTTCAAGGGATTTCAGTATTTCATATTTATTTATGATGCAGGTCCTTTTGGAATGAGAGACTTGAGAATTGGAGGATAGAATTTTCGTTGGAATCATTTAAAGAATAATGTTTGAAAAAAAAACTTTCCTGCCAGCTCCTATAGGCTGATTAACAAACGTTTTTCAAGTATGGTTTCTAAACAAAATTGACTATGTGACGAAGCAAGGATCATGTTTTTTCATCTTGTTTAGCAAATTGTGCATAATCCGGTCATAAAAGTAATGCAATGTTATTGCTAGTAACTCACGCTCATTTGCACACGTGAGATTTGAAAGAAGTTTGTGATGCATACGATCAGGCGGGACTTGCCGGCAAAAATTATATCTTAATTTTATTACCGGGCTGTATCCACTCAATTTTTTTTGGATAAATTAACAACAAAGTGTGTTGTCAATGTTAACAAGGGCGTGAATTTTCATGCATAAGCTGTTCCACAAGGACGAAGTAAAAATTTTTGCTTGTGTACTTGCGAACTTCAGCTACCTTTGTTAAGGGGAGTCTCAATGTGAACAGATTTTATATTAATTGCCACAAACGTTAGCCTAAACGCTCTTCACATTCTTTGAACACAGTTTTTGGGGCGTTCGTTCACTATAAACCGAGAAATTCGCATTAGCCAGTACGTTTTCTCTTATCACTAAGTTTTTCATTCTCATTCGTTGCCTTAAACGAGGAAGTCATAAATATTTGATGCCCACACAACTGTATTTATTTGTACGAGAAAATTGAAAATGTATTTGTCAGTCTAGAAAGTCTTCCCCTTCCCGTCTATTCTGATGCTCATTCTTAAAGCCTCAGGGATCAATTTGCTTAATGGAAATGTGTGAAAAACCACTTTCTTTCAACAAAAGCATTCAGAAATTATAAATATTTAAACACAAGATGTCATCCTGACCAGCGAAGGACGCATCAATGTGCCGCAGTCACACAAAGTGAGATGAATGTTCTTACAATTTCGGTATGTTTTTGTGTCATCGCATCTCAGACAAAATTCATGGTTGATCCCATATCAAATTTAGCAGCAAAAAACGAGGGACAAAACTTACCTGTAAAAAATTAAAACAAAATCATGATTATTATTACAAAGGCAATAAAAATTTGAATACAGTAGCCCCACTAATACTATTCTTCCAGGTGGATTTATAAACGCTTCAAGTGCCATAAAACGGACATAATCATTATTCTGTAACCCGGTGCACATTAGTGGTACAAAAGTAGGGAAACTTTATATCTCAATGGCTCATCATTGCGTATAGCATAATATACATTTCATAGATTGTAACAGCAATAAAAGGGAGATAACGTAAAACGCTCATAAAACCGGGAGCAAAATTATTTATACACGGGTAACCATATGCATTTGTAGCTAACTAACTATAACTAGGGAGCTAATCTTTTCTGTTTCTAACTCTAACAAGTAACTAACAAAACAATTCATTACAGAAGGCCAAGAAAACCGTAAGTTTATTTTGAACCCGCATCATTTAGAATTCTCCAGAGAGGATATTATACAAGTAATTTAAAATTAGATAAGACCAGTTAAAAGGAACCCTTGCGAACTAACCCACCAACTAACTCTATAACTAACTTGTTATCATCCATACAATACAAGTTGGAGAAACAAAACACAGAAAAATTCAAACCGGACCATAAATGTCTTCAAGATTGACAATCTGGGCACAACAATAGGGACTATTGTACACATTCTTTTTGTTATGCAGGACACAATACAGATCAAGTCTGGTGATGTGGACAAAAAACAAAGGGAAAAAGCCATTCCAGTTCATTCTCATTTTATCAAACGCATCGATCTCTCCAGTCCGGTTTGCGTGTGCATGCGTGCTCGAATAATTTCGTGCCTTTTTCGAAACAAGAGAGATATTTATTTCAACCATAAATTACTATGAATGTGATTTCTGTTTAGGTTTCAGTGAAAATAAAACTTGGTCACCACGCACTTTGATCATTTGTCACCAGCCCTTCTAAAAACAAGGGTCTGATTGATAGAGCTCCAAATCATGCGATCCAATAATAATATCACACGTTACCTTTTCTTCTTATAGGACTGTAAGAGTGTAACTTTAAATACGTAAACGCTTGGTTAAATTGTGTGTATCCCCGACTTTGTTTTTTTACCTTGTCGTAAAAAAGGGCCCTTAACATCCCTAGGTGTAGCGTTCCAAGTGAGTTTACAAGGGTATTAAGAGCAGTTTACGTGGACCCACAAGGGAGACATGTGATTGATAGCGAAAAAAAAGAGATGGGATAGCATCCTAATGCTAGTTTGACAGTGAGCAGGAATTACAGGCCATTTCTATTTAGTATTAATCAAGTAAACTGATCTCAACTTTTGTCAATGTTCTAACTATTTAACAATGGGGGCTACATTTTAAGTGCTCTGAAGAGGGAATTGTACATATACTTACGCCCAGTACAAGTCAAAACTAAAGTCAATGCATTCTGTGTGTTTTGTACTTTCTTAAGTTGCTAAAAGATAACATTTTACTAAATATTGCACTTTCACATAGAAAATTAGTGGGGATTTACTAGTAGAAATATTTTCGACTAGCCCGTGGAGACACAAATAGCCTTCCATTGTCATCAATCTGATTATACATTCAAAAAGCGTCCTCTGCATATGATTATTGTTATTATTGCCATGTTGGTCCCATACATTTTAGAATGTCACAGTGGTTCAGCCAGTTTGTAGTTAGTTAGTTAGTTAGCAATATTTTAATTTTCGAATTTTCTATTCTCATATCATTAGTTTGGTACGTTTAAACATGGTTTTAATGACTGCGCCACACACACTGGTTTTTCTTGAGGACTAACTATTTAATACTGATTGAATCTGATAATGGCAACTTCTTACTAACGAACTAACCAACTAGCTAGTCTAAACGGAACTACTGGTGAAAAAAAGAGGGAACACGTAATGAGATTTCAATGTAAACTGTCGCACGGATCGTTGTATGTTGCTAACTAGTCAAGTTTGCAATAAGTAAAGGAAGTTCATTTCAGTTATCACAAAATCTAAAAGGTGACCGCCCTGAAACAGGCTTTTAGAGAAAAAAAACGTAATTTTTTTCCAGTTAGTTATACTGCTTGCTTGTTTGCTAACCAGAGAACTGATTAAATTATGTGGCTAGGATTTCAAAGTGATAAACGTGATTTTCTCAATGCGTAAGCAAAACTGACAGCTTTTCGTTTTCAATTAGCGCCATTTGGATAGGATTTTGCATTTTATGAGCTCTCTTTCGAGAAAGCCAAACCTAGAGAGGCAAATAATGCCAGGCAGAAATGCAGTGTGATTGAATTTTCTTCCTGGCAGAATGTAATAATAAAAGATGTAGAGGAAACTAACTGAATAGATGGAAAAAAGTGAAATTGTCTATAAATCATGTAAATGGCTGCTAAAAGCTAGAAATGAACCCATCAAATATTATTTTATTGCTGGGAACGTGAATTTGGTTCAAGTGGTGGGATTGAGACAATGGTGAAAAAAACATTGAAATTGTTTTTCCCTGTCACAAATAAATTGCCACTTAAGATATTTCCAGGGAAATTTTCTTGATGAAAAGATAAGTGCCTTACAAATCACAGTAAGAGTATTTAAAAGTTGAACAAAGTTTGGACATTGAGTAAATAGGCTGTCACTACAAGTTCCATGGAGAATGGATCAAAACATTGGTTAAAAATTTCAAGTTGACAACTTGCTGCAATACTGTGGATAATTATGAAAGAGAATTTTGGCTGCTCCTCATTTAAAACAATAGAAGCGCATTTATAACTGACAAAGTTTGTGACACGGGTCATAAATATGGGTTCGTTATTATTACAGTGGTTTAAGACTTGGCCCAATTTAAATGCATGGAGTTGCTTAACTTTGTCTCTCAAACTGGGTCCCACATTTTCAGAAAGTTGGGGAAAACATTTATCACCGTACCAAAGGAAATAGAGCGAATTACGTAAATATTTAGGGTAGCATAAAAGTTGATGCAAATATAGTCTTTGGCCAAGCCCAGCAAATAAAACTATGACAAATAAAGCTTCTGTGCACAATGAAACTAGTAATTTCATAAAAGATTCTCATCATTCTGCCAAATAAGAATACTTTTGTTATTATGTCGTCCACAAAAATCCTTTTACGACATGATAACAACAGTTTTACATCCACTAAATAATGAGCTAGTTATTTTCACAAATGTAGATCATAAAATCACCTGATTATGCAGACGCATTTGCTTACCAGTATGATAATTTGATTCGCCCAAAGTTTACAACACTATACTTCCAGTTTAATAAAATGAGGCTGCCAAGAAACCGCATACAAAAACCAGTAGAAAAAAGATCCGTGTAACGAGTCACCCAATCACAATTATTATTGTGGTCATAAAGCAATGAGTGGGTACAAAAACCCAGAGTCGTCACGACTTTTAGAAGACATAAAATTTAATTTTTGTACATTTTTTGTCTTTCTCAATTAAACGACTCAACAAATCGCCTTATCGACTTTGATACAACATTTATAATGAAAAGCATGCGTTGAATTTCAATTCACTCACAAAAATGATTGTCTGGCAAAAATTACGCTAATCAAAATGTTCAACAAATGAGCAGCGTTTTTTAGTATAACCCTCTTTTTTACAACTATTTGTAGCTATAAAGCTAGATACCAATTGGAGGTAAAAGCTTTCACAAAATTCCTGACGACAATATCATAAAGAGGACATCAAAGAAAACGTGCATTTTTGTCTCCAACATCTAAACTACGACGCATCATAACTAAAAACATTGGTAAGTATAAAAAGACAAAAATTCTTATACAGTACACCTTTTGATCGTCTGCATGCGTGTATATAATTTTGAAGAAGGGCCATAAAAAGACTTTTTTTTTCAGGCATACCACTGTGTCGGCTGTCTTTTTCTTGACTTATTCTCTACCATAATGTTTCATAATTATGGTCATTGTGAGCAATGACGTGTTCCTTTTGTCTTTTGAGATGCGCTTTCCACCCCTGTGTCTCCAACTTGAAGCACGGTGGTCATGAAATTATGTCTTTTGTCAAAATTCCCCGTTTTATTCCTGAAAGTTGCTGTCATCATTAACAGAGTGAATGAGTGAAAAAAAAATTGAAATGCCAACAGGATTCCAAATTTGCCAGCTAAGTAACTAAGAATCCTTTCTACTTAGATAGATTCTTGTCCCTGGTACTAACTATCTAACTAACTAAAGTAAGTTGCACACTGCCAGTAGTGAAAATTTTCTTCCACCTTTATTATTTTCTGCCACACACAACGGACTCTGAAAACAACTCATTGATTTTCTACTTTTGCCCTATCTTTCAATCAAGAGCTCTCGTTATGTCATTCTGTCACGCAATCTGTGATTTACTTTTGGTGGTGGCCACCCAATCATCTTGTGAAAGAGGTCACTCACTAACTATACACAGGTAGGTAGACCAAAGATGAAGGAAACACGAATCCATTTATGATGAGGAGGGCTTTTTTTCTATATAATCTCATTCTAGTGTTTAATTAAAAGTTCGCTCCCGAGTGATCACATCCCTATCAAAGTGATCAGATAGCTTTTGTGAAAACAATAGCACTAGGAGTAGCTCTTACCTCATTTTCCTGCAGACCACGTTTTAGATCCAAAAAAGGAACTGGGTAGAAGGAGATATAAATTTCCATTGTGTTCGGCCCATGATTTTTTGGGCCCTTGGACACAATGAAGATGCATTGAGGCACACGAGGGATTCCTAACTATACAAGCAAGTTTCTAACTAAACATTGGATTCACAATCAACTGACAAACTAACTAACTAACTAACTGTCTTTCATCTATTATTGGTGCCCGTTGTAGTTTCACTTGCAGGTAGTAAGTAATTATAATTACATAGGATGCATAATTTAGTATTGAAACGATGAGTTATTTATTTTCTAGGATAACTACTCGAGATTTAAGAATCTCCTATGACAGACTGGCAAAGGGGAGTATTTTTCCTCTCAGAGATTGATGAAAATTTATGTGCAACTTTAACTAACTTGGTAGGAGGAAATGAAGCCTTAGCTAGTTAGTTAGTTAGTTAGTGTGTACTGCAGCTCGTGTTACCAATATAAGGTAAGAAGAGGAAAAAAAAGTTTTCCAAGAAAGTTTCTACATCAATTTTCTCCTTGCTGATATTTTTCCTCCCGCAAGGCATCTCAATCAACAATTTTGATTAATGTGCAACCTCTTTTTTATACACGGAGGAGTAACCCACACATGAAATACCAGCAGACTTATTCAGCACTTCTAAATTAGATAGAAATACGAGTAGTCGATGAAGCCAATTTTATATGACAATCCAATGGGTCCATTTTTCCAGTCTTTACTAACTACTATTGCTGTCAACTAGGGCTCCAGTTATACAAAACTACTTGAGGCATGTACTGCAAGTCTCGCCCTTTTTCTAAATATTCAATACTGGGTTAATTTTTTGACAAGATATGATTACCCAGTAATATTGTTTTGACTTATAAACGGCAAACATTTTTGTCTTCAGAATGTCTGTCACAAGAAAAAAATCCATGGAGCATTTCTAAGGCACAGAGAACCCGGCCTTTATTTTCAAATAACGCAATGCACACGCGTTCACAACTACATAAATGATTCATGAAAAATTGAAATGACAGCTAGTTGGTAGTTTTGCCCAGATGAAACGTTAACAAGAGCAGTAGGATGCCATGAGCATAAACGGCATAGAGAATCTGCTCTTTTGAGCAACTAATTCTCAAAGAATTGCCTTTCTCAATCCCTTTCTGATCACAACAACCATGCATACTTTGAAAGCCTTTTGAATGCGGCTACCAATAAAAACCAGCTGCAATATAATAATATGAATTGAATGAACTCATTTTTCCTTTCCAACCCGTTGCTTTCTCAAAAAGGGTGGCCGCACTCAAATCCCGGGCGACAGTCAATTTAAATAGCAAATTGGAATTAAAGCTATATATGCACTGCCAACCAAAGGTAGTGGTGATCAGTTCAGTTCAATGCATATGTCTCTTCCTTGGTATAACTAACGCAAGGCGTAATTGGATTACCAAGGATTTTAAACTTGGTTGGCTCAATCCTTTCACCACTGTTATTATCACACATGGCAGCAAAACCCACCATATAGTTTGTTAAGCGAGCTATACACAGGAATGAAAAGGGTAATAATAAGGAACTCTTAATAAGCTAATCAGAGCTGACTAAAAAGTAGTAAGTACTTGTTTCTACATGGCTAAACCCATAGTCTAATAAATGAAAGGGGTGGATCTGCACTACCAAAGGATTTTTAGTTAGTTAGCTTTGTAAAAAGAATGAATTTAAGCTACTTAATTACTGTACATTGCATTTTATGCTTCTGTAATGATTATGAAATTTTTCAGTGTTAAACATGATATTAAATATGTGTGGTTGGTCATAACGCATGGGTGTAATCAAGGAAAACGAGTTGTGAGCTGTGGTGCACGATTTTACCTTAAATTATGGGAAGTAAGGAGAGTCTGAAAAATACTTGATTTTCCCTTTCCATACCGTAATATTACACAATTAAAAGTGCGAAAACAATGTTGACGGCGTAATTTTCATATCGTGAAACAAAAGAGGGTGCATATTTTTACCAGCATGTTCAAAATTTCTCCCACAGGATATTTTTGGGACCAATTTATCGATTTTTATTAATCCCCTGCAGATTAAATTGCCATGTGATAAGGTCATTAAAAATCCCCTTGGTCCCTTAGGATTTAATCAGCGATTTTAAACAGGCTAAAAACGCTCAAGGTACAAGCTGTAGATGGGAATAGCCTAGTGCAATTAAATGTACACTTGAAGACCTACTCACGCACTGGTGCTAAATTATCTCATTTTCACATCAAGCCCTCATTGTAAGACCTAGCTAACTACCAAAAGGGATACTTGTTTTTTGAACATGGAAACTTATGACAATTATACTCATCACTCATCCTTTATCACAACAAGGCAAGCCATTAATGAGAAAATCCAGTTTTCCAGCCCTAACAAGAGTTTACGAACCCTCATATTGTTTCAAATATTAACTTGTTGGTCAAAAATGGATTTGAAGAAGCTAATTGGATACATGTTGGAAAAAATGTGACATGATGACAGTGGATCGTTAACAAAATAAGTCTGTCACATAGACAATCAGATAAGTTCGTGACATAAAGTGAGAAAAATTGGACCATAATGATTGCATTCTCTGGAATTTTTACAGCTCATATGTTGCTTGTTGAGAAAAAACTATAAGTGTCATATTGGCTATCGGTTTACAGCTTGATAACTGTGATATATTTTTATCATGCAGACTTATTAGCGTTCTCATTGCTGCTAAAAGGATCTATAATTTTTTGTTCCACAAGCACAATATAAATCATCGAACCAACTTAAACTACTATTTAGAAACTCGAAACGAACCACAGTTAAAAATGAAACTTAATACTAATGGGTTCACTGAAAAGTATGACTGATGGCTCCACAAAAATCCATACTGCGCATTCAATTAACAGTTTTGTTTGTTTAGCTCAACAGCCAAAAATTTAATAATGGACGGGGAAAAATAAATGAGTTGTGAGTCACAGATGGGTTGCTGAACACCACAACACAAAGAAATAGGCCCCAGAATCACTTATTATTAATAAATGTATGGCGAAAGAGAATGTAAAACGCTTCAAGCTTGCATTCACTTTGCACCCTTATTTAATAACCAATTTACGGGGTGCATTCATGCAAAAATTATTTCAACTTATCCATCCAACATTCTACTGGAATGGCAAACAGAAAGCGGCGAAAAAAAAACAATTACAACATGGCATGAGAAAAGCTCATAGTGTAAATAAATTGTGGTTGGGACCTGGTGAAAATCAGAGCAAATAAATTTGCGAGCACAACAACAAATTTATATTGTGATGTAATTTGCGGTAGTAAAAAATAATTACTTTCACGCCTCATCTCATGGCAATTATTAGTTGGTTAGTTAGTACGCAGTACTTGCTTTAGCGAGCCAACTTGAAATTGTTTTTGCTCATAGGTTTTAGGTACTCAAAGCAAGCAAATACACATTCCATAGCCAGTGAATGCAATCAACAACGCTAGACGCTAAATGAGTTTTTAGGCTTTTAGTTATTCAGTGGTTTACTAAATCATTCAAAATCATTGCTTTTTTGCACAAGTACTCATCGTACATTTGACAAACTGAGTATACTTTTTTCCTACCCTGATAATTACTTTTGGACGACTACGTGAAAAAAGGTGATACCTGATAAAGTATTAGGTCACCTGTTTGTAACATTTATCTGAAAATGTCTTATTCTTATTTCCCAAGCTGGTTTATCATAGCATGAGGTCCAAGTCGTAGATTATCTTTTCCGTAATTAAAAACCCTCCTGCTGATCTGCCTGCAATTTCTTGTATGTGGAGCAAATAATGTGTGATTCCTCTTTTGTTCTCGTTTTTTTAGGTATCAATATGGCCATTAGGATACACCAATCAGGGCTTCCTGAACTGCGTATTGTCATGCAACATCCATTCCATATGGTTGCTCCGTAATAAAAATTATGAACATTGGGTAAACATAATTTTATGGTTTATCTTACATTAGTTGCGCATATGAGACTCACAAAAAATGGAGTAACTCATTGTTTAAATAAGAATTTCCCCCCTCATGGTGTCATAGGGAATGATCTGAAAATGGGTTGTGAACCATTTAAGATAATAAACCGTGAATGAGACGAATGTAGAGAAAAATACGTGATGCATACAAGGATAGACTATTGGTTTTTACAAGACCAAATTGACTTGTGTTGTTTCATGGAACCTAATGCCTACATGTACACATACAAAATATTCTCCCGTATTGGTTTCCACGTCATAAGACACGGTTCGATTTTAGTTAGTAAGCAAGGAAAACTAATAAGAACAAAGGGACCGATCCAAGGTTTAAGATTTTTATTTTTTCTTCAATAAACGTTCAGCTTCAGCACAAATAAACAGGAAAAAAAATCTTTCAAGGGTTGAAATTCTTGAAAATAATAATGAATCCATATGAAAATGAGCAGACAAGTTTTGAGATGGCTAACTAAGTTAACTAACTACATATTAATATTTCGTATGCCCATTTCATAAACATATTTCATAGTTTAAAAAGAAAAATGCTAATGAAATGTTGGCTATCTTGCAAAAAACACATTATTTTCAGTTTTCAATTATTCTCTAGTAGAGATGTGGAGAAGATTGCATCGCAACTAATACCAGAACCCATAAAATTTGACGCCCAAAAGAGAATCTATATATTTGTAAAGCTAGAAAGCCTCCTTTAGCCTTTGGGTGCAATATTTTTCGTTGAACACATAAAGCTACTGGATTCATAAACATGAACAGTTAGTTAGTTATAGTTAGCCACACAGAGCTAATCCATATCTAATTGCATATATTTTCCAGATAATCAGAGTGAACAAGCCAAAATTTATATGACGGCCAGCATAGTCATTTTATATGTATGTGAAATTTAAGTGACTGCTTTATTGATTCACTCCGTGTGCTAAATTATGTAATGAGCGTTAACTATACACACAAAAAAACTGACAGTTCTGGTTTTCAGTTTTTGATTATAACTTGAAGGCAAACAAAAGGTATCCTCAGACTGGTAAATAACTTACAAGCTAATTGTAAATATGTGAGGTAGTAGTAGAAAAATGTAATAAATGCCAACCGCAAGCAGTGTTTAAAAAATGAACAGTTGAACCTTCTTGAAGCCTAGGAATAATTCAGATAAAACGAAATTGAATTTTTAACAAGATGTTGACAGAAATGAAAATTTTTATCAGGAATCAGTTGACCTCGAAGCAAAACATAAATAAAGCGGAGAAAAAGGAGTGAAACAAATTGAATAATGGATCCGTATTAGACTAGCTGAAACAATAATTCAACGTACATGCTGCAGTATATTTAATTTCACAATAGCTAAGAGAATACGCCTACAACTTGCCATAGTGTGTATTAAACTTTCAATACAGTCAGAGTCAACTATTTAATGATAACATGCAACCAAATATTTTGCAACGCTTTTGGAGGGAAAAAGCTATGAATAATTGACAACCAGTCTAAACTTTAAATTTCGAAATTCTTAAACTATAGCTTGTTGCTTAATACAGAAAATTTGTCGAATCCTAACTTTGAGAAATATTCACAGTAATCCTATCTTTACGACAAATAGACGCAAGGTGTGGCTGTATTAAACTAATAACATTACTACTACTACCTGTCACAAAATAATTTTCCTTACTAACCAACGAGACTGGACAAGAATTTATAGTGACTCCACACACTGGGTCTATAGATAGCCGATATATTATTATCCGTGATGACAAGACAGGATATATTGAAATTGATGGCTCGAAATGCTACCCGTTATTGATTTCTCCCCAAAAAGTACGTCCAACTCAAAATAAGATAGTAAGTCTCAACTGGACATTAGCTAATATTTACCCTTTAATCGATTAATTGTCACCTTGTGATTGCACTTTAATATTTAATACAATTATGGTTCTCGCTACGGCTACAAAACCAATCACATGCATTTAAATAGCTTGTTAGTCTGCTATCAAACCCCTTCGTGGCGAATAATTTTTACGCACTGTATTCAGTATTCAAACTGAATTACAACCCAATCAAAATCTATTTACTACTTTATGTTAGTAAATCATACACTCATCATACTACATGAAAGTTTTAGATAACAGAATTGAAATGTTGATTTGATAAATTAAAAATCCAATTCCAACCTGCTCGCTTAGTTGGACATGAATTTTATTC